>Ga0209632_10002733_pt1 | contig 16749 bp, 14 predicted proteins | sample COG_10_FD_184754 | JGI IMG/M metagenome (GOLD analysis project Ga0209632, IMG submission 184754) | Pelagic Microbial community sample from North Sea - COGITO 998_met_10 (SPAdes) (version 2) | ecosystem: Environmental > Aquatic > Marine > Neritic zone/Coastal water | place: Helgoland, sampling... | reverse complement strand
CAGAAGCAAAATATACTTTTTTAGTGCCACACTTTTTGACCATTTCAACAATTTTTTTTGATGTGTTACCACGGACAATAGAGTCATCAACGAGCAAAACATTTTTTCCTTTAAATTCAATTTCTATTGGGCTTAATTTATGAGCTATAGATTTTTTCCTAATACTCTGACCTGGCATTATAAATGTTCTACCAATATATCTATTTTTAATAAACCCTTCACGATACTTCGCTCTTAATTTATAAGCAATTTGCATAGCGGATGTTCTACTCGTATCTGGAATTGGGACGACAACATCAACAGATAATTCTGGAAAGTTTTTAATTATATTTTCACCAAGAAAATCACCCATTTTAAGCCTTGACTTATGAACAGAGATAGAGTCAATTATGGCGTCAGGGCGAGAAAAGTAAACAAATTCAAAAAGACAAGGTGAATGTTCAATTCCTTTTACAATTTGTTTACTAGATATTTCCCCATCTTCATCTATAATAAAAACTTCTCCTGGTGCAACATCTCTTAGAAGGCCAAACCCAAGAGCCGTTAATGCACCACTCTCAGACGCAACCATATATGACTCTTTGTTTTTACCAATGACTAATGGTCGAATACCATGTGGGTCTCTAAAGGATACTATGCCAATACCGGCAACGAGCATTGTAACGGCATACCCACCTTCGCATTGGTTAAAAACATTTTTTAATGCTAAAAGAACATGATTCTTTGTGAGTTTTCTAAATTTTATCTTAAATAATTCGTAAGTAAAAAGGTTTAATAGAACTTCAGAATCAGACTGTGTATTAAATTGGCAAAAATGGGTTTTAAGCAGTGATTCTCTAATCTTGATACTATTTGTAAGTGTTCCATTATGAGCAAGAGAAACGTTAACGGGGTTTGCAGAATGAAAAGGCTGTGCTTCGCTTACGTCATCTCGTCCAGCTGTTGGATACCTTACATGACCTATTCCGATATTCCCTTCTAAGTTTAGAGAATCAGTTGATTTAAAAACTTCAGCCACTAGTCCAAGTTCTTTATGGAGATACATTCTTTTTTTATCCCAAGTAGAAATTCCGGCAGCATCTTGGCCTCTATGCTGGACCTGTATTAGGGCGTCATAAATCTCACCAGCAACATTTTTCTTTTTATGATATATTCCGATAATTCCACACATTATAAGAGGTCTACAAGTTTTGATGAAAGACCTGTATAGTTTTCAGGATTAAGAGAAAACAATGTTTCTTTATCTTTTTCTGGGATTTTTAAATCAGAAACAAAATTCTTAATGAGTGTGGAATTAATACTTTGACCTTGAGTAAGGTTTTTTAATTTTTCATATGCATCCTCTTGCCCCGATTTTCTAAGAACCGTTTGGATAGCTTCAGCAAGAACTTCCCAGTGATCATTTAATTCATTGTTCATCTTTAATTTATTAATCGTTATTCTATTAAGACCGCTTGAAATACTTTTTAATGATAAGTAAGAATGTGCCAAAGCAACTCCTTGGTTTCGTAAAGAAGTAGAGTCTGTTAGATCTCGTTGCATTCTTGAGACTGGTAACTTTTCGGATAGATATCCTAATAAAGAGTTTGCAATACCAATATTCCCCTCAGCATTTTCAAATTGAATAGGGTTAATTTTATGGGGCATAGTCGAAGAGCCAACTTCTCCTTTTATCCTTTTTTGGCTTAAAATTCCACGACTTATGTAGAACCACATATCTTTACATAAGTCATTTAATATTGAATTAACACGAATCATCTGTTGATAGCTCTCTGCTAAACTATCATGAGATTCAATCTGAGTAGTTATTAAATTTGGTTCTAATCCGCAGGATTTAATAAATCGTGTAGTGAATTTTACCCAATCAACTTTTGGATAGGCTGCGAGATGAGCAGACCATGTTCCGGTAGCACCACCAAATTTTCCTAAAAGACGATGTGCTTTAATTTTACTCAGCTGTCGTTCTAATCGAATACAAAAAACAGCAAGTTCTTTACCAAATGTTGTTGGAGTCGCGGACTGTCCATGTGTTAGAGAAAGCATTGAAGCATTTTTATACTTTTTTGCAAGTTTTTTTAATCCTTTAAGAACGGACTTTAATTCAGGAAAGTAAATTTGGTCAAGACCATGTTTCCACATTAAAGAATAAGATAAATTATTAACGTCTTCAGATGTTAATGCAAAATGAATCCAGGGGTGTAATGATTTTTTAGTTTTTTCTTGAATATAATACTCAACAGCCTTGACATCGTGATTAGTATTAATCTCTAACTCTTTTATTCTTTCAGCGGCAACGGCGTCAAATTTTTGGTAAATACTTCTAAGCTTTGCTTGTTCATTATTTGAAAAAACATCTAACTCTTTAATCTCTTTTTCATTACTTAAAGCAATTAAATATTCTATTTCTATGTAAAGCCTATATCGCATTAGTGCGGCTTCAGAAAAATAGGGAGAAAGTACTTTTACACTTTCACCATACCTTCCATCGAGTGGAGAAATTGCACCTAAACGGCTATACACCAAATATCCGTTTGACTGCTAACGCACAATTACCAGGATCAATAACTGTTAGAACGGGTGTTTGGCTCGGCATTTGCAATGTAGAATGAATATTCACTAACATATCAGATTTATCTGAAAAGGGAGGGCAGCCGATAGTTGGAAATTCTGAATTTGCAGCAACAAAACCTGATAGGGCATTTGACCTACCTGCAATTGTAATATATACAATATCTTTTCCATTTTTATTATTATTCAAAATTTCTAAAACTTTAAGAGGTTGTTTATGAGCCGATGCAGCATGTTGCTCCCACGTTATTTTATATTCATCTAATTTATCGGTTATTTTTTTTGCGTGAGGTTCATCGGATGTTGAGCCCATAATTAAAATCGTTTTCATATTAGATCCTTTAAATTATTATTAATTCGTTCATTAATAGATTTTCCTGAATCAGGGAAGGGAAAAATTCCTCCAGTAATAGTCTCATATAAATAAATATATCTGCTAGACAGTTCTATCACTAATTCATCTGGAGCATCAGGTAAGATTTTATCATCATAAGGATTACAATTATCAACAAACCATAATCGTAAAAACTCTTTATCAATGTTTTGAGGTTCTTGGCCATTTGAAAGTCGTTCAGTATAACTCTCGGCTACCCAATATCTACTTGAATCAGGGGTGTGTATTTCATCAATTAAGACAATATTCCCGTTGCTATCTTTTCCCATTTCATATTTTGTATCTACTAAAATCAGGCCATTTTCTGTAGCTTTTTTTTGTCCAAAAGAAAAAAGTTCTAATGCTTTTTTGCTGCAATATTCCCAGTCTTTTTTTGTCATCCAACCTTCACTTACAATCTCTGCTGGTGCAATAGGTCTATCATGGTCTTCTTCTTTAGTTGTTGGTGTGAGCATATTTTGTTTTAGCTTTTCATTTTTCAACAAACCCTCCGGAAGTGAATTCCCACAATACTCTCGGTCTCTATTTTTATAGACAGTCCATAAAGAGGTACTTGTACTTCCAGTAATATATCCTCTTACAACAAACTCGATAGGAAAAACCTCACATTTTTTTGCGAGAGTTACATTTGGATCTGGAATCTTTATGACTTGATTATTTATTATGTTTTTTGTTTGTTCAAACCACCAAGCGCTGGTAAGATTTAAGACTTGGCCCTTAAAAGGTATCGATGCTAAAACTCGATCAAAGGCACTTTGGCGATCTGTTGTAATTAAAACTATTTTATCATCTAGTTCGTATTGGTCTCTAACTTTTCCTTTACGTTTTAATCCAGATTTTAATAAGGTTTCGGTTAATGTGTTTTTGAGCTCCGCTTTGATTCGGTCTCTATAATGTTTAGTTGATTCTATAGCATTCATGTGATAATGTGTTAAATAGTATTTGAGTGTTAATTAATTGATTCAAAACTGATTTTAAATTACCTTTATTTATTGTGATATTCCATATAACACCGTATTTTAAATTGGTAATTCCTTCAATTTGAAATTTTTCTTTCAGTGATTCAGCTTTAGCCCTAGCTAAAATATCGTCTTTTTTCCTAATAAGAAATGTAGCGGTTTTTTCTTTTTTTATTGTTTTACTAATATACTCTTTATTCGAGTTAAATAGTTCTCCACTATGATTAATAGATTTAAGAACAGTATCTATATTTTGCTTTATTGAAATTTCCCAATGCACCTGACGATGAATAGAAACATCAAATCCTTTTTTTCGTAAAGCTTTTTGAACAGATGATTCCTCATTATCTGTAATTATTTGATCTATCACCCATTCTTTTGAATTTATTTTTGATTGAAAAAGCCGGATCTTTGATTCTTGATTTTTATAAACCAGACTTTTATCTAAAACTGGATTTTTATTTTCAATAAATTCTTTTAAGGATGAAAAAATAGGGTCTCCATTTTCAGTCCTTTCAGGATGAGGCATCATTGCCATGACATTCCCCTGGGGGTTACATAAAGCAGCAATATTATAAACAGAACCATTTGGATTTGTAGGAAACTCATCGATGATTTCCCCTTTTTCATCACAATATCTATAAATAGTTTGTTCATTTTTTATTAATTCATTTAAGAGCTTTCTATCCATAATAAAACGACCTTCTCCATGGGCTAGAGGAATTAAAATTTGATCCCCTTTTTTTAAGTGCCTTGTAAACGCGGAGCGGTTAGAACTAGAATCCATTTTCAAATGAGACCAAGTATTATAATACCCAACACCGATAACATGATTATTTTTTATTCTTTTATTATCTGTAAGCGCTATTGCAGGTTCAAAATTTCCAAGACCGGGAATTAATCCAGATTCAACTAATATCTGAGCGCCATTACATATTCCTAAGATAGGTTTTCCATTTTTTGCTTCAATCTTTAATTGGATCATAATTGGTTCCAGAGCGGCAAGAACACCCGATCTAGAACGATCTTCATATGAGAACCCACCCACGATTATGAATCCATCAAAAGAAGATAAACTTTGAACGTTTTCGTTCCATAAAAACTCAATAGGATTTAAGGCAACTCTATGGCAAGCCATGATTGTCTCTCTTTCAGTATTTGATCCAGGGAATTGAATTATTGCAATTTTTGGGTTCATTTGATTTCAACAACTCTTTTTTTATTATTAATTTTTCCAATTTCATAGACTTTAGATAAACCTTCGAGCGCTTTCTTAAATAAAGTAACATCTTGAGGATCTAAAATAAAAACCATTCCAATTCCCATATTAAAAGCTCTAAACATTTCGTGAGAATCAACATCACCTATTTTTTTCATAACATCAAAAACAGGTAAACTTGGCCAACTTTCTTTAATTAATTCAGCTCCACACCCTTGAGGTAAAATTCGAGGAATATTTTCAATTAAACCTCCTCCTGTAATATGGGCAATACCCTTGATGTTAATCTTTTTCTCAAGGACTTTTAATACATGGTTTGTGTAATTTATATGAGGCTCTAATAAGGTCAGACCAACATTTTTTTCAAGTTCTTCAATTCTAGAATTGACACTATATTGTCCAATTTCAAAAAAGATTTTTCGCGCAAGCGAAAACCCATTTGTGTGTAAACCACTCGAAGGTAGACCAAGAACAATATCTCCTGGTGTGATATGTTCTCCTGTTATAATTTTATCTTTATCTACAATACCTGTAATTACCCCAACAAGATCATGCTCACCTGGAAGATATGTATCAGGCATTTCAGCGGTTTCTCCGCCGACTAAAGAAACATTTGTCTCTTTACATGCTTTTACCATACCAGAAACAATTTCTTTAACGATCTCCGGGAAAAGTTTATCGTTAGCGATATAGTCTAAAAAAGTAATAGGCGTAGCACCCATAACAAGAATATCATTCGCGCAAGCACTTAAGAGATCAATACCAATCGTATCAAACTTTTTAAGTTTACGTGCAATAATGGTTTTAGTCCCGACACCATCTATACTTTGGACTAATACGGGGTTTTTATACTGTTCAAATAATGGTTTTAAATCATAAAGAGATCCAAAACTTCCTAATCCTGTTAGAACATTTTTAGAGAATGTAGATTTTACATCATTTTTGATTTTTTCAACTGTATCATTACCAGCATCAATATCGACTCCTGCTGATTTATAATCTATTTTAACCATATAATTTTGCCTTAAAAAATAATAAGAGGTTTAAAACAATAAGTTTAATTAATCTTCAATAACTAGAGTTTATCTCTTAAGCCCAAATCCCAAGATGCTTTAACAAGTTCTAGTTCAATATCAATTTCTTTATTTATCTTAATAAATTTTTTTGTTGTTGTTTTCCCAAGGATAAAAGCTTCAATTTTATTTTTAAAAAACTCTTGTTTTACATCTGCTAAACTTTTTGGATTAATTTCAAGAAGAAACCCTCCGGTTTCACTAAATAAAAACTTTTCAGATGCCAGATGACTTATAAAATTAATTTCACACCCTAATTCATTTTCAAATGTCATTTCAGATAAAGCGCTTGCAAGGCCACCATCACTAATATCATGGCAGGCTAAAATAAGTTTTTTATCGATACAGGTTGTTAGTGAGTGAATTTGATTTTTCACTTCTATAAGGTCTGGCTTAGGAACGTTTGCACCTAGTTCCTCAAAAAGATCATAGTATACAGAGCCACCAAGTTCATCTTTTCTATCACCAATCATGAGTATCAGAGAACCTTCTTTTTGAAAGTTCATCGTTATTGCATTATCTATATCTTTTATTTTTCCTAAGCAACTAACGATAGGACTTGGTGGAATAGAACCGAGTTTTGACTCATTATAAAAACTAACATTACCAGCAATAATAGGAGTAGAACTTTTGGGGTGCTCTTTTAAAGTGATTGTATTACAAGCATCAGCAATTCCTCTAGTACTTTCTACAAATTCCCACATTTGCTTTGGCTTTTCAGGGTTACCAAAACAAAGACAGTCTGTGATTGCATGGGGTGTAGCTCCAACCGCTGCGACATTCCTCATGGCTTCAACAGTTGAATTTACTCCAACCCAATAAGGACTAATCAGTCCGTACCTAGGGTTGTGATCTGTAGATAAAGCAATACCAAGATTTTGTATTTCAGGTGGGTATTCGGCCGAATTAAAAGGAGTCATGACCCCAGAATCTGCCCGACCTGATTCGAGAACTGTTCTCCCTTGAACTTGCTTATCATACTTTTCATATATTGGTTCCCGACTCGCCATATTTTCATGAGACATGATTTTTAGTAATATTTTATTAAAGTCAGTAGGTGTTTTTAGTCTTGGTTCGTTAAAATTTTTTTTTGGATCTTCATATGGACGGTCATATAAAAATCCTTTTGTTACTTCCGATGCTGGAGCATTCACAATCTCATCATCTCCATCATGTACAATATATTTACCATCACTTCGAATTTTGCCAATGATTGATGCTTGAGCTCCTTGACTAACGCCAGGAAGATCAAATGTCTTGTTATAGTGATCTGTAATTAACGGACTAATATTTGGTGGGCAGACCCACATAAATCGTTCTTGTGTTTCACTACAAAGATACACAGAAGAGTGCAAATTCTCCATCCCAATATGTATTTTATCCATCCAAATCTCAGATCCATAATCAGATGTTTCTGCAAGTTCTACGCTTGCACAAGCAACACCTCCGGCGCCTAAATCTTTAAATCCAACATTATCAATTAGCTCTTTTTCTTTTAAAATCTTAAACAATGCATATGTCGATTTTAAAAGGTGTCTTTCTAAAAAAGCGTTTGGCTCTTGGACTGCACCTTTATTTTGTTCTTTTTTATCTTCTTCTAATTCTACTGATGCAAAACTAGCACCACCAAAACCGCTATTGTCGGTTGGTTTTCCAATTAAAATCAAATCAAAGCCATCTGCATTTTTTGGAGCATAAGAATGGATAATATTGTCTTCTCGTACAATTCCGAGCGTTACCAAAGTGACAAGGCAGTTGTCATTGTACCCTTTATTATAATATAAGTCACCGCCAATATTTGGGACTCCTAATGGGTTCCCATATCCTGCAATACCTGAAACTACACCATCATGAATCCACTTTGTTTTATTCTTTTTTATCTCACCAAAACGTAGAGAATCTGTACATGCGATTACTTCGGCGCCCATACACATAACATCTCTGACATTGCCACCAACACCGGTTGCAGCGCCTTCATAAGGTACAATCTGGGAAGGGTGGTTATGTGATTCGTGGCTCATAACAATACACCAACGTTTACCGTTATTGTCTTTGGTGATTGCAATAACACCAGCATCCTCTTTTGCTCCTAGAATAACATCTGGACTTTCTGTCGTAAATTGTTTTAAATGTTTTCGGCTACTTTTATAGCTACAGTGTTCGGAGCCCTGGATAGAAAATAAAACTAACTCTGCTATGGAAGGCGCACGACCAAGCATTTTATGTTGAATTTTTTTCACCTCATCTGGAGTGAGGGATATATTGAGGTCTTTTAGTTTTCTTTGTATTTCTTGATCATTTAGATCACTGAAATCAGCAATCTCTTTTGTAAAAGCCATTACCTTATAATTGTTTCATGGCGCTGAGGGCCAACCGAAACTATTTTAACAGGGCAATTAACTTCTTTTTCTATAAAAGAAATATAGTCTTTTAGAGTTTGCGGGAAATCATCGTATCCCTTATCCCATATGTTCTCAGGAATTGAATCCCAACCCGGAAGCGTTTTGTATACTGGAACAGCTGTGCGATATTGTGTTAGACTTGCAGGCATTTCTTTTATGTGGTTTCCATTAATATTATATGCGATACAGACAGGTAGCTCTTTAAAACCATCTAAAATATCTAGCTTTGTAAGTGCTATCTCTGTTAATCCATTTACTCTAACTGCTTGCCTAACTTGAACCAGATCTAACCAGCCAACGCGGCGTGGTCGACCTGTTGTTGTTCCATATTCTCCACCTTTTTTACGTAAAGATTCGGCTTCTTGACCATGTATTTCAGAAGGCAGTGGGCTTTCTCCTACGCGGCTTATATATGCTTTAACGACTCCGATTATTCTGTCAATTTTAAGAAAGCTAACTCCAGTTCCTGTAGAGATATGACCTGCTGCAGTATTGGATGACGTTGTATAAGGATACACACCGTGGTCGACGTCAAGGCTAATACCTTGAGCGCCTTCAAATAAAATAGATTTACCATTCTTGTAGGCATTATATAGCACCACTGATGTGTCTTTTATATAGGGAGCTAAAGATTTTCCATATTCAATATATGTTTCAAAAATTTCTTCAATCGTTATATCTAAAGATTGCTCTAGGGACTTTTCTATTAATCCCTTTGTAAACTTGTAACCTTTTTCAAGTTTCTCATGTAAAACATCTGGTTCTAACAAGTCTATTGTGCGTATTCCATTGCGAAACATCTTATCGGCATATACTGGCGCAATACCTCTATTTGTGCTTCCTGCTGCGAGATTTCCTTGATGACTTGAAAGTGCACCATCAAGCGCAATATGATATGGCATAATAACATGGGCTCTATCACTAACCATTAGTTTCGGCTCAATACCTTTTTCCCTGACATACGCGATTTCATCGAGTAAGGCCTTTGGATCGACAACGACTCCATTACCAATAATAGACATTGGTTCACCATAAACTATTCCCGATGGAATTAAGTGAAGCTTAAAAATATTGCCTTCGACAATAATTGTGTGACCGGCGTTATTTCCACCATGAAATCTGACTACATAATCGGATTCACCAGCAAAAAAATCTGTTACTTTTCCTTTTCCTTCATCACCCCATTGGGCTCCAACAATTGCTGTTATTTTAGATTGATCGGAAGACATTTGAGACATATTGACATTTTTGTTTTAATTAGTAAAAGACATTCATATTAAAAAAAACTGAGCGACAAATTAAAGTGAATCAAAATCTAAAAAAATGCCAATAATGACTTTTTTATTTTTTTTTAGTTAGATATTTATTCCTTACCCAATGTACTGTTTTTTTGAGTGGAGGGAAATAATCAGAAAGAATGATAAGCCCAGGAATTCCAAACACCCAGCCTTGAAATATTGGTATAAGGCCTCCAATAATACCAATAATGACTAAAAGTAGACCGAATGCAATTCTAAAAGTCTTTTTAATTAACAATAATCGCCTCACTCAAAAGGTGCTTATCTAAATCTTCGTTACTTTTTTTAAATAAACTTTGTTCAAGAAACAAAAATGTTAAGTCATTTATTAAAGCAATTGAAATTTGAACCGGGTTTGAGCTTACATCAAGTACATAGTTTATTATGGGTGAAAATAGAGGAATGTCGGTAAAATCTAGGTGCAAACTATTTTTGATAAAGATACTTTTTCTAGTGTTTGACGAAGATTGTATTAGATCGTCTAGTTTTAAATAATTTTTGGGATAATCGGATCCTTCCCAGGATGGTCTACCAACACAAAAAAAAGGTATATTTAAACCTGAAGAAATAACAGAGTCTGGAAGAGGGCTAAACCAACCATCGAGGACTAAACAGCTTTTTATACGATTGTCTATTTTTGAAGCTAAAACTGCGGTTGCTCCTCCATAAGAATGTCCTGCTATAGCAATTTTATCAAGGTTTAATAGACCATTAAGCCTTGATTTTATTTTTGAAGATTGTATTTTTTCTAATTGATTAATTATAAAAATAATATCTAAAGCTCTAGTCTCCATTTGTTGTTTTCTAATATTTAAACTATCGGGATGACCTGTAATCTCCGATCTATAATTCGCAATTTTTTTATTGGGAAAGATTGTTAGGTTTGCATCATAGCTGTGGTTTGGAGCAACAACAACATATCCCTTACTGGATAGGTGTTCAAAAAGGGTTTGATGTAAATGTCTAGAACTAGTTATTCCATGTGAAAAAATAAGTATTGGGAATTTATTTTTTAAATTAGCAGGAGCTATATTTTGATAGCTATTTCTATTTATATAGCGAAGGTGTTTTGGGAAAAAAGAAGGTATCTTTGCGGCAGCAGCCATAGTCTCTGATCGTAAGGTAATATCGCCGATATAATTCTCCTTTTTTTTATCCAATTCAATTTTTGAGGGATACCAAACCTGAACCATAAGGTTTCGTAGGTCATTATTATCTTCTTCTGTAAACCATTCTTTTCTATTTAAATCTTCCCAATGAAAAGATTCTGTGCCAATATTATATTTACCACGGGGAGTTGGTAAATTAAAAACAGGTATTAAATAAGGGATTATAAATGCTAAAAAAAAGCAGAAATAAATAATACGGTCAAAAAAAACCGTATTATTTTGATTTGATATTTTTAATCTTATATAAAGTAAAGGTAAAATAAATATTGCAAAATTAAACTGCCAGCGGATACCCTCAAAAAAATGATATACAATAATGGAAATAATCGCAATAAATAAGTTAAAAAGAGATAAGTCTTTGTTTTTTTTAAATACCAATAAATAAATGGTACTACCAATGAGTAGAAGGCTTAAAGTTTCTAAAGGCCTCATAAAAGATTACCTTTTTAAATTGAATTGTTTAAAAATTATAAAAAACTAAATCATATCATTTTTTCTAAAAAATGGAAAAATACGGTAGATTTTCTAGAGAATTTTAAAAAAAAATCTTTAACTATAGCTATTTTAATATTTTTAATAAATACACAAAAGGTTTTTTATTAGAAACAATGAATGAACCAAACAATAAAATTATAAAGTCAATATTTATGTTTTTTTCACGTCTTATGTTTAATAATCTCTAATTAAAGATTTATTTCAAAAGGAGGTTGTTACGAATATATTTTATTTATTATCGGCGCTTATTATTTTTTCTTGTGGAAAAAAAGAAATTAATTTCGAAGAAAATCTGTATGAAAAAGAGGGTGTTTTTTATATTAATGATACTAATGAAGCTTTCAGCGGGAATGTTTTTTCTCATTATGACAATAACGTAATCGCGGCTAGAGGAGTACTCGAAGCTGGTAAGAGAGATCAATCATGGATGTTTTGGTATAAAAATAAACAAAAAAAAGAAGAAAGTATATATTCCAATGGTTATAAAAATGGACTTTCTACGAAGTGGTATAAAAATGGTGTTAAGAAAGTACAAGGTAGTTTTAAAAAAGGAACACCTGATGGTTTATATACTGAATGGTATAAAAACAGGCAAAAATCTGTAGAGGGAGTGTTCTTAAACGGGGAAGAAAATGGTCTATCCACACGATGGTACATTGATGGCAAAAAAAAAGAGGAAGGGTCATATAAAAATGGTGAGAAAGATGGATCTTTTACTTTTTGGTCAAAAAAGGGTAAGAAAAAGGTAAAATATTATAAAAATGGACTCTTAATTCCAGAAAAGATTTTAAAAGAATAAAGTAAATCAATGTGAACCTTCTTTACCTATATATTTTTTATTTCTTTAGTTTTATACCTATAAAAGCTGACAAAGATTAAAACGTATTAAAACGGTAATATTAAAAAATTTTGAAATAAATACGAGAATCATATGGCAGTAAGAATACTAATAACAGGTGGGACTTTTGATAAAGAATATGATGAAATAAGAGGAGAGCTCTATTTTAAGGATAGCCATATGGAGGAGCTGCTTAGCCTTGGACGATCTAGACTTGAGGTAAAAATCTCTAAGATAATGTTGATAGATAGTTTAGACATGAAAAAAAAAGATAGAACATCTATTTTAGAATCATGTAAAAAAGTCAAAGAAGACCAGATTGTTATAACTCATGGAACGGATACTATGACAGCAACAGCAAAAGTCCTTGCGCAAGGAGAATTGAAAAAAACAATTATTCTAACAGGAGCAATGATTCCGTATAAATTTGGTAGTAGTGATGGGTTATTTAACGTTGGAAGCGCACTTGCATTCGCACAGGCATTACCCTTTGGGGTCTACTTAGCCATGAATGGTCGTTATTTTAATTGGGACAAGGTACGAAAAAATAAAACTACTGGAGTTTTTGAAGGATTTGATTCAAAATAATAAAAAGCACTTTAAAAATCTATAAAGTGCTTTTTATTGTATTCATTCACCCGCAAGTTGTTTTAATTAATATTGCACAAACTTGATATGGGTCCATATTAGCTGAAGGCCTACGGTCTTCTAAATAGCCAAAACCATCATTTGCCGTTTGCATTGGAATTCTTATAGAGGCTCCTCTATCACTAACAGCATAGCGGAACTCTTTTATACTACATGTTTCATGTAATCCTGTTAGTCTTTCTTCATTATGTGCACCATAAACGGCAATGTGTTCATCATGGTTTTTACTTAGCTTTTCACAAGCATCCTTAATCACTTTTAAGCCACCTTCTTCTCGCATAAACCTGGTACTAAAATTTGTATGAGCTCCTGCGCCATTCCAGTCCCCTTTTATAGGCTTAGGGTGTAGTGTAGCGCTGACACCATAATCTTCCGCAATTCTGTATAGTAACCAACGAGATAGCCACATTTGGTCACCTGATTCTAGAGGGCTAAGAGGTCCAATTTGGTATTCCCATTGGCCTGGCATGACCTCGGCGTTAATACCCGATATCTCTAGACCAGCATCGATACATAGCTGTAGGTGTTCTTCAACAATATCACGCCCATAAACTTCATCGGCACCGACACCGCAATAAAATGGGCCTTGTGGTGCTGGGTATCCACCTTCTGGCCAACCAAGAGGATTTCTTCCATCAAATAAAGTATACTCCTGTTCAATTCCAAACCATGCTTTTTGATCTTTAAATTTTTCAGAAACTTTTCTTAGTTCAGCTCTCGAATTAGAGGAATGAACTGTACCATCAGCATTCATAACTTCACACAGTACGAGTAAATCATGACCACCTCGAATAGGATCAGGAACTTTACAAACAGGCTTAAGCAAGCAATCGCTGTTGTTTCCCTCTGCTTGATTTGTACTTGAACCGTCAAACCCCCAATCTGGAATATCTTCTAAAGAATCAATAGTACCTTCCATTACCTTTGTTTTTGACCTAAGTTTTTGAGTAGGCTTATGCCCATCCATCCAAATATATTCTAATCTTACTTTACTCATTTTTCACCTTATTAATTTTTTTGTTTTTATTAAAAATATAACGCGATTATCTTTTAAATATAAAAAAATAAGGAAATTAATAAAAATACTTTATTTTTATTAATTTCCTTAAACCGTTTACTTCATTATATACTTAGTCCTCCTTAACTATTTAAATGGGTACTGTATTACCAAGTTTAAAAGAAGAGAGTATAATTTGAGTTTCTGTTCTTATAACACCTGGCCATCTTTGGATTTTCCTAAGTAGTTCTTCAAGCGTATTAGAGTTTTTAGTAATTACAAAAAGCATATGAGATCCATTTCCTGTCGTGCTAAAGCATTGTACGACCTCTGATGTTTCTTCGGCTGCCAGGGTAACATCTTTATAATATTGTGATGATCCTGAGATTACTGTAATTATTGCCCCAACGTCTAAGCCGACAGATCCAGGATCTATGATTGCTTGAAATCCCTGAATGATACCGCTTTCTTGAAGCTTTCTAATCCTTTCTGTTACAGTTGGGATGGAGACATTTATTTTTTCTGCTATGTGGCTTGCAGATTCGCGACCATCTTTTTGAAGTGCTTTTAAAATTTGTATATCTGTTTCGTCAGTTTTCATTTTTTTACTTTTTTTAATATTCTCAAATATACAAAAGTATGTTTTTTAAAATCTTAGTATTTAACAAAAACTATTTATTTAAATTGAAAAATTTAAAATAGTATATTGTGCTTATAAGAAATTTATTGTTTCAAAAAAGAGAGGAAAAATGAAAAAATTTATATTATACCACAACCCCAGATGAGGTAAAAGTCGAGAAGCCGTGCAGCTTCTAAAAAAAGAAAATATAGAATTTCAAGTTATTGAATACCTAAAGAACCCTTTGTCAAAAAAAGAAGTTCTAAGTCTTTCCAAAAAGCTTGGAATTCCACCATCTGGTTTCATAAGAAAAAGAGAACCCGACTTTAAGCAAAACAATTTAAATAAAGATATTGAAGACAATGAGAAAATAGCGGAAGCTATTTCCCTATTTCCTAAAATCATGGAACGACCCATTGCTGTTATTGGTGAATGTGCTGTTATTGGTCGGCCTCCAGAAAAAGTATTAAGTTTATGGATTAAGGAGAATAAATAATGAAGCTTATAATCATTTTATCATTTTTAGTGTTAATCTTTAGTTGCGACCCTTTTGTCAATGAGTTTTCGGATATTGGTAAGGCAAGCATGTATAAAGCCTCTAATCTTCCAGACACATTACTCGTATATAGTAGTGGAGCCCCCATAAAAGTTGTTACCTGGAATATTCGTTTCGGTTCCGGACGGTTTCCATTTTTTGGTGATTCATGCGGAGATGAGGTTATTGCAGATAATCAATTGGTTGATAATAATATGAGAGCAATAGCAGATAAACTAAATGAATTAGATGCTGACATAGTTCTTTTACAGGAGGTGGATATTTCTTCCAAGAGAACGGGTTATATGGACCAAGTTCAATACTTATTAAATCATACATCTCTTAATTATGGTAGTTACGCTTCAATGTGGGAGGCCGATTTTATACCTACAGATGGAATTGGAAAAATTAATACTGGAAATGCAATTCTTTCAAAATATGAGCTCACAGAGGCTGAAAGAATTCAGCTACGGTTGAGAACAGACCAAGATGATTTAGTCCAATACTTTTATTTAAGGAGAAATATTTTAAAGGTAAAGATTCCATCGTTAAGCCAAGACGGTAAAGATTTTTTTGCCGTGGACATACATGCAACCGCCTTTGCTACAGATGACACCAAAGAACAGCACATAAATAAATACACTGAAGTACTAAGCAGTATTGTTGCAGAAGATGCAATTTTTGTTAGTGGTGGAGACCTCAACTCTGTACCGCCGGGCTCCGGTTTTGATTTTTGTTCTTTTGATAAATGTGATACGGAAAGATACGAAAACCCTGATGGTACCGAAGTAGAATACCATTCCATCGACTCTGTATCTGGACCACACAAAGAAGGCTCTTTCTTCAATAATTTTGATGGTGAACCGGATATTTTATCTGATCTCTATTCTAATTATCAACCAGCAATAGATCATGATGGAGGGTTGAGTCTATTGCCCGAGCATTTTACTCATGCTCCTAGTACGAGTATGTTAGATGACACAACCGTTACTAAATATGATCGTAAACTAGACTATCTTTTTACAAACGGTAGTTGGGTTTCTGGGTCTGGTTTTACACATCAAGAAGTTTGGGGTCTTAGCGATCATATGCCAGTCAGTGCTTCTTTCTTGCCGGAGGAAAACTAATGAAAGTTTTTCAAGGGGTATTAAAATTTATAATTCTTATCAGTTTTTTATGTTCAGAAAGCCGCTCATGGAATTCTCATTCAGCTAATATTTTAGAAAAAGGGAGATGGGAAATGGGGTTATTCCAGCCTTTTAGGTATGGATATTCTGAAAAGATAGAATACAGCACGCATCCTTTAGTTTTTTTTGTAATGCCAAATGTTTCAATTAAAAAAGCTGAAAGTGATATGTGGGGATTTAATTCTGCAAGTCAATTTTCTTTAACATATCCAACACCAATGTTGAATATGTTGTCTAGAAAAGGTATAGGTGGTTTAATTGATCCTAATTTAGATATTCCACCGATGCTTGGGTTATCGTTTGCTTGGTTGATGTCGAAGTCAGTATCGGACATTGATTTGACGATTA
>Ga0209632_10002732_pt1 | contig 16752 bp, 4 predicted proteins | sample COG_10_FD_184754 | JGI IMG/M metagenome (GOLD analysis project Ga0209632, IMG submission 184754) | Pelagic Microbial community sample from North Sea - COGITO 998_met_10 (SPAdes) (version 2) | ecosystem: Environmental > Aquatic > Marine > Neritic zone/Coastal water | place: Helgoland, sampling... | reverse complement strand
CGATAGTTGATAGCCCCCTACGGGCTACTGAATCGCCTGCAAGTCATTGATTTGTGGGCGTTTTCATTTTGGTTCTCCCAATACTTCTCCCAATTTTGAGCTAATTGCAGATCCCTGTGCCCGTGGTGCATCTCACATACTAACATCTGGATATCATCCACCGTGCATTGTGTGCAGGGCGGACATCATGTTTTCTCGATTTTATCAGCCCTAATTCTATATAATTGAATATGAAAACTTTTTAATCATGGATTAAATGCATATTTTGACGGATAAATAAGTCTTGGCATGCAAAAAGTCACCCAATACCTCCGCCTCTTGCTCGCATTTTTTGCGGCGCTCTTTTTCAATGCGAGTTGGGGCCAATGCACGGCTACTTCCACAGGATGTGAAGATGAGGTGATCTACTATTTCGATGTCGATGGTGACGGCTACGGAGTGGATGACGCGGAGTGGAATCGGTATTGCTGCTCGGGGACGACTCCTTCTGAAATGTACACCACGGTCTCCGGGGACATTCGCCCTCATGACCCGGCAATTACTACGGCATTGGTAGAAGGCTGCACGTTTTCTGAAGCATGTAATTACAAAGCGTCAGCCACCATTTACGACGGTTCATGTCTTTTTCCCATCCCTGGCTGTCGTTCATGCGCGCTGCCGTTGACGACGGACGGAACAGGAACGTACAACCCCGACGATCCCTGTGATTGTTCCGGTGATGTCGATTTGTATATTGATGCGCTGGGGTACTGCGGCGGGGATTGCGTCATCGATGCGGATGGTGATGGGATGTGTGATTGTACCACCGATGCGGACGGCGATGGTCAATGCGATTGTGAAACAACAGATGACAGCGGAAATTGCTTGACATATGTCGATCAGGTCGACCCGTGTTGGGTAGCCGGCGAATCTTTGGATGATTGTGGTGACTGCACCACCAGCGCCGCGGCACGCACATTCACAGTTGATGGCATTGCTGGAGGTGTGCCTTGTTTCCCCGGCGATCCCAATTGCTTGGATGCCTCTGGAAAGTGCAATTGCGAGGATGAAGAATTGAACAGTTGCGGCGATTGCGGAGCGCCTGAACCTGCACCGGGATTCGACTGCGACGATGCAATTTCGTGCTTGTCCGATACCATTCCTGCGGGAGGAAATCAAATTTGTGACTTGGAAGACATCATCGGTTGCAGAGATGCGAATGCATGTAACTACAACCCCGATGCGACTTACGGCGACGATTCAGAGCTGTGCGGTACCGTTGACGAATGTGGTATTTGCAATGGCCAAGGCATTCCTGCAGGAGCTTGCCCTTGTGATCAATATCCATCAGAAGGGTGTGACTGTTATACCCTCCCAGAACCAGGCTATTTATGCAACGGAGATTGCATCAATGATGCGGACGGAGACGGCGTTTGCGACGAATTTGAAGTGCTCGGTTGTACCGATTCCAATGCGTGCAATTACGATGCGAATGCAACGGAGGAGGATTTGACGCAATGCGATTACCTCGATGCCCTGTTGGACTGTGGAGGTACTTGCGCAGCGGATTTGGATGGGGATGGCCAGTGCGATGACATCGATGATTGCATTGGTACCAAAGACATTTGTGGCGTTTGCAATGGCCAAGGCATTCCCGAAGGAGATTGCGATTGTTTGGGCAATACACTGGATGCCTTGGATAACTGCGGCGGAGGATGCCTCCAAGACGTCGATGAAGATGGGAAGTGCGATTTAGATGTCAATGGGCATGTGGCGGACGATTTTATTTGCGACGGCGAGGCCGATGCCTTGGGCGTCTGCAATGGTTCATGCACGGCAGATGCCGACCAGGATGGAGTATGCGATGATGTGGACGATTGCATTGGTTACATCGATGCCTGTGGAACCTGCAACGGTTCCGGCATTCCCGCCGGGGATTGCGATTGCGACGGAAACCAATACGATGCGATCAATGTGTGCGGAGGGACCTGCCAGACGGATGCAGATGGCGATGGGGTTTGCGACGACAATGGAAACGACGGGTGCGATGGGGTTGTGGATGAATGTGGAGTGTGCAACGGTCCAGGAATACCCGCGGGTTATTGTGATTGCCAAGGAAACCAGGAAGACATACTCGGCAATTGCGGGGGCAACTGCCTTCAAGATTTAGACGAGGACGGGATTTGCGATTTGGATTCCGATAACAACATCATGGACGGGTGCGTCGGGGTGATTGACGAATGCGGAATTTGCAATGGAACGGGACCTCTTCCTGGCTGTGGTTGTGAACCCATTGAACGCGGAGAGTGCGATTGCAATGGAAATGTATTGGATGTTTGCGGCGTTTGCGGGGGTGATGGCCCAGACCTAGGTGAGGATTGCGACGGAAATTGCCTCGAGGATACGGATGGTGACGGAATCTGCGATGCTGTGGATCCACTGGTTGTACCCAGGGTTTTTGTCGGTGCATTGGCGGATGGCAGATGGAAGCTGACCCTGCCTCCTTCATCCATTGAGGATGCTTACGACGACCTCATCAACAAGCACCGAGCCATGGCGCTCAACCTTGACGACGGTTCCCTCACAGGGGAGTCGAATCACCTGACCGTCCAAAACCACATTTTGGGCAAGGGTTCGCTGGCCGTTGAGGGGTTGGGGACGATGGAATCCAATGTGACGGTTAACGGATTTGTCCATGTCGACAAGAGCCTCTTTATGGACGGAGACCTCAGCGTGGACGGTGTCACCTTTACCAACGGAGGCATGTCTTCTAGTTCGCTGAACAACAGCGGCGATATGCTCCTGCAAGGAGATTCATACATCGGGATGAATGCCCACATCGATGGAGCGACGACCACCGAGAACGTCGTCGGAACCAGTGGCCATTTCCGGGTGCACAATGGCTTGCTCAATGGCGACTTCGATCCGACGTTCTCTCGCGTACGATTTTCAGTAAGTCCCTCGACAGGCAACATGCGCATGTGGGGGGACCTCGATGCCGACGGGGATGTGAATGTGGCTGGAAAAGCGACGCTTCTGGGCATGAATGCCGACGGCGATTCAAGATTCGGAAACATGGTCATGGACGGTGCATTGGACTTGAATTCTTCCATGGACATCTCCGGTGATTTGCGCGTCAACACCAACAAGTTCGTAGTCATTGGGTCCTCAGGAAGTACCTTCATTGGAGGAGATGCTTATGTTGCCCGGAACATGTCCATTCATGGCAGGATGCACATCCTGAAGAACATGACCATCACCGGTACAACCTTTGCGAACGGAGGGATGGTGACCACAAGTGTCACGATGGATGGCGACTTAGAGGTTGGAGGCAACATCAACATTGGAAAAGATTTCTCCGTCGGTGGCGTCACCAACGCATTGAACAACCTGACCGTAGGTGGTGAATTCAGTGTCTATGACGGGAGCACTGAGGAACTCGAAACATCGACGTTTTCGCTCAATCCGCTCACAGGAAACTTGACCTCTTCGGGGACCCTTTCGCTCGGGAGGTCCGTGGCGTTGACAGAGAATTTGAATGTAGGCAGCAACCTCACAGCTTCAGGACGGATGTCCATCGAACGGGCAGCCGCGTTCAATGGCATGAGTGTGTCAGGCGATGCCTCCATAAAAGGCGATGATCATAGCTTTTTGGGCACGTCCCGTGTAGCCGGTACTACAGACATCGGTGGAACCCTGACGGCCAATGGCATTTCTGAATTGGGCACGCTGAACAACACCGGTGAAATCAGCGGTGGCAGGTACACCCTCCGAGGAACCTCGGGGACCTCAACGGCGCTCCTGGACTTGACGGGCGAGGCGCCGGCTGGCCAAGCGCTGGCAAATTTCGAAAATACCTCGACCTCGGCAAGCGCACATGGAATTGAAATCAAGTTGGGCACACTCGCTCCGGGCATTCAAAACGATTATGTGACGTTCATGAACGAAGACAACTTGGTCATGGGACGCATTGAAGCAGAGCGCACTGACGAAGTAGGTCAGAATGAAATGTTGCAATTTGAGAAAGCGGAGATTGAGCGTTTGGTGCAATCGGGGAAAGTCTCACGGGACATCGGCGTGACGAACCTGGTGACTGCATCCTTGTCGTTGACGGCCACGGTGATCAAATCAGCCGCCTCGTTTGCTTCGTTCACCGGCTGTGCAGGATTCGGATTTTGTGTAGCCTTCCCGATTCCGGCGGTCATAGCCGGCAGTGTGGCAGCAGTGGTTTCTGCCGGCGTAGGAGTGGCTGAAGCAGCCGTCTCAAAAGACAACGGTGTGGCAGCATACAACCGGGCTAAATCCACGGAGACCATGTTCAATGATGCTTGGCAGGATGGTGACCGCGTGGCAGCCGGAGGAAAAAAAGTCGGGGTCACTTACCAGTCTGGAAATGCGGACTACGCGGAGTGGCTGCTCAAGGAAGACCCTGCATCGGTGTATTTGCCTGGCGAGGTCATCGGGATCAAGGACGGACGCATCAGCTACAAAACGGCAGGCAGTGATAAGCTCTTTGTAATTTCTACGCAACCGGTCATTCTCGGCAATATGCCAGAGGCAGGACGTGAAGACGATTATGTCAAGGCCGCTTTCATGGGCCAAGTACCCGTGCAGGTGGTTGGACGTGTGGATGCTGGCGATTACATCGTAGCGAGCGGAATGGAAGACGGAACGGCCGTCGCCCTTGCGCCCGAAGATTTCCGCGGGCATGATTTCAGCCGGCTTTTAGGTGTGGCATGGGAGTCGGGCGATGCACCGCTTCTCAATGTCGTCAATGTCGCTGTCGGCCTCAACCACGGGGTGGACCAATTCGCAGCCAAAATGGATACACGATTGGACGCTCTGGAATCGGAGTCTGATGCGCTGGAAAAGTTGATTTTCTCCCAAGTCAAAGGAGAGAAAATGAACCTGTATCAAGCCCAAAATGCAGGATTGATCCCGCCACTCATCGTTCCGGAGTCCAACGCCACGGATGGCATGCCGGACTTGACTGATCCGGATGCTTGGACGGTGCCGACCTCCTCGAATTTCATCGGACACGACGTTACGGACGAGATGATGGAATTTGGCTGGAAATCCGCATTGAAGCAAGCCAAAAAGGACGGTGTGTATTCCCGGCACGGTGGATTCTGGAGGGAATTGGAAAAAGATGAAACGCTCCGAACGGAATTCCTCGCGGGCCTCAAAGCCCAAATCAATAAGCACAACGAGGAGATGATCTCCTCATTGGACAGCTACCAAGCGTTGGAAATGTACGATCCCGTGCCCGCCCGTGATTTGATGCAAAAAACATCAAGGCGCAGCAAAGAGGCCTCGAAAGAGGAGGGGGCATCCACTGATCCCACAGATCGCAATTCCAAGGCAACCAAATTCAACCGCAAGTAATCATGAAACGAATCATCTTACTCTTTTTAGGATTGGGAGCGGCGGTGTCAGGTTGGAGCCAATGCTCAACGGCCTGTGACGCTTCCGAATTGGTGACGTGGTACCTCGACATCGACGGCGACGGAGTCGGAGTTGACTTCAGCGAGACCAACCGGGTTTGTTGCAATCAACCTTCAGCATTGTATGTGCAGACAGCTGGTGATCCGTGTCCTGCTGATCCCACATGTACGGGCAATTCAGACGTTGTCAAAGGGTGCATTTACGAATTGGCCTGCAACTACAATCCACTGGCCAACGTGTTCGATGGCTTGTGCAAATTCCCCGATGGATGCCTCGAGTGTGAATTGGATGACCAGGGCAACAAGACGGGTGAGTTTGATCCCGAAGGCCCTTGCCAATGCGACGGGACAGTGCTGTACTATGATGTGCTCGGAACGTGCGGAGGAGCGTGTTTGCGGGACTTGGATGACGATGGCATCTGCGATTACGAAGTCATTACAGCCAACGGGGATACGCTTTGGTTGGATGAGTGCCGCGAACCAGGAGAATCCCTGGACGATTGCGGGCATTGTGCCACCGCTGCCACCGCCAAATTGTACCAAGACGCGGACGGAGATCCGTGCACGCCAGGAACCCCTGGGTGTACCTTGACGAACACGGCAGGAGACTGCGGTTGCGATGGCGAAACGTTCGACTTGTGCGACGTATGTGGAGGAAATGCGGATGCCGATTGGACCAGCAAGTACAATTGCGATGGTACGTGCATTGAAGACCCGAACGATGACGACGACGTTTGCGAACACGAGGAAATCGAAGGGTGCATGGATGACACCAAGTGCAATTACGACCCGAGTGTCAATGTGAGCAACGGCTCTTGTTTGGATTGGGATGAATGCGGCATGTGCGGTGGCTCAGGAATCCCGGCTGGGGACTGCGACTGCGAAGGAAACCGTCCTGACCCGGGATACGACTGCGACGGAAACTGCCTCGCTGATGCAGACGGTGACAGCGTGTGCGATGAATTTGAGATTGCCGGTTGTACCGACGCTTCAGCGTGCAATTTTAGCGCTGCAGCTACGGAAGACGACGGCACGTGCATCCTGCGGGATGCGCTTTCGAACTGCGGGGGAAACTGTCCATTGGATACGGACGGCGATGGCCTTTGCGATGTCGACACCGATGGTGACGGCGAGCCCGAAGACGATTGCTTGCTTGGCAACGGTCGCTACGACGAATGCGGTGTGTGCGGAGGGACCTCAGCTTTCACAGACGCTGACGGAGAGCCTTGTGTTGTGGGGACGCCGGGGTGTACCAATCAGGCCAATGAATGCGATTGCGACGGAAATACCTACGACGCCATCAACGTGTGCGGAGGTGGCTGTGAAGCGGATGTGGATCAAGACGGCACGTGCGATGACGTGGATTTGTTTATTTGCCAGGGAGTAGCGGATGCGGTAGGGGTGTGCAATGGTACGTGCACCACGGACGCCGATGGAGACGGCCTGTGCGATGATGACAACGACGGCGACGGCTTCGCCGACGTAGACCCGTGCTTGAACGATCCGCACAATTTCCAAGATGAGTGCGGGGTTTGCGGCGGTGATGGCATTCCAGATGGGTTCTGCGATTGCTCTGGAAGCGACATCGACGCGGTCGGTGTTTGCGGTGGAACGTGCCAAGAAGATGTGGATCAGGACGGCATTTGCGATGACAACGGCAACGACCCCTGCGTAGGAACCTACGACGAATGCGGGGTGTGTGACGGAACCTCCTACTTCACTTTCACCAACGGTTCACCGTGTGATCCGGGGACGCCTGGCTGTACGAATGCAGCGGGTGAATGCAATTGCCAAGGCGACACGTTGGATGCCGTCTTCATTTGTGGCGGAGATTGCGCGGAGGATGCAGATGGAGATGGCATCTGCGATGAAGACAGCGACGGCAATCCCATTGATCCATGCGTGGGAACGTTGGATGCATGCGGCGTGTGCAATGGTCCTGGTGAAGTCTATGACTGCGGATGCTTTGACATCCCGACAGGGTACTGTGATTGCGATTTAAACGTATTGGATGAATGCGGCGTTTGCGGTGGGCCAGGGCCTGAATTTGGACGGGACTGCTTTGGAAATTGCCTCAGCGATTCCGACAACGACGGGGTTTGTGACGTGGACGAAGAGATGGCCATATCGCGTGTGTTGTTTCGTGCACCCAGCGCAAGCCCCAATGATTTCTCGATTCGCCTCGATAACAACAAGTTTCAAGAGGTGGTGGATCAATTCACCTTGTTGCATCACCTGATGAGTGAAAACCTCGACAACGGTTCCCTGACCGGATCGACGCGAAATTTGACGATTGAGAAGCGCATCGCGAGCAACGGAATCTTGACGGTGAAAGGCCTCAGCACGTTCAACACCAACCTCCATGTCAAAGGCATGCTGGAGGTCAACCGCAATGTGTACGTCACTGGGAGTGCCACCATTGGCGGAACGACCATTTCTGAAGCGGGGGTGGTCAGTACGGACTTGACGGTGGCGGGAGATGCCACGGTACAAGGCGGAATGCAACTCGATGCGCAAACCACCATTGCCGGTCAAGCATCGTTCCGTAACGCCATGGACGTAAGCAACGATTTCCGGGTTTACAATGGCAACGATGAGAGCACAGTCCGTTTCAAGGCGGAGTCTTCCACCGGAGATGTATCCATGAAAGGGGCCCTGAGCGGAACTTCAGATTTGAATGTAGATGGTTACACCCAAATAGATGGATTGCGGGTGACGGGCACAGCGGTCATCGACAACGCGACGGTGGACAATCCATTCACCATCGGAGGCGATGCCTTGATTTCTGGGAATGTGGTTGCAGCCAATTCAGCCTTGGTCATTGATGCAGCGACGGGTGATGCCAACTTTGGAAACGACCTGGAAGTCGATGGAAATACGACCATCATCGGCAATGTCGAGGTCGGTGGAAATACAACCATTGGAGGCACCACCTTTGCCAATGGAGGGGTGGAGACCTCGAATATCCTGGTGGAGGGGGACATGGATGTGGAGGGCTATGGTCGAGTGGATATGTCGATGGACGTTGGAAGAAATGTCAACATCTTCAAAACCATGGGAGTCAAAGGAGATTTCACCTTGTACAACGGGACCACCGCAGGTGTCCTCTCCACACAGGAACGGTTCTCGGTAAAGTCGGCTACAGGCAACACGGCTGCAGCAGGAGGATTGACGGCGACCTCCATGGACGTAACACAGAGCATGCAGTTGGGACCACAGTTGTTGGTTTCTGGCACCATCGATGTCGCCGGAACGGGGACGGCCGTTGGCGGTGATTTGACCACATTGGGAAGTGCCACCTTGGATGAAGTCACGATCGATGGGGCGTTGGAATTGAAAGGGTCGCTGACAACAAACGGAAGGTTCAACGCTTCGAGCTTGACGACAAACAATGTCGTGGCCGATGCATCCCGAGCCTCATGGATGATGCAAGGCGTGACCACGGTATCCCCCGTAGGAACCAACCTCGGGTTGTCAGTGGTGACGAATAAACCGGACGGTTTTGTTGCGAAATTTCAGAGCAGTGCAGCAGGCGGTGGTCAAGGAATCATCCTAAAGTCAGGCCGTGCGGCTCCCGAAGGCTCCAATAAATATGTCTCTTTCCAAACCGGAACAGGCCAAGAAATCGGACGGATTGAGGGAGTGAACAAGGAACAACAATCCGGGGATGCGGAAGTAGAGTACATCCGGGCCTCGAGCAAGTTGGCGAAAACGTTTGGGACACACGACGTTTGGATGTCGACGGTCTCCATGGCGTTGGCCCTGTACGATGCGTGGGACGGTGCGGGCGATCTTACCGCCTGGTCCACTTCTGTCACAGGATGTTTCGGCAACGGGGCCTGTGCTACGGCACCAGTGCCTTCCCTGATTGCTGCAGCCGTTGCAGAAATTGCACTCGCCGCGACGGGTGTGGTCTCCGCCGCGGCCACCCTGGGAGAGGCTGGCAATGCGCTGGCGCTCGCCAACCAAAGTGCGAATGAATTTGACGAGGTACTAAATGGCTCCTTGGTCGCAACCGGGGAGACTGAAACGCAACTGGGTATGTACGGCATCCCCTATACGCTGCCCGTTCGCGTGGGTGTGACGTACCAGTCTGGTGCGGCAGACTACGCAGAATGGTTGCCCAAGTTGAAACCCCGAGAGGACCTTCAGCCAGGACAGGTTGTCGGATTCAAAGACGGAGGCATTTCGCTGGTTACCGACGAAGCTCAACACTTGTTTGTCATTTCTACGTTGCCGATGGTGTTGGGCAATTCCCCGAAGGATTCGAAAGGCTATGAAAAGGCCGCCTTCTTGGGGCAAGTGCCCGTCCACGTGCGCGGCACCGTGCGTTCAGGAGACATTGTCTTGGCAAGCGGTCGATCCGACGGGTACGCTGTGGCCGTGCACCCGAAGGACCTTTTGCCAGAGGACTTCCCTCGCGTGGTTGGAATGGCTTGGGAGAGCGGGTACAGTAGTTTCAATACGGTCAATGTTGCAGTTGGTTTGAACGGCGTGATGGAGCATTTCGCTGCCAAGCTGGAGGGCGACATTGAGACCATGGAGCGAGAAACCGCTGGTATGAAAGAAATTGCCCTGGCATTGGTGCGAGGGGAAGAGCCGAGCGTGGAACATTTGCAGATCGGAGGGCTTTTGCCGATCACCATCGGAGCCGAAGCCGTAGATGTCGAATCCAAAGACGATGCCGAGGAAGATGTATGGCTGGTACCAGGGTTTGATGACATCATCGTGCACCAATTGACCGATGATGCAGTACATGCCGGATTTGAAGTGGCATTGAAGGAGGCGAGAGAATCCGTGATGTTGCCAGAAGTGGAAGCATTCTTTGCTGCTTTGGAATCGGATGAACAATTGCGTTCGTCGTTCTTGAACGGACTCAAGAACAAGATCAATGACCACAACCGCCAGGCGTTGGTGGACATCGCAGCCTACCAAGGCGTCACCTTGTCCACTCCCATGGACATGAGCAAGCTCAAGGAGTCACTCAAAACACAATCTGTTAACCCCCAATAATCTGAGAAACCATGAAACGATTTTTCCTCATATTGACCGGGGTATTGCTCTCCTTTTCAGCGAGTGCTCAGTGCACGTCGAGTGCGTCGTGTACGTCTCCAACGACGTATTACTTGGACTTGGACGGCGACGGGTACGGCGTGGATGATGCCACGACCAACATTTCATGCTGTGATGCAACCTCACCGTCTTCTATGTACAGCGCATTGGCAGGCGATGTTTGCCCGTCGGATGCGTCAAAGCAATTGACCGCTGACTGTGCCTGTGGCGAAGTGTGTGACCCCGTCCCCGGGTGCACCTACTCCGAAGCGTGCAATTACGATCCTTCAGCAACGGTATTTGATGGGTCTTGCATCTTCCCCGATTTATCTAGATGTCAAATCTGCGATGGAGACGGCATTGATTCGGATGGGCCGTGCGATTGTGACATCAGCGGAACCGATACAACCAAATACTACACCGACGCCGCAGGGGTGTGCGGTGGAGACTGCGACGCCGACGTGGACGGAGATGGCGTCTGTGACAGTGTGGATACAGATGGCGATGGCGTCGATGACCTCTTCGACCCGTGTTTGGAGTCTGGCGAAGAAGAAGATGCGTGCGGGGTGTGCGGAGGAACGGGCGTCGATATCGATAACGATGGCATTTGCGACGACGAGGACTTGTGCACAGATACCTCGAAGTGCAACTACAATGCCCAGAACAATTTGGATTACAATGCCCCCTGTTTGGAATTGGACGCATGCGATGAGTGCGGAGGGAGCGGCACCGACCTTGATGGCAATGGCACCTGCGACGAATACGACGTCGAAGGGTGCATGGACAGTACCGCTTGCAACTATTCGCCAGATGCGACGACCGGCGACCAGGCGAGTTTGTGCGGGTATGAATTGGATGCCTGTGGCGTTTGCGGCGGCGATGGCATTCCCGCAGGAGCGTGCGCAGATTGCACCTTCCCTGAAGAGGGATACGACTGCGATGGAGAATGCGTGGCCGATGCGGATGGTGACGGCGTGTGCGACGAAAACGAAATCCTGGGTTGCACCGATGCCAACGCCTGCAATTACAACGCTGCTGCTACAGAGAACGATGATTCCGCTTGCATGCTAACAGATGCGTTGGGTATTTGTGGAGGAGGATGTGCGGGCGACTCGGACTCCGACGGCATTTGCGACGACGAGGATACCTGCGATGGTGATATAGACGAGTGTGGGGTTTGCAACGGCCCGGGAATCCCGGCAGGCGATTGCGATTGCTTTGGCAACACCCTTGATGCCTTGCTGGACTGTGGCGGGAGGTGTGCCGAAGACAACGATGGGGACGGCATCTGCGATGTGGATGTGGACGGCAACGTTATCGACCCCTGCTACGGTGACATCGATGCCATAGGTGTCTGCGGTGGAGATTGCGATGCCGATGAAGACGGAGATGGCATTTGCGACGATGTCGATGACTGCGATGGCGTAACCGACGAATGCGGGATATGCGATGGACTTGGAGTGGAAGAGGGGAAATGCAATTGCGCTGGGGATGAATTCGACGCCATTTTTGTGTGCGGTGGCACCTGTCAAACGGACGCGGATGGCGACGGAATCTGCGACGACAACGGCGGTGACGATTGTGTAGGTCAATACGACGATTGCGGGGTATGCAACGGCCCGGGCATTCCTGAGGGTAAATGCGATTGCTTCGGAAATGAAGAGGATGAGATTGGCGTATGCGGGGGCAATTGCGTCAGCGATACAGATGGCGATGGTATCTGTGACTTGGATACCGACGGGGTTTCCCATGATACGTGCGATGGCATCGTGGATGAATGCGGGATTTGCAACGGTCCAGGTCCCTTTGAAGAGTGCGGATGCAAAGCGAGCATTGCAGGATTCTGCGATTGCGATGGCAACGTAGTGGATGATTGCGGGGTGTGTGGCGGTTCAGGTCCAGAATTTGGCAAGGACTGCGACGGCAATTGCTTGTCGGACGTCAATGCTAACGGCATCTGTGATGCCTTGGAAGAAGTGGAATTCGGCAGCCGGGTAAACGTCTTTGTGGACCCGAGTGGAAACCGTGTCAACGACGTGAACTTCTTCAATGTCCAGTACGCCAACGACTCCCTCGAGCAGCTGTTGCGCTTGATGAGCCAAAACCTCGATGACGGCTCCCTCACCGGTGCATCCGAAAACGTGACGATCGAAGAAAGCATTATCAGCAACGGTACCTTCCAAATCGATGGTCCTGCGGTGTTTGAGAACAAAGTGCTCATGAAGCGTCATTTGACCATCGACGGGGATTTGAACGTGGTGGGCGAGGCGAATATCTTGGGAAGTACGTTTGCGAATGGAGGCTTGAAAACGGCCGATTTGGATTTGGCAGGCAACCTCGAGACCGGCGGAATCTCAACCTTTACAGGTCCATTGGTCATTGATGGAGAAACCACCGTTGCCAATACGCTGACGTCCCGCGGGGATTTCAATGTGCACCAAGGAGAGAATGCAGACGGTACCTTGTCGGCAACGGAAGTGTTCAGCATTTCATCTGCCACCGGCAACACGGATGTGTTGGGCCGTATTCAGGTCAACGGATCCATGGATGTAGATGGGGCTTCCTCATTCGGCCGCATGAATACCACGGGGCTATCCGTGTTCAACCGCGTGCTCGTAGACGGGTACTTGGATTTGAATTCAACTGCGGACGTTGCGGGTAACTTCCGCGTCAACACCAACAAGTTCAACGTGGGGCTGCTCAACAGCAACACGCACATTGGAGGGGATTTGATGGTGCAAAAAGACCTGTTTATCACAAACAATTTGGTCATCGACGGGACGTGTACCATTGAAGGGATTACGTTTGCGAATGGCGGCATCGAAACAACGAGCCTTGCGCTTTCCGGAGACATCCTGGTGGGCGGATCGGCTTCCGCGGGCAACGACCTTAATATCGACGGCTCCGGTACATTTGAAAATGCCTACCGAATGGGGGGTGATTTCAATATGTTGGCCGGGGGCTCCACCAGCGGCTTCGGGACAGATACAGTGGTCCAGGTGTCCGCAGCCACCGGAGACCTCACGGTGCAGAACCGGGTGACTGTAAACGCCTTGATGGCAAACGGACAAGGCGATGTTGAGGGCAACCTCACAGTTGGTGGCGACTTGAACATAGGCGGCAACGCGACCTTGAAGTCCAACTTGCAAGCAGACAACCTGGTCTCCATCGACGGCGATGTGGTAATGTTTGACGACCTCAGGTCAGACGGCACGTTGACATTGGGCGTCGTCACAACCAAGGAGGGTGAGCCGACCACGCAATTCAATAACAACGTCACTGTTACGGGAGCGACTTCGACGAATTCCATTTCAGCGACGGATTACTTTCAGGTGAATGCCTCCAGCGGATACGCGGCGCGCTTCACCAACACGTCAACTGCAGATAGTCAGGATGGAATTGTTGTGAAAGTGGGGAATGTTTTGCCCGGCAACAATGCCCACTTCATGTCGTTCACGAACAGCAACGGCGATCAGCTTGGGCGCATACAAGGGGAACGAGCCAAGCAGGTGAGCGGAGTCGTATTGCAAGACGGAACCAATGAATTGCTTGGAAACGGCGACTACACGTTGGAGATGCAAATTTTGAACCAAGACATCGCGAATTCTGCCGCAAGCGTGAATTCCTCGAAAATCGCTGTGGCCAATGCCTCGATTGACTTGGCACTTGCCGTGGCTGAAGCTGTGCTTGCTCCGACGTATACGACTTCCTGTGCAGGGGTTGTGATCTATGGATTCTTCCCGGTGCCGTTTGGATGTCAAACCGTCCCTGCGGCTTCAACGATTGCGAAGTCCTTGGCCTCGGCCATACCTGCGGCGGTGAATTTGGGCATGGCCATTGGCGGCATCGCAAACGCCAACAATACATTGGGCGGCGCGGAATCAGCGAAAGATCAGTTCTTGAATGCCATATACGGCGACATGGAACAACTCGATGAGTCCGGCATCGCCGTAGAGTCGGCAGCGACCCACTGGAAGGTGGGCACCACGTACCAATCCGGAAGTGCTGACTACGCCGAATGGCTCGAAAAGTCAAACCGTGGCGCGGACTATGCACCGGGAACGGTCGTGGGCGTCCGAAATGGAAAAATCAGCCTTTCCACGGAGGGGGCAGAAAAAATCTTGGTTGTCTCGACGGCTCCAGTTGTTTTGGGCAACATGCCACAGGGCAGCCCAAGGAATTATGAAAAGTGTGCATTCATGGGGCAAGTGCCGGTGAAGGTGCATGGCAAAGTTCAGAGCGGAGATTACCTCCTTGCCAGTGGACTCCACGATGGCAGCGCTGTCGCCGTTTCGCCTTTGCGCATGGTGGTTAGTGACATGGATCGCCTCATCGGAGTTGCTTGGGAAGACGGGACACACCCGTACCAAAACATGGTCAATTGTGCTTTGGGCATGCCAAATGCGGGGTCGCGTTTGTTCGCAGAATTGGGGAAGCGTGCCGATGCGCAGCATGACCGGACCGATGCACTCAAGAGCATGTTGTTGTCGGTGGTCAATCCGCAAGAGGAGTTGGACATCGACGGCGTCTTCGCCAACGGTGGCCTGCCCACTCCCATCTTGTACGAAGCGCAAGAAATCACCTGGTCCAAAGCGGGTTTTGACGACGTGGTGATCCACGAATTCACCCCCGAGGCCATTGATATTGCGCTGGACGAGGCGGTCAAGTCCATGGCCAAACTCGACTTCCCTGTGGCGGATGTAGAGCTTTGGGAAGGCATCACGAACGGCGACCCGGTCATCCGAAGAACCATTTCCAACATCGTAAGCCAGCGCGTCAACGACCACAACAAAATGGCCATGCAGGCGATGCTGGAATTCGAGAACAAGGACGCGACCAAGATTCGCTACGTTGAACGCCCTGCTCCAGAGTGGGACGCCGACAAAGTGAGTCCGGATCGGGAAAAGCGCGGAAAGAAGTGGCACTTCAAACAATGGGGCGGAAGCCGCAACGGTTCGAAGTCACGCATGGAACCGTGAGGATGATGTAACCTTCCGCCTGATTGTGCGTTGAAGCAGGCATGCCTGCACAACAGCGCATCAAGCTGGTATTTTACGCCATCCAATGGGTGCTCTTCGCGGAGTTTGACCCGTTATTCATGGGTGACATCGTTGTCCAGGTCCACGAAACTGATTCATCGTCAATGGGATGTGGTTGACGTCGTCAAGTTCGATTCCTTGGATTTTTGCCCCCCATTTCGGCCCCCATGCCTTTTTAAACCCCTGAAACCATTGGATTCATTGACATGTTGTTGGCCCCCTACGGGCTACTTTCAAGATCCTCACATCTTTAATAGCTGCGGGGATCTTTGCTTTGCAACCCGGACTGGATTTGAGTTTCACCTGTAAGCGTGAAGGACAAAATTCCAACCAGCTTTACTTTTAGCGCATGAATAAACGAGAAACGAGCAGCAACATGAAGCCGTGCGCATACCTCCTAATGGCTTTCATACTGGGTGTGCCTCAATTAACAGAAGCACAAATAACATGTGTTCCGTGTGATATGTTGGGCATGTCGATGAATGTAGGTTCCCAAGAAACCTCGATCAATATTTACCATTCAGGTCAGTATATGACTCATCCTCAGGAACACAATGTGTTTGTTTGGGAGTTCACTGACCAGCAAGGAAATACATTGCACCAAGAAACCATAGTGGATGATGCGTTTTGCAGTTTTGAACACAGTTGGTCCCTTTCGGATACAATGAATGTCACTGTCACTTTAGTAAATGAAGAGGCGAATTTGGATAACTGGTACATTTCTGAGGGTTTGCCGCCTACGGGCAATTCAATCAATTGTTCATTTGAAGACCAGATATATTGGGAAACAGGTGAGCCTACTCCTTGGGGGAGCTGGACATTCATTCATAACAATCCCGGTGTTGATCTCAATACTTCAACAGGCATTGGCAGTCTAGTCGTGGATCAAAAGCAATTAATCAAAATACTTGATGCTCTCGGCAGAGAAGTAGATCGCGCTACCAATCAAATCCTCTTCTACATCTATGATGATGGTTCAGTAGAGAAGCGATTCATTGTTGAGTAAGTTTTTGCGAAAAAAGCGGTTCGGTTGACGGTATAAACTGTGAACGAATTCTGGAGTGTTCGTGTATAGAGGACGTTGCGATTCGGAGAGATATTCACGCTAAATTGTGATGAACAACTTAATGGACGTCAGTTATTAGCAAACAGGACAGGTTAGATTGGCGGCCATAAACACTTAATTTTTTCTTCATGAATCCTTTAATTATCGTAGCTGCCATTCCAACGGCATTGGC
>Ga0209632_10002731_pt1 | contig 16754 bp, 14 predicted proteins | sample COG_10_FD_184754 | JGI IMG/M metagenome (GOLD analysis project Ga0209632, IMG submission 184754) | Pelagic Microbial community sample from North Sea - COGITO 998_met_10 (SPAdes) (version 2) | ecosystem: Environmental > Aquatic > Marine > Neritic zone/Coastal water | place: Helgoland, sampling... | reverse complement strand
ACTGGCCACAGAATATGCCCACCATCGTAATTATTCAGGTGCTCAAAAACTTATACGCGAAACGTCGGCAAATTTACGCGGAATGCCTTCTTTAAGACTTGACTTGAATTCATTAGCTCAGGATCTCTCAAACGATGCAATATTTAATACAAGCAGCCATCGTTTGACATCGTACCAACAAGATTTAGAGGTGAATGGAGACTCTATTTTTACTGGAGGGCCATCTATGGGACTGGGTGTATCGCCAATTAAAACTCCCAAAAAAGTCATGAGCACTTTTTTTCCACCTTCAAGTGATGAAGACGATGTTTTCACAGTTCAAAGGCCAGCGCTGTTACGTTCATCAACGATGCAAAATCCTCCTTCAGCCCCTGCCAATTTATCTCATGACCTTCTACACGGAGGAGGTAGTACAGACGAATCGATAAGAGAAGAGTAAGCGCATAACCCGCCTTAAAAATAAAAACTGTAACCGGAATAAAATATTTAAATTGGTAGTGAGCTACAGAGTAACACAGTGCAAACACAGTGGTCCAACAAATATAAAATATTAACGAGTCAATTAGTTCATACATTTAAAAAAGTAAAAAGTTTCTATTTATACAACTTCAACATCCGTGACAAAACTACTGTATGTATTTATCCCACAAGCATTTTTGTCTCGTTCCAAACGAAAATAACCATTTTCTCCCCATGTTTTCCCCCAAGAATTTTTGATTATCCAATAGCGAGTAGTGCCTTCTATTCCGTACCCCGTTACAGTCACCGCATGATCTATTTCTTTCCCACAATGCCTTGCCTTTACAATGCCATGCCTGTACAATTCAATGTTTAAACTTTTACTATCAATTCCAACTGGTATTGGCCCGTACTTCAACAGGTTGTGTGCTAACTCTGATTCTATCGGACTGTTCAAATCATCACTCATAACCTTGTATTTTTTTACCTTTATTCCGTGCGGGGGTTTTATTCGTGGACATAATGAATCTCTCATTTTAAATCTATCGTACTTCTCTTCTTCGATTGGCCAGTGTTTTGCTAATTTATACAAATCCTCCATTAGACCCCCGTCACATCCGCTGGCAAATTGTATTTTACTCTTCGTACAGTCTATACATTCTTGAACCGATAACTTTTTCAGGGTGCCGGTTTTTTTCTTGTACCAATGTTCCAAATTATTAATTCCAGCAAAACAGTAACACCCCCCACAATCTCCTTGCTCCCCTACTGCTGTTACCGTGCCGTGCGTCCTCCAATCAAATGTTAGAGGCATATTTAACATTTTTTTTTTATCGGGTTCAGTTTCAGGGGGCGCTGCTCTTGTTTTCATTTCGTGCAACCGCCTGCTGCGTGTTCTCTTACGATCGGAAGTTTTGTGAAGACGTAGTTTCAAATCTTCCATGTTCCTCTGTATGTGTTCATATTTTGGTTTCAAAATGTTAAACGCTACACGCATTTCTTCAACGCTGTATTTTTTATTGTGTACTTGCACGTATTCGTTAAACCACACTGGAAAAGCTATAGTATATGAAATGCATATCAACAGTATGAGTAGCCTAATCATTTCTTCATATAATTAGTATATATATACTTATTATTGTAAAAAAATGCCGTTGGTAGCCAGCTTCGCAAAACCAATAGGTCTGTTTGATAATTGGTTTAATAAGGTGACCGCTGTGGTGACCGGGCACGGGGGAAATTTTTGTCATTCAGAGTTTGTATTCACATTTACAATTAAGAGAATGAAGGATTTTTTACTTCACGTTGGTGAAGATCCAAAGCAGTGGCAGAAAAAGATGGACAGGTATGAAGAATACGGATCCATTAATATTTGTTTTTTTATAGTATGGGGGAGCGACGTTAGTTACAGGTTGCTTAAACGGGGTCATAATAATCCATACTTCAAATATCCGAATGAAAATGAGTTTTCTATCGTGACAATAAAAAACCTAAGCGATGAAGACGAATTTAGCATTGGTAAATTTTTGATGGATCAAATAAAGAAGGAATATGACTATATGGGTGCATTGACCTTCTTTGTTCCGATGAGAAACATGGAAGCATCATATTCTAGGTGGTTTTGCTCACAGCTAATGGTAGCATCGTTACAGCATATCAACAGGTTAAAGGATGTAAATCCTGGAGCAGTTTCTCCAAACCACCTTTACAAACTATTAATTGTCTCTCAATAGCATATTTTTAGCCGGAGTTTTCTTCCTTTTGTTTCAATTTACAAAGCTCAATATTGAAAATTATTGGAAAAATAGATTTTTCATCTCCCTGAAAATTATTTTGAACTAGGGCTACTGCTTCGTTTGCGGATGTAATTCCGGACTGTATTAAACTCCTGCTAATGTTAGCAAACCACGCCCGTATGACCATGTCGTCGTTTTCCCATGACTTGCTCATAGGATCTTTCCCGCTTAATCTATTCACTTGATCCATAGTATAAAAACATTAATAGCTATATATAGTAAAAAAGTGCTACTAAAATATGGTAGATACTATTACAACGATCCTTGCTACTACAGGGGCATTGTTATCTGTTTCTAGCAACATTCCTCAGGTGTACAGGGTCTGGAAAGTCCCATCGAAAAAAGCAACCGATGATATAAGCCCCCTATCCACATGCATTCACATACTAGCCGCCAGCTGTTGGTCCGGGTATGGGTTTTACTTAAACTTATGGATTTTAGGTGTGGAAAGCTTCATTGTTTTTGTGTGTTGGGTTTTGATTGGTTGTGCTATTATAAAAGACAAATATGTATTACAAAATGAATGAGGACCCTTTGAACTATTGTTTAGATGTTGTCACTCGTTGCATAGCGGAAGTAAAATCACAACACATGGCAATAGGAAGTATTGACCCGGTTTATTACGATGAAAATGAATTAAATAATGAAAATTTACCGTCTGTAAGAAGAAATTACCTCTACATGAAACGGGAGAGTCGGGAGAGAATTGTATTTGTGAAAATTGTAAATAAATTTTATTTGTATGATGATGATTGCGTGACACTTAGACGACGAGGATTTATATCACCATACATTTTTTGTGATGACCGACCAATTTTTAAATTATCTCCTTCTACGTATTTATGTTTGACAAAACAATTAGATAGACACTGTTTTAGTTGGACGTATTTAGATCATGATAAAGTGAATGACTGGGTTGAAGAAATTGAATTGTTGAAGGGTGAAGTAGAGGTGTTAAAAAAGTTCATCGATGAAAATTTTTAGACGTATAAATACCTTTTGTACACTAAAAAATGTGCGGAATTTTATGTTGCTTGAGTCCAACAGATGAAAAGTTGCCGTCCTTCAATGATAGATTAAAAACGATTGAGCATAGGGGTCCAGATGAAACGAATATTACGACTGTTCAAAGTACGAATTTGACAACGTTTACATGTGGATTTAATCGTCTGGCAATTAGCGATGTTATACACGGCGAACAACCTATTGATAGTGGGGATTGGTTACACGCCCACAACGGCGAATTTTACGACACTGGTGAAGATGGTAGTGATTCTAATGTGTTGAAGAAAATGACATCTGGAAACGCAATAGAATTCGCATCGTCATTGAACGGTATATTTGCTTATTGTTCTTACCACAAGGAAAGTGAAACGTTGTACGTTGGGCGTGATAGATTTGGTGTTATACCATTATATTATGTTACAGAACATCTACCCACGGCAAATCATGTTAAGGGTTATGAAAGAATATGGTTTGCCTCTGAAGCTAAAGCCTTAATAGGCTTGGGAGATATTCACATGTTCCCACCAAACAATCTAATGGTTTGTGGGTTACGAAATAAGGCTGGTGATGCCTTTTTTACAATTAAGATGGAGAATTATGAAATACATCCACCATTTCCAACATCAAATTACAATGATGTTTCCAACGGAAAACTGGTAAATAGAATGACGGACGAGCTTCTTCCTGACATTTTTTTCCAAAAATTACGAGATGCCGTTGGAAAAAGAACACAAAATGAAGTACCATGGGCATCGGCGCTGAGTGGAGGTCTGGACAGCACCATAATATCGTCATTGCTTCATAAGAGAGAACAACAGGATGGAATTACAAATGTCAAAACTTTTTCTATTGGTCTGAAAAATTCCAAAGAATTGGAAGTAGCAAAACAAATTGGAGATCATTTCGGTATGCACCATACCATTACTGTCACCGTAGAAGAAGCGTTGGAAGTGGTCCCCGATGTCATTTGGGCATTGGAGACTTACGATGTCACTACGATTCGAGCAGGGGTAATGAATTACATACTTGCGAAGAACATGAAAAAATTTGGTACGAAAGTAGTATACAGCGGAGAAGGATCAGATGAATTGTTTGGGGGTTATCTCTATTTTCATCATTGTCCAACAGCTGATCACATGCAGTATGAATTAATACGAAAGTTAAAAGACTTATGTTATTACGATTGCTTGCGTTGTAATAAAGCGTTTGCTGCTTGGGGTATTGAATGTAGAGTTCCATTCTTGGATCATGATTTTGTCCAGCATGTCATGAAAATCAACCCAATGCATAAACTATCGTCTACGCACCCTACGCACCCAACCCCGGAGAAATACATCTTACGGAAAAATTTTCAGTGGCATTTAGAAGAAGTGCATCCATCACACGTTGATGAATGTATAGAAAGAAGTGAATATGGTAATTTTTGTTGGCGTCAAAAAGACCAATTTTCCGACAGTGTTGGAAAAGATTGGATTGAAGGATTAGTAGCGGAGGCGGAGAAATGCGTGACAGACACTAAATTAAAGGAAGCTGAAAAAATATACCCGTTTCAAACACCAAAGACTAAAGAAGCTTACCGGTACCGAAAAATATTTGAAGATCTATTCCTATGCTCTGGAAAAAATTTTGTTAAGTATGACAACAATACTGTGGCGTGTTCAACATCTATAGGAGCAGAATGGTGTAAGGACATTCAGAAGGATCCATCTGGTAATTATGTTAAAGAAAGTATAAATAAAAAGTAATCTTTATGAAATGGATGACAACAGTACCGTAAATGTTTTTCACAACTACGATTCTGTTATTATTATCTCGACTCTCCTTCTGACATTTTCCTGTTTGTTTCTCATGGTCTTACCTATTTCCGATGCTGTATCCGAAGCAGGAGACGCTACTGTAATTATTACACATGCATGGATTTTACCAAGTATTTACTTAGCATCAAACACTAGATGGTTATCGGTATCGATAGCGTTGACCGCACTTGTTTCGTTGACGTATCACGCTGCAAAGCTGTCAAAATTTGAGAAAGATCTACTGTTGCACTTTCAGATGGCCGACGAATCGGCTCAAGCGGTGCTTATTTGGTTATCTGCCATACTTTTTATTTACGACGATTTTCCTTTCCTAGGCGTACCATTTTTGTTTTTTGTTGGAATTTTAGTCGCGGTGTTTGGAGATTACACGATATTATCAATGAAGTTTGACAGTTTTGTAGTAGGAATTGCTATACTACTTACGCTACTGTTCCTTTTGTATAAATTATTTCTCTCCAAATGTAATTTTAACACCACCTTCTTTAGGTACAAAAGAGTGTGGGAATTTATCACGATTGGATTTGGGTTCTTTATTTTAGCAACTTTATTTTACATGTTGGCGTCTGATATAGAAAATTACGAAGGTGAAAAGAAAAATAATAACTACAACTTTTTACACTCTGGTTGGCACCTGTGTGCATACACAGCATTGTTTTTTATTTTTCGTTCCAGAGTTAAACCGTTGAATACGTTACTCACTAACGTCAGGATAAAAAGAACACAATTTGCAATGAAAAACTAGACTTGAAGTGCGACGTAAGTCTTACCATCAACGGTTTTTGTTTCTTCCACTTTTAGTTTTTCTACAAGCGAAGTTACGTAGGATAACATCATACCCAAGAGAAATATTAAAAACACGTGAAGAAGAAGTATCATCTTGATGTTGTTCATAAGTTCCACAATAATGACTTGATTTTCAAATAAACGGACTTCATTTGTGTACGTGTCGTTGAAGCCCTCAATAAGGTTTTTAGAGTTCTGTAGTATTCCATTCTCTACATTAGTTAAATGATATAGCATTTGGTCGTCCATCTTCTATGAGTCAACAAAAATATTTAAATACGCTATATGAAAAAAATCCGTATAAAATGTAAATCTTATCTTGTAAATATGTTGTTTTTCTTATGTTCATGTGCACTGGTCTATTTTTCGTACGATATTGTTGATAGAAATTTATGTACACTAGATTATTACTTTGACAGCAGTAGGAAGTATTACATTCAAAAAAATATAGTAAAGGCTGTATATCTATCGTTGTTATCATCTATCAGCACTACCTATTTTATATTTTATCCATGGGACAATAGAATGCTACAAATACTAGCTGCTTGTTACTGTTCCAATGATATTGTTGGACTGTATAGATGTGATAATTTACCTATCAGCACACGTGTGCATCACATTACCTCTGCATGTTTCTTACTATTTACATACACTATTGACTTTACGGTGTCTAAAGTAGGGCAGTTACTAGTCTACTATACATATTTCTCTGCTTTAGCATGGCCGGTAAATCTTTACTTAGGTTTACGATTGTGTTTTGAAATTCATCCTATATGGTTAGAAGAATTAAGGTGGTATTGTAAATGGTGGTATGCTGTTACATGCTCTTTGAATTGGATTACACAAATGTATTTAATATCTTCCTTAAATATTGAAACTGGAATTTACACAAGCATGATCGTTCTCATAATATTGGACGACATCATTTTATTGAAGTGGTTGTTTAAAAACAGTATTTAAGGAATATTTTACTATGAAAATGAAACGTGCATCTAAATTTGCATCTGATTTTTATGATGATAATGAAGGAGTAATTGTATTTCTTGTTGGAATTTGTACTGTAAGTAATTTTGTTGCTGCCATCTTGTTTGGTATTGAAGTTGTTTTACATCCGGATACCTGGTACAACTGGCTCTCTTTTCTACTATGTGTTGGGATGTTTGCCGTACCTGGTATAACATCATCTTTGGGACGTAAACAAGAGGGTTGGAGGAAAGTCTTGTGGGATACTGTATTCGTCTTGTATGGTATTATCACATTCTCTATAACATCATTATCCGTCGGACTTGCTGGTGATTCACCGTGGGGGTGTGGTTTGGAGAAGCTTTTTCAGTGCGAGCATCATCCAGGAATGTGGGGAGCTATGCTGTTCGGCCTTGCCAGCATTACCGGACATGCGTTCGGGTGGGATAGAATAAAAGATCAGCAAACAGAGGATGGATTTACAAATCTTTTAACCCGTGAGCAATGGGAAGATCAGAATTCTCTACGAGGAGACAACCGAACCGATGGTGGAGACAAGGATTTTTACCAAAAATATAAGGATAAAACAGTCTTAGAGAAGAAAGCAGAATACAATACACAGGTAAAATGGGGGTTTGTCAACATATGTGTGTCTGTACTGCTTCTCTTAACATGTACTATCATAGCATTCGTTGAAAAAAGAGAACCATTGGGAGCACTTTACACAGTTGCTACTTTTTACCAATTAGTGAAGTTATGGTATTTTACCGATTATACAAATTACTTTGGTTGCGACGACACTGGTATTACTTACGGGAAAGAAAAAGGGTTTTGGCGGGTTGTACTTAATTTGGTACTAATAGTGTGGGTAGTTGGCGCAAATTGGCATATTGTTGGTAAGAAAATTAACAGAGAGAAAGATCTACAATGGCCTCTGACATCAGCAATTTTGACAACTTTGGTTGCATGTCTTCAACACTATATAATTTAAATTAAAATATTAAAATGTATCTTATTTCTATGTTCTTGTTTTATGTTGTGGGCTTAATACTACTATGTATGTTTAAAACGATTAAGCAGAACACGAATCGCATGTAAATTGAATTGCGGAGGCAGCAGCTCGTGTCCTTAAATAATACTGTCCAGTTTTAAGTCCACGCTTCCACGCATAAAACTGCATGGAGCTAATTGCACCTTCATTTGGAGTCTCAAGGTAAAGATTTAACGACTGCGATTGACACACGAAGGGTCCCCTATCAGCACTGAGGTCAATCAATGCTTTATTCGAGATTTCCCAAACCGTTTTAAAAACCTTCTTCAAGTCCTCTGGTAACTTTGTATTTAGAACAGATCCTTTGTCCGCTATGATCTGATTCACCAACTCATCTGTCCACAATCCCTTTTTCCTACATATCTTTTCCAAATTTTTATTCACAATCATGAATTCTCCACTCAGCACCCTACGAACGTAAAGGTTGGATGTACATGGTTCGAATGATTCGGTGTTGCCATTGATTTGAGCGGTACTAGCGGTTGGCATGCATGCTATTAACAAGCTGTTCACTGCTCCAAACTGTAGCACCTGCTGCCTCAATTCATCCCAATTAAATTTAGTTGGTTCAACGCCCCATAGATCAAAAGCAAACTTTCCCCTGGACAGTGGTGAACCCATAAAGGATTCATACGGGCGATTCTTCTTCGCTAGATCAACAGAACTGGACATAGCACCGTAATATATCGTTTCAAAAATATTCTTATTCAGTTCTTTGGCCTCCTCCGATTCGTACGGCATGTTCAACATTTGAAAAACATCCGCGAGACCTTGAACTCCAATACCAATTGGACGATGCTTATTGTTACTCACGTAAGCTTTTTCCAGTGGGTAGGTTGTCTTATCAATTACTTTATTTAAATTTTTACAACATATGTACGCTGCTTTTTCCAACCTTTTAAAAGAAAATCCATTCGCGCCTACGAATTTAGGCAAACAAATACTCGCCAGTGTACATACAGCTATCTCGTCTTTGCTGCTATACTCACAAATCTCCGCGCACAAGTTACTTGAACGTATGGTTCCTAAATTTTGTTGATTGCTTTTTCTGTTCACCGCGTCTTTGTACATGACGTAGGGTCCTCCCGTTTCTATCTGAGTTCTACATATCAAACTCCACAGCTGTCGTGCCTTTATTTTTTTTCTATACACTTTTTTCTCTACGTATGAATTGTATAACGTTTCGAATGTCTCGCCGTAAGCATCTTGTAAGTCTGGTGCGTCACTTGGACAAATTAAATACCAATCGCCGTCTTTTTCAACGGCTTTCATAAAGTTGTCTGGAATCCACAGCCCATAAAAAAGATCACGTGCTCTCATCTCTTCATCGCCATGGTTTAATTTTAGCTGGATCCATTCTTGAATATCTGGATGCCAAGGCTCAAGAAAGCTGGCAAATGCACCTTTTCGTTTCCCCCCTTGGTTGACGTAGCGGGCAGTATGATTGTACACCTTTAGCATGGGTACGAGTCCATCCGACTTACCGTTTAACTTTTTAATCACACTACCTTTGGCTCTTACATTTGTGCAACTAAAACCAATCCCCCCTGCTAATTTAGATATTTGTGCACACGAATTTAGTGTAGAGTAAATGCCTGTGAGTGAATCCTCTTCGATAGGCAATAAGAAGCATGAAGCCAATTGACTGTTCAATGTACCAGCGTTGAACAAAGTAGGACTTGCATGAGTATAATATTTTTGCCTTAGTGCATCATACGTTTTTCGTACAGACTCCACGTCATCATTTAAGTAGACGGCAACCCGCATCAGCATATACTGTGGTCTTTCTACGAAATCCCCTTTCGAATTTTTAAGTAAATACGATCTCTTCAGCGTTTTTACACCAATAATGTCGTAGGAAAAATCATCCTTGCTCATTATAAACTTGTCATAGTCGTAGCTGTTCACCTTTTGCAAAAATTCTTCATTCAACAGGTGTGCTATACTATTCATGGCTTCTTTGAACGTGTCTGGCGTTTTCTTGTATAAATGTAGCATTTCCAATCTGCCAGCCAACATAGCGTAATCGTAGCTTTTCCAGGTAAACTGAGCAGCTGTTTCCGCTAAAAATGTTAACATGTCATCATCATTGAAATCTTCAGATATACCACTTTGTGTGGATTTTGTCAACAAATCTACGTTTACGTGTTGTAATGGTGGATTTAGACCAGCTGCTTCCACGATGAAGCCATTAATTACGTCGTCCGATGTTTCTTTCTCTACATAATTTTGTCTTATGACGCTCATGATGTATCTGAGAAAATTGATGCTTAAGTAGTAAGTTTTTTGTTAAAATAAATGTAAAAAGAAAAATATAAATACTAAAAAAAATATTAATTTGGCTATTCCGTTTTTGTGTCTTCTAAATGTGATATGACAATTTTGAGGTTAGCCGCGACCATGAATCCTCCAACGCATCCTATAAATATTGATATAAATAATAGAATAGCTATTCTTAGTTGTGCCACGCCAAAACAGCATATCATTATTATGAACAAGATGATGTAAATTGTACCAAACACAGTTATTAAAATCTGTTCCGCCAATATGGCTTCTTTATACGTCCCCTCTAATACGGCAGTGCACATTCCTACACCTACTGCCAAAAAAAGTAGCAAACATAATAGGTAACCCTTACGAATAAAAGTATCTTGTTCTTGTAATCTGTAATTTTCTTTAATTTCGTCCTGGGTTTTTTTTGGAACTCCAAGAGGTTGTTGTTCTAGTTCGTCATATTTCTTGTTTTTTCGTTGTACTGACATCTTTTACAACATGCATTAACTATTTATACTCTATAAATATCCGATTTAAATTAGAAAATGGATTTAACACTCCCTTTCTGCTACTTTGTGTTTGGATTTTGTTTAAGCTTTCCCGCAATAGCCACTCAATTTATTTTCATTAATAAGTTGAAGGTTAGTCCTGTTGGCATGGCGTTTGCCTACAGTTTAGTCAGTTTACCATGGACGTTAAAACCACTATATGGTTTCATCAGTGATAAATACAGCGTCTTCAATTGGGGGAAACGTCGCCCGTACATTTTCTACAGTGGTTTAATGGTGTCATACATGTACGTTATTTTGGGAAGAGTGTTGGATGACTTTTACCTCTTATTGTCTTCATTGACTTTCATCTCATTCCTAATTTGTTTTGCTGATGTAGCGACTGATTCTATAACAGTTGAACTCGTTAAAAAATTTGAAAATGATAAGAACGAAGGTGTAATACAATCAAACAATTGGGTTGCCAGGGCGTTAGGCACGGTGTCTGGTTCTTTTTTAGGAGGGATGGCATTTTCAACGTTAGACGGCGATACTGTTTACAAATTGTGTGGTGTATTTCCATTTATCATGGCATTGATGATTTGGAATCTACCACGATCTCAACATGCGTATGAAAACGTTATGAAAAAATTGTGTGTCAATTTAAAAGAGCAAAGGGAATTGGCTGTAATACTGCTGTTGATAAGTATTTCACCTAACTATGGAACGTTTTACACTTATTTTTTGACCGATGAGTTAAAGTATACCCCCACTGATTTCACGTGGTTGAATATGACATCCTCGATAGCATTTTTAGCTGGCGTGTTGTCATTTCGCTTTTATTTCAGAAAATTTCACATACAGAGTACATTAATTACGGCGGTTTTGATATCGGTTTGTTTCCGTGTACCACAATTGTTGGTCGTAAGTGGTATTTACCAAGAGTTCTGGCTTGTTCTGTGTGATGGAGTCGTCGAATCATTCAGCTTCCAATTAATTATAATGCCACTAATAGTGTACACGGCTAAACGATGTAATGATGGATGCGAGGGTTCATTGTTTGCATTGATGATGAGTGTAAGTAATTTATCGGGAATTATAGGCGACCAATTAGGAGCAGCAGTTGCCAGCAGTTTAAACGTCACATCAAAAAACTTTATTAATTTAAAATGGTTAATGGTAATAGCTATTTTAGGAGATTTAATAATACCCTTGTATGCTATTCGAAGAATGTTCTCCTCTTCTTCTGGAGATTATGATCATTTGGATCATACGCCTGAGCTTGAGATGATCCACCCGTCGGAGAGTAACAAGGCGAAGTGGGTGAATAACACGGAGATTGAGGAGGAGACGGTGCAAAAGGGTTGTACTCCGGGCTCTTTGGAACGTGATACTCAGGGCTTGGCGCCATATCAGGATCATATTGAGGAGACATTGGAACACCGGCATCCGGATCGTATGCATCCTCTATCCCATAAGATGGCCCAACTGGCGAAGGGGGCTTTGGATCACTATGAAAAAGCGAAACATTCATTGAGGAACTCGCAACCATCTGTTGATGATTCATCGTTGCAAACTGATGAGTTAACATTGGAGGAGGTTGGTTTATTAAAGAGGATTGAGGCAACCCATTTTGATGAAATTGAGGTTGATATAGGCTTGAATTCAGAGGTGTTGCTGTAGGCATCATCCCCCCCATCATCATGGATGGCATCGTTTGATTTAAATCCCATGGGTTGCGTTGATCTGCCCAGGGATCTTCCGCCTGTGTATCATTGATCCACGACATGCCTCCAAAGATATCGTTCTCATCGTCCTGTCCAACGTCCCATGCGGATGATACATCATTTGCCTTCGTTGGTCGATCCTTTTTGTATTTGTTGAAAACATCCATGTCGTTTATAACGTCTAAATCAACATTTCCACCGATGTATGGAGCTGCTCCAACAAGTATTCTTTCGGACATACCCTTCAATTCATCAGTTTGGTTCAACGTTGCTGCTTTATTGAACACGCTTATGATTTCTTCAAATGTTGCCCGCTTTATTGGACTTTGATCGACTTCCTTTATGCCATGTCTTGTCATTGGAATTAGTTTACCAGGAAAAGTCATCCAATCAACAAGGAGAAGTATGTGGCGCGCATTCACGTACAACCCATAAAAAGCTAAGATATTATTAATTTCATCAATCAACTTCTTTCTCGCCGCTTCAATACCTAATATTTTGAACACAGCATTTACGTCGTTAGTTTCAACGCCATTTTGTGCAATTCCTAAATTCCATATTTCGCGTAAATCAGTTAAAGATGTCTGTATTTTGTAGCGGTTGTCTTCTTCCACTACTTTGACCACATTGGCGCCTTCTATGCCTCGAATAATTTTTGATTTTAGTAATTGCTCATACAAGTACCCCAGCGTTTTTTTCTTATCCTTCTTCACAAATTTGACATGAAAAATTGGGTATGGCCCTTCGCTGTAAGCAATACTCAAATTTTTTTGCGTTTGCAAACATTCCTTTACTGCTTCAACATCGTACCATTGACGAAAATATAAAACAAGTGTGGCCTTTAAAGTGCTTTCTTTGTAGTCGGCATCCGGGAACACATGAAATGACTCTACTTCAGTCTCATCGGGTTCTTCGGTAACCTTATACGATTTAACAATATCTTCCAAACGGGTCATTTCCATTCTCAATTTTATATTTGGGTCGTTACAATAAAATGTAGAAACTGGTGTTTGAATATTTTGAATGACGTTGATCAATTCTGTCAATCTAGGTATTCCCAAAGTCACATTCATGGCGGAATTTCCAGTGTTGTGAAACGTGTTCAGTGTCATCTGTGTTACGTATTCTCCAACGGATTGAGCAGCAACAGATCCTACTGGTTCCCCACCACTGACTTTACCTGATTCCATAGCCTCTTTTATGTCGAAGAATATTTTCTCCAAGTGTTCATCCGTGATTTCTTTTTTGAACAATTTTGAAGAATTTAGCTTTACTCTAAACAAGACTCGTAAAAGAGTATTGTCAACGGTATGACAGAAAGTATTTACCATGTCGTAAATTTCATTCTGTGACAATAAAGTCCCAATACCTAAGCTCCACAATGTCTGTGAGTTTATAATTATACGATCAACAGGCACCGGAAGCATCCAATGATCAGTGTCTTTGTATATTGGCTCTCTCATCTTGTTGATTTTTTCAAAGTATGCCTTGTCCATCATCAACTGATGGTATTCGATTGGACTCATACAATCTTCTTTGATATTTTTGAACTCATACACCGTCTGCTTCTCAATTTTAGTACCGTCAAACCCATCGTCACCATAATAAAACTGTACTATGGATCCGTCAGAGTTACGCACGGTGCCATCCAGTTTGGTGACGCAGTTTTCAACAGCCTTTACTAGCTTACGTTGCATGTAACCACTCTGAGCCGTTTTTACGGCAGTGTCAATTACACCTTCCCTTCCACTCATGGCATGGAAAAAGTGCTCTGCTGGACTTAGGCCTTCACGGTAGGATTTTTCAATATACCCCCGACTCTGTGGGTGGTCGTCGGATTCTTTAAAATGGGTCAAAGTTCTTTTGGGCCATGTTTTCGGTATTCGTTTTCCCTGGAGGTTTTGCTGACCGATTGGTCCCATAATTTGTGTTATATTATTACGCTTCCCCTTCGTTCCACTGTCTATCAAACAGAATAAGTTGTTTTCTTGAGTCAATGGGTCTGTTACTGCTTTGCCGATGGTGTCGCGAACGCCGTTTAACACACCGTTGATTTTAGCCTCGTTCGTTTCACCTTCGATTTCTGTAAACGCATTCTTTAGCTCTTCAGCTACAAACTTATCATTTTCACTTGAAGAAACAATATCAGCGATGGACATAGTAAATCCTCTCATAGAAAGATACATATGTCCAACACGTTGCATACGGTTAATAAAAAGCACACACTCGTCTGGACCACAGTCGTTGTTGATAACGTGAATAAGTGAGCCATGTGACGTTCCTAAAACCCCTTTGGTAAGCTGTCCATACTTCATTACACCACGATCAATTTTTACGCCACAACCTTCATAATTGACAAGTGGTAAACACATCGATACCAGTTCATGGCCCGTAAAAAAGTCTTTTCCAACGTCCATCTTGAATGTACCGTCCCATCCTGGCATGCTGTAAACACATTGAAAAAAGTCTTCCTTGGAAAGTTTTACGTCCGGTTGTGTCAACAAATACGAAGCAATCATAGTGTCTTGAATAATAGACATAACTGGTTTGTTCGACTGTGCCGAAATAATTTGATTCTTGACACACATGACGTATCTAGCCTCCGCTTGAGCCTCCAACGTCTGTGGAACATGTATATTCATTTCGTCACCATCGACTGAAGTAATGAAAGAGTTAGTTTGTGTTAGTTATATATTGCTCACATAGTTTGAAAATGTTTACTTACAGTCAGCATTGTACGGTGTCGTACACGACAAATTCATACGAAAAGTGCGAAATTTCATCACACGGACAAAGTGAGCCATGATAGAACCCTTATGAAGTGTTGGTTGCCGATTATACAGAACAATATCGCCATCTTTTAAATGTCTCTCAATCAACCAACCTGCCTCTAGCTGGAATGAATAGCGATTTGTAAATTTCAGGTTAAACCTATTTCCCTCCGGATTAACGACATACTGAATGCTGCCAGACTCATCGCGTAACTCTTTTTCTAGAGCTTCTTTGTTAAAGTCTGTCACTTTTATTGGTACCGTTAAGATTTTAGCTATGTCTTCAGGAATACCAACTTCCGTCATACTCAGTCTATCATCTCCAGTAATAACTGTTCTGCCAGTGTAATCACAGCGCTTTCCTTGCAAGTTTCCACGAACTCTACCCTCTTTTCCCTTCAACCGCCAGGTAAGAGAGTTGTAATCATTTTTTGCAAAATCTTTTTTTGAATTACCCCCCTTTTTATGGTCAATATAAGCAGAGATAGCAATTTGTAAATTTAACTCGGCATCTTTGATAATATGGGAAGGCCTGTTTTCGTCAATAACTATTTGAACCTTTTTGTTGATTCGGAGGATTTGTAACAAGCGGTACGTTAAGTCGTCCTCTCCGCGAACTAGTGTGCCACCCATTAATATAGCAGGTCTTACTGTTGGAGGTGGAACTGGTAGGATTTCCAATATCATGCTTTTTGGATGAGACATATTAAAGTGCTTCAACAATTCTAGCGATATCATTTCTAAATGCTCGAGAACGTCGTATATTTTATATATCTTTTTGTTCATGAGAATTTGTTGCTTTTCTTTGCTCCAACTGTACTTCGGAACTTTGATGTTACAATGTGGGCACTTGTTGTACAGATTTGTATTTTTGAAGAAATGCGACATCCAGTGCACTCTCTGTTTTTTCATTGGAAGAGAAACATCCTTTAAAAGATGACCAGAACAATTCCTACATGTCCCCTTTAACCATTGAAGAACATCCCGGTAAAAATTAATGTGGTAGACTGGAGTCGTTAATTCTATATGGCCCCAATGTCCATTACAGATACCTGTCTTTTTTCCACATGTTGCGCATCGAGACAACCTGTCCAACGGTCCCATGCGAAGATCTCGTACACTTCCTTCGACATCCACAAATTTTCCATTGACAACAGTGCGATCATGTTTTGTAACTTTTACTACGCTTTCTTTTAAAATTTCTTCTTTCGTCCACAACGCAAACGTTATGCTTTTTAAAGATTTATCCACAGTTCTAGCATCCATATTTGTTTTGTTTATTTGAATATTTGTGTCACTAGTTGTTTAGTTTACTGTTTTCTAAATTTGTGATCGTCGTGTTGAACTTAATAAAGCTACTTACTTAATTTTATAGTGCAATAACTACTTAGTTTATTCGTATTTTTGCTGGTGCTCTACAAAATATTTTATTCTTATATTACTACGCAGTTCTTTTAATTTTACTCATATAATTTTTTTTTTTTTTTTTTTTTTTTTTTTACTACGGATTTTTGTTCTTATATTACTACGGACTTTTTTTTATTTTTTTTAGCATGACCGTACCACCCATGAGCGACTGTAGTATAAACAATACAAAGGATTTTTTTTGGATAATACTAC
>Ga0209632_10002729_pt1 | contig 16758 bp, 17 predicted proteins | sample COG_10_FD_184754 | JGI IMG/M metagenome (GOLD analysis project Ga0209632, IMG submission 184754) | Pelagic Microbial community sample from North Sea - COGITO 998_met_10 (SPAdes) (version 2) | ecosystem: Environmental > Aquatic > Marine > Neritic zone/Coastal water | place: Helgoland, sampling... | reverse complement strand
TGAAGATAACTGGTTTCCAGCCTCACTAGAAATGCACGCATTAGAATACCAAGAAATGCAGGAAGCAAAATTATTATATCAAGAGAGAAGAATAAATTTTATGGAATATTTTTTTAAAAGATTGGAGTTATACAATTATACAGAAACAACAAATTTTGTTAAATACTATGAATATATAGATTTAGAGAAATATAAAAAAAAGCTAAGAGATATCATGTTTGATTTACCAGTGATGACAAAAGAAGGCATGTTTGAATAAAAATGAAAAATTTAACTAAAAGACTAGAAGATTTAGAGAGCAAAATAATTGAAACTAAGAATGATAAACAAAGACTTAGAGAAAAAGTTGAAAAACGAGAAAAAGAAATTCATCAAAAAGTCATTAAGATTTGGAACAAAGAAGCCTTGAATGACAAATCTTTTTATTCAGACTTAAATAAAATTGTTTCTTCGTTTAAAAAAATAGACCCTAAAAACAAAAGATATTTTTGGCGAACATTTGAATTTGATATTTCTAAGAAAGAAACTTTAAAAGATAGTTTCGCTTTTTTTGTTAGTCATGAAAGAGTTGATTTGCAGTTAAATTTAAGAGGGTTACAAACTGATTTAACCGTGGGTGGAGAAAGTTTTAAAATAGACAATATTAAAAAAGCTAAAGAATTATATTTAAATGATATATTAGAAACATTTAGCTCTCAAAATTACTTATAATGAATATAAAAATCCACTTTACATCTAGTTTAAAATTTAAGAGGATAGATTAAATGGTCGAAAACTGGCAAATATTGTTAGCAATTATCATAGTAGGGTTATCAATAATTATGCCCATTTATTACTCTCATCAAAAAAAGAAGAAAGCACAGCAAGAAGAGCTTAATAAAATAAAAGTTTATGGCGAAAGTATTAATGAGCAAACAAGAAATAAGCATTAATGCTTGAGGTATTATAGAATATGTTTATATGGAATTTCTTTTCTGGATTAATCTTATTGGTAGTGATTTGCTTTGGTCTTTTTTATATAGCTAAGCTATTTTTTGGATTTTAAGAATAGATGAGCTGGCTCAAAAAATTTATAAGTTATTCAAAAAAAATTGAGGAATATAACAATTCTTGTTCATGCACTGCTTGTAGTGATAAATTTCAAACAGCTATAATTCATAATGTGGCAAAGAAATTAAAATTAGAAATAAACAGATTAAATCATATAGAGTTTAATCATAGTGTACCGAGAGGTTTAAATTTGGATCATCTTACTAAAGAGGAAAGCAATATAGTTATAGATGATTTTATTGAGGAATTATGTGATTTAAATGAAACTTATCTAAAAGATTCTAGCAATTATCCTATTTTAGTTCATTTAATGAGAGCTCTTTATTACACAGAGAATATTCAGAAGTTTAAAATAAAAGCGATTTATAATCCGATCAGAAATTTTTTTAATTCATTAGAAAAAGAAATTACCAGTGGTTAGTTAGCATTTTTAAATTCAAATATCTTCATTGAAATAAATTCTCTTCTAGAAATAGTCTTTTTTAGTTTAGGAATTTTTACTTTCAAAGATTTGATGAATTTTAAGTATTCAAAAAATCTTAACGTAGATATTGTTTTTCTTACAACTGCTGCAACACAAACTCCAACTAAAAAACTAACCAAAGATACACCCATTGCTTTAACCGTTATAGCAAAAGCTCCAATGCTAACTCCACCTTTAATAACACCCCATTTTAAATTGCGTAATTCATGTTTGTTGGGTGCTTTATCATATCGATAAGCAAGAACTACTATTGAAGTTATAGTTCCAATTGGATCACCATGAATGAAGCTTGAGGCAAGTACACCTGAGGCTATCTCTGAAAACTTTTCCTTATGTCTTTTTTTCCAACTAAAAAATAAAGCAAGTGGACCAATAGAAGATGCTAGTAATTCATTAAACTCGACATGTTTGATATCTTCAATCCACTTTTGAGGTATTTTTATAGCTTCATTAAATTGATCATAAATAACAGTGTATGATTTTGAATATGTGGAATGTATTACTGATGATAAAACAGGAAATGAAGGTAGAATTTTTTTCACAATTTAAAAAATTTATAACACAAATTAGGCAAAATTTTGGAAACTATATTAATTTTTGCTGAATATTTTTGAATTTTCTTAAAGGGATCACGCTTTTTAGTTCATCATTTTGATACTCTTTGTCAATATTCAATATATTGTTTTTTATCATAGATGAATATAGAGCAGCACTGTACGCCTGACAATTTAATGATTTTTCAGGATTAAATTCTATATCTGTAAAAGCTTGATAATGAAGCATTTCATCAGTTAACTTTTTATTTTGTTTTAGTGCTAAAAAATATAACCACGAATAAAAATCAAACTCTAAAGTAAATTTTTCTCCAAAAAAACTAAATTCTTTTAAGTCACTTCTTTTTATTCTTTCATCTTTTTTTGCATCAATAGATTCTTTTTTATAAATATCTTCATATGGTCCTTCATTTGAAAATACTTTGCTTCCTTGAAATAAACTTTCTAAAAAATATTCTTTATCTTTAAAATTAATCTTTAAATTAAAAGCACTTAATTTTACTCCGAGTTTATCTTTTGACTTTGTAGAGATTTCTAAAATTTTATTATATTTAAATTGTTTTGAAATATTTTCATGAAAAGATGAAATTGATTTTTGCTTTTGAACTTTAGCAAACCCAGAGAACCATTTGAAATCAACTAGCTCTGTTTTTACTAGCTCATCTTTATTATCATTTGGTATAAAAAAAGGTCTATTGGCCATTTGTAAATTTTTTTAGTTCATCGTAATTTATAAATTTATCTGGTGTTATACTTCCAATAAGACATATCTCAGCTTGAGGACATGTTGTTTCATTTGGCTGATGAGAAGATCTAATGATTTTACCTCCTGTATACTTGTGACGTTCTATAACTTTTTTAAATAGTGCTTCAAATGCTGGCCAAATTTTTAAGTTATTTAGCTCATTTTCGTTTTGTCTGTAGGGTTCAAAGGTATGATTAGCAGCATTAGTATCACAAAAAATACATTCCTCTTCAGCTATTACAGAGGGGTTTATTTTAATTTCTACAAAATCATTATCTGTTAATTTTTGTCTTTCCTTAAATCGATTAAAAAGCATCAAATTTTTATTTGTAACTGAGAGTGAAATAGTGTTATCCCAGTTATCCTTTCTTTCTGGGTCATTATATAAATAATTAATATTCCTCTTTTTGAGCTCATTAATACTGAGCAACCCATTTTTGATTATAGAACTAATGTTTTGTTTTTTTGTAAAGTGTATAATTTGAGTAATGTTTCTTATTTTAATTATTTCTAAGATTTTATCCTTATTTTTCATTACATTATATTTTGTAATCTTTCTTTTATTTCTTCAATTGGAATTTTATCATCTGTTAAATGACACCAAGAAATTCTAACAGCTCCTTTAAGGATATTTTCATTGCTATTCATAGCTTTTATAACATGTGAGGGTTCATAGGTAGATGAAGTGCAAGCAGAACCATTGCTAATCGATATTAAATCTTTAGTAACTAGCATAAAAGCTTCAGCATCTACAGTTGGAATTGAAAAATTTACACAATTGCCTAATAAATACTTTTCACTACCATTTAATTTTCCACCTAAATTATTCATTAATTTTATAATTAGCTCATAAATTTTTTTATTTTTATTTTGTCTTTTTTTTAAATCTTTTTTTGCTAATTTTGCTGCTATTCCAAGTCCTACAATTAAATGAACCGGTAATGTACCAGGTCTAAGTTTAGCTTCTTGTCCACCGCCAAAAAATAAAGGTTTTAACGGAGGTTTATTAAAGTTCCTTAATCTTGTAATTAATGCACCAATTCCTTTAGGTGCAAATATTTTATGACCACTAATACTTATTAAATCTATTCTTTTATCTTTAAGTGTTTCATTGTCTTTACCAAAATACTGAGCAGCATCCACATGAAAAAAACAATCATGATCTTTGATGATTTTGCTTATTTCCTGTATAGGCTGAATAATGCCAGTTTCATTGTTAACTCCCATAATTGAAATAAGCAAAGTATCATCTCTTAATTTATCTTTTATATTGTTAGGATTTATTCTACCTGTTTGATCAACATTAATAATATCTACTTCAAAGCCTTGTTTTTTTAATTCATCTATTGGCTCTAGAACTGCTTTATGTTCTATCGATGATGTAATGATATGCTTTTTATTATTTTCAATACCAAACTCTTTTAATCCAAGTATTGCAATATTATTGCTTTCAGTTGCACCACTTGTAAAAATAATTTCATTTCTTGAGGCATTTACAAGATCAACTATTTGATCTCGTGCTTCTTGGACTGCTTTTTTAGCGGTAGAACCGTAGACATGAGTGTGCGAACCTTCATTACCAAAATCTGTTGTTAAATATTGTTTTATCTTTTCTACAACCTCAGGTTCAGTTGGAGTTGTTGCGTTGCAATCTAGATAAATACTCATAAAAAGTATGTTGATTTTTGTTTAATGTATGTTAGAAAACTAACATACAAAAATTTATTAATCTATCAATTAATTAGTTCTTATGAGTTTAAATGTCCACAAATTTGCAGCAATCAAGGGAAAACAATCTGGTGATGATTATTTCACTGTTGTTTGTGAAATGGCAATTATACCAAGATTATTTTTATTTAATGAAGCAACCATTCCAACAGAACTTAGAGCTCAAAGACATATTAATAAAACTCGTATTCCAGAGATGGCAAGATACATGGTAGATAATCCAAAAAACTACATTTTTTCAGCATTAACAGCTTCAATTGATGGTAATTTAAGCTTCAAGCCCCTTAAACTTAATGGCAAAGATAGTGAAATTGGTGAACTAGAAATAGCAGGAGATGCAAAACTAATGATTAATGATGGACAACATAGACGAGCAGCGATTGAAAAAGCATTAACTGAAAACCCAGATTTAGCAAATGATACAATTTCAGTAGTATTCTTTAAAGACAAAGGTTTAAAGAAATCCCAACAAATGTTTTCTGATTTAAACCGTCATGCAATACGACCCGCAACATCAATTGCAAGATTGTATGATCATCGAGACCCCATTGCAGAGGTTATTCGAAGAGTAGTTTATGAAACTGAAGTATTTAAGGGTGTAGTTGAAATGGAACGATCAAATATTGCAGAGAGATCATCGAAATTGTTCCCTTTTTCAGGAATTTATTCTGCTTCCAAATATTTAATTAATTTAGAAGATAAGAAAAAAATTGAACAGGTTGTTACGTTAGTGAGTTCTTTTTGGGACAATGTAGGGCAACAATTTAATCAATGGCGTGGAGTTAGAATTGGTAATCTTTCAGCAGCAGAGGTTAGAAGGGATTATATTCATACTCACGTAGTAATGTTACAAGCCTTGGGTATTGCGGGTAAAGATTTAATTAAATCAAACCCCACTAATTGGAAAGCAAAATTAAAAAATTTAAAGAAAATTGATTGGTTAAAAAGTAATCCCATTTGGAATCGACGCGTGTTAAATAACGGTAGAGTGGTTAAAAATTCAAATAGTATAGTTTTAGCATCAAATGTAATTAAAAAATTTTTAGGTGTTACATTAAATGTAAATGAAAAAGCATTAGAAAGTAAATTTAAAAAAGATGGACAATAAAAAGAAATCTTTTTTTGATGAAGTTGGGTTCAAACCAACAATTACAAAGTTAGTTGACCTGATTGCCAAATTATATCTAGAGGATGATAATCCTTGGGTAGTAGGTTATTCTGGTGGAAAAGATAGTTCTGCTTGTCTGCAATTAATGTGGAGAGTTTTAGAAAAAATTAAATCAGAAAATAAAACTATTAAACCACTTTATGTAATCACTACAGATACTTTAGTTGAAAACCCAATTGTTGCAACATGGGTTAAATCTTCACTTGATTTGTTAAGGGACAAAGCCAAAGATAATGGACTGCCCATTTTTCCATCATTATTAACTCCCAATATAGAAGAAACTTTTTGGGTTAATTTAATTGGCAAAGGCTATCCAGCACCTAATACAAAGTTTAGATGGTGTACGGAACGTATGAAAATTAGACCGAGTGATAGATTTTTAAGAAAACTCTCTAATGAAAGTGGTGAAGCAGTAATAGTATTAGGAACTCGTAAAGCAGAAAGTTTTAATAGAGCTCAATCAATTTCTAGATTTGAAAAAGAAGCAACACGACAAAATTTTCAACCTCATGTAAATTTATCAAATGTCTCATCATTTCTACCTATAAAAGATTGGACTAACGATGATGTTTGGCTGTATCTGCTTCAAGACCAGTCTCCTTGGGGAATAAATAATAAAGATCTTCTAACTATGTATCAGGGGGCAACTGATGGTGGAGAATGTCCATTAGTTGTTGATACATCTACCCCATCTTGTGGGGATAGTCGATTTGGTTGCTGGGTTTGTACGCTCGTTAAACAAGATAAATCAATGTCTGCAATGGTTCAAAACGATTCAGAGAAATCATGGATGGAACCCTTACTGCAATTAAGAAATGATTTAACCGAAAGAGACTTTGAAAAAAGAGACTTTAGAAGATTAGCAGGTCACGTGCAGTTAATGCCCAATGATGATGAACGAACTGTTCCTGGACCTTATACTAAAAGTACTAGGAAAAATTGGTTAGAAAAATTATTGCAAGCACAAAATAAGATAAGACAAAATAAAAAACTACCCGAAGAACTTAAAAAGATAGAATTAATAACTCAGGAAGAGTTAGATCAAATAAGAAAAATTTGGTTTTATGAAAAATTGGAAACAGATGATGTCTTACCTTCTATTTGTGAAAAAGAAGCTAAGGGTGAATATCACTTTGAAGCTTTAGAAGACAGCCATGTATTTAATCACGAAATATTGCAACTTTTAAAAGATACCTGCGGAGATGATGAGATGATTTTTGAAATTGCAAGAGGGTTATTAGAGGTTGAGCGAAAACATTTTAAGAGCAATAGGAGAACAGGTTTATTTGATGAATTTGAAAATATTTTCAAAAAATCTTTCTATAAAGATAAAACAGATGCAATTGAATACGCTAAGGAAAAAAGAAAAATTAAATCTCAAGGTGAAAAACAATTGCCACTAATAAATAATTAATGATTTTCGAAAATTTACTTATTAATAATTTCGGTGTCTATAGTGGCAAACAAAATTTTGACTTATCTACTAAGGAAGAAAAACCAGTTATATTAATTGGTGCTTTAAATGGAAGTGGTAAAACAACTTTTTTACAAGCAATTGACTTTGTCTTATATGGAAAATTTTCTAACTTTTTCTATTCACAAAAATTATCTTATGAAAATTTCTTAAAAAAAAATATTAACAAAAATAATTATGATGAAGGTGCACAGGTTGAATTAGTATTTTTTAGAAAATACAAAGGTAAAAATGAAAAATTTAAAATTTCAAGAAACTGGAAAGCCATTGGAAAAAAAATAAAGGAAGAATTTTTTGTATTTATCGATGATGTCTATGATGAAGATATTACTAAAGATTGGGATAATTTTGTTGATCAAATCTTACCTTCCAGAGTTGCTTCATTATTTTTTTTTGATGGTGAAAAAATTGAACAACTAGCAGATCTTGAGCAATCTAAGGGTGTGTTAAAGAAAGCAATTAATTCTTTATTAGGTTTGGAAATAGTAGATCAATTAAATATTGATGTAGATGAGTTCCAAAAACGATCAGTGTTGCAATTAAAAACAGATGATGAGAAAAAAAATATAAATAAACTCAAAAAAGAAGTGGATGGATTTGAGAATAGAATAAAAGAAATTGATGAAAGCATCGTTAAGGTAGAGGATGAATTAGCAAAAAAAGCCTATGATATAAGGGAATTAAACGTTGTATTGTCGCAAAAAGGAATTTCATATTATGAAAAAAAACAAGAATATGAAAAAGAATTACAAGTTATAGACGAAAAGAGAACTGAAATTAGTGATGGACTACTTAAACTAGCATCAGGAGATTTACCATTATTAGTTGTTAAGAAAGAGTTAGCAGCAATGGTAGACCAAAGTAAATCATTACTTGAAAGCCAAAACAAGACAGATAATCAAAAAAAAAATAATGATTTAATTGAAAATATTAGTTCTTTTGTCCTTAAGAATTCAAAAGATGATAAATTTACTAAAGATTTTGAAAAGTTCATAAGTGATAAAAAAATTACCGACACTACAATTTTAGATAATGAAAATTTATTACCTAATTTAAATTATCAAGACCTTAATTCATTATTAAATCACAATTTAGATACTGCTGAAAAAGACATTAAGAAAAAAATAAATACTATTAATAAGTTAGAAGAGGAATATGAAAAAATTTCACAATTGATCAATAAAATACCAACTGATGATGAAATTAAACCGTTAATTGACAAACTAGAAGAACATCAAAAAGACGAGATAAAATTAATAACTAAAAAAAAAATTCTTGATGAACAACGAGGCCAAATTAATGGACCTTTAATAAAAATTAATATTGAACTTAAAAAAGAATATGAAAAAAAAACAACACAGGATTTGGTTAATTTAGATAAAAAAAGATTTGTTGATTATTCAGTTAGAATTAAAGATGTCTTAAGTACTTTTCATGTTAAGGCATTAGACTTTCATATTAAAAGATTAGAAAAATTAATATTAGAATGTTTTAAAAGTCTACATAGAAAAAAGGATTTTATAAAATTAATTAAAATAGATACTAGTACTTTTGACCTTCAAATATTTGAAGCTAAGAATGTTCAAGTAGATACAGATGTATTATCAGCAGGTGAAAGACAATTACTTGCAGTTGCCATTTTATGGGGATTAGCTAAAGCCTCTAGTAGTGCGGCTCCAACTGTAATTGATACACCTTTGGGTAGGCTAGATTCTGAACACCGTTTAAACTTAGTAGAACAATATTTTCCAACAGCTTCAAAACAAGTTATTTTATTATCAACTGATGAAGAGATTAATCAAAAATATCACAAGTATATGAAACCTTATTTGGCAAGGTCATATAAAATTGAATATGATGAAAAAATTAATGGTAGTAAATCAACTTTAGGATACTTTTTTTAATGGACTTTTATATTGATCAATTAAGAACCTCCACACATCTAAAAAACATATTAACTAGAGTTAAAACAAGAACGGGTATTCAAAACATGAATGTCATTTGTAGATGGGGATTTTGTCTTTCATTAAAACAGACCTCTTTACCAAGAGATATTGATGAAAAACTAGACGGTGTTACAATCGATTATGATACTTTTGCTGGTAAAAATAAAATTATCTATACCCAGCTACTAGTAAACAATATGGTTAAACATGATGTGGAAATTACACGAAGAAGTCTGGCAAAATACCTAAATTCACACGTAAATAGGGGAATTAACATCATTTATAACAACAAGCTAAAAAACATAGCAGGGCTAGTTCTATTAACAAAACCATAAGATGCATTCCATCAAGCTCTTCATTAAAAAAAAAATTCTAACATCTTTTAATAACCCAATATTAAAAAATAAATTGTCAATAAACTTAAGAGATTTAGATTTATCTGTAAGGGCTTTGAATTCATTGATCAATCAAAACGTTAATACATTTAATGATTTGATAGAACACACTGAAGGTGAGCTCAAGAGGTTTCCTAATATGGGACAAAAATCAATTAATGAAATTAAACAAATGTTAGATCAATATTCATTATATCTTGGAATGGAAATATCAGATTTAAATGATGAAGCTAATATAGAAACAATTAACTCTATTGAAGTTAAAGAAGAAGATAAATTAATTGAATTATCAGAGAAAAAAATTATTGAAATAATAAAAGAATTTGATGAAACAACTTTATCTGTAAGATCTAAAAATGTTTTGAAAAATTTAAACAGTACCAATATTGGAGATATTATTTTTTTATCAAGACAGTCATTATTTGATAATAATAACTTGGGTAAAAAGTCGGTAGATGAAATTGAAGAATATATAAATAATTTAGATTTAAATTTTGGAGATATTATTGAGCCATGGGATAAGGATACTGTAAAGCAATTAAGAGAAAACTTAATTGGTAAGATATCAGACGAAGCTAGACAAGAACTAATTAAAAAAAATCAATATCTTGAAGTTGAATTACAAAAAATTCTAGAAGAATGCATTAAAACATCTCAAAAAGATCAAAATATAAATGTTAGAATTATAGGTGTATTAATTAGTAGATTTGGTTTGGATGGTTCTCCAGCAAAAACTTTAGAAATTATTGGTCAAAAATATAACGTTACAAGAGAGAGAATAAGACAAAATCAAGAAAATGGTTTAAGAAAGTTAAGAACACTTAAGCCCTTTACTCCCATATTAGATAAAGTATTTGAAGAACTTTTTAAGGTTCTTCCTGTTACTGAAATAGAATTTATTAAAATTTTAAAAAAAAAGAACTTAACTCAAATAGAATGGGATTTTAAAGGACTTCAAGACTTTTATGAAAATATAGGAGTAAAAACAGATTTTTATGTTTCTATAATTAACAATATTAAAGTTATTTCTAAAGCAAGCATAGACAATGTGTTTAGATTGGTAATGGTTAATATAAATAAAAGAATTTCTAATACTGGAATTTGTTCATTATCTGAGTGCTTAAATTTTAAAGAAGTTTACTTAAATAATTTAAAAAAAGAGACAATTAAAAGATTTATACAAACCAAATCAATGTTTATATGGTTAGATGATGAGGAGGAATGGTTTACTTTTTATTCCAGGAGAAATCGATTATCAAATTTAATTACTAAAGCTGCTACAGGATCTTTAAATGTAGAGATAGAGTCTTTATTTGATAAAATAAAAAATTATCATAGGTTAGATAACGTAAAGTATGGTAAAGACGTTTTTCTTAATTTCTGCAAAAACTCTTTTGACTGTATAATAAATGATACTGAGATATTATTTAGCTCACCTAAGTCAAAGATGTCTGATTATGATGGATACCAAGGCAATGTAATTGCCCCTAATGAGCAAAAAATCATTGATATATTTAACAAATTTGGACCAATTTTAAATTGGTGGGATCTAAACGAATTAGCGAGAAATTATGACGTTTCCGAAGCATCATTAAACATGATGTTACAATTTTCAGTTTTATTTAAAAGAATAGATAGAGCAACATATGTTTTATCAAATAAAAAATTAGATTTAAAAAATATTAAAACATTAAAAGTAGATATTTCAAATGAGTCTTATTCTCCAGAGAGTTGTGAGTATATTGAAAAAGAGCACGCTTACATAGAAGTTTATGATTTTGGGAATTTTAAATACAATATAAACTATCCAAGACCTTTAAGGAAAGTTATGGAAAATTATCAAGGTATAAAACTAGATAATAAAATATATATTGTAAGCTAAATCTTATTTAAGTAGTTTGTGGACAGTATCAAAAAATTTTACTATCGTTGAAGGTATATTTCCATCAAGTTCTTCTAAGATTTTATTATAACCTCCAAAAGCATATTCATGTAATTCTTTTAATCCATATTCACTTAATTTTGTATCTGAATTATGATCTAGTACAGTATTAAGTTGTGTATTAATTTTAGCTTTATCCTCCTCATTGTTCTTGGTTAATTTACTAAGATATAAGCCAATTATAAAATCGGAAGCTTTAGAATTTTTCAAATTTAATGTCCATTTATCTGTTATGTCGCTAACTTCATAATTTTGATCTTGATCTTTAATTTCATTTTTAAGTCCAACCAGTAGACAGATATAAAACAAATCAAGTTTATCTGAAAAAGGTGAAAATAAATTTTGGGAATTTGATAAATTATTTTTTTTTATTGAATCCCAAAACTTATTCATATCAATAAAATTATCATCATTTTTATGTTTACTTATGAAATGAAATCTTTGCATTATTAGTTTTTGCTTCCTATAAAATTATTAAAAAATTCATGATCATATGCAACCACACCTGCTTCAAATTCATAAATATCAATTTTATATTTATCAGCTAGATCTATCATATGTTGTGAGGCTTCACTTTTATTAAATACTGTAATTAGATTTATATTATTATTCAATTCCTTTTGTAAGATTTCAGCAAATTGTTCTTTTTCTACATCAAAAACAAATCCAATATATTGACCTGAGTGATCTTTGATTAAACCTTTGGCTATTTCTGATCTTCCAATAGCATCTAAGGCAGTGACAGGACTATCGACAACTAATGGAAATTTTAAATTTGATTTATTTAATAAGTTTATTAAAAATAAATAAGCAATTCTTGCCATTTGACCTCTTGATGCACCAGATCTTTTTTTACCATCAGGAGTTATTAGAGTAATTTTATTTTTAATACTTTCTACATAAATTTCTTCAAGTGGAAGAACTCTTTTTACTTCTTTATTTATATCTTCAATTATTTTTTCTGAAATTTTATCTAAAGAGTCCTTTTGTATTTCAGTGATCCATTGTTTTAATTTATTAATCTTTTTAGACTCTGTTACAGCCTTAGATCTTTTATTTATATCTTCTTCGATATCAGAAATTCTTCTTTGTAGCGTTTTAAAGCTTTCTGTATTTGGTGGATCTTGAGGATTGTATGGCTTATTATAAATATTTTTTAACCAGTTTTCTATTTCTTGTAATTCAAGAGTAGAATTAGCCTTATCATTCGCTAATTTTTTCAATGTCTCATCATCAGTATTTTCATAAATTTGATCAAATTCATTTTTTGCGATTTTTGTCTCCCTCTCATATTTTATTAAATTTTGAAATACATCATCTATATTTTCAATATTTTCATAACCTTTAATTGCCGTTTTAATAGGGTTAACAATTGCAATATTTTCTTCATCTAAGTAGAGTTTTTTATTATCTTTTATATTTGCTTGCATCTCTGGTGTCATTTGATGTCCACATAAACATTCTTTGGACTCAATTATCTCATCAAAAAATGCTTCCCCGACACCTTTTGGTATTCTCTTTTTTGTTAAATTATTTTCAAATTTTTCGAGTTCACTTTTTAAATTATAGTTTAAAGACATAGGATTTTTTAATCCATTAAATGCTATTTCAAAGGCTTCTCTTAAGGCCTCATTTTTATTATCCAAATTTTCTTTTGCATAATTGATTTGATTTTTTATATCAGATTTTTCATTCGTAATTGCTTCTAACTTTTTTTCTATATCATTTATTTTTTTAATTAAGTTAGATTTTTTTTCTTTTTGTTTTTCAGCTTTTTTTATTACATCTTCATAATGCTTTTTAATTTTTTCTAGGTTACTTTCAATTTTTTCAAGTTCATTATCTCTCAATCTACCTTGATTTTTTTTTCTAAATTGTTTTATAAAACTTTCTAGGCTATTAGAAATTTGATCTAAATAATCAAGTTTACATAATTTTTTAATTATTTTGTTTGTTTGTTGTTTGTCGGCTTCATACAAACTTTCAGTAAGCTCTAAATCAAAAAAAGTTATATTCAAAAATTCAGGTGTTATAAACTGTTTTATAGAATCGGGTAACATTAAACCCTCCTCATATCCAGATCCGTCACCTTTAAAAGTTGAGTAATTTATTTCATCATTGATATAATCAAATAAAATATTTACTCTATAATTTATTTCATTATTTAGCTTAAATCTTACCTCAAATAATCCCTCATTTATTCCTGGATTATCGCTTTTTACTTCTTCAATATAATTTTTTATATCACTTTTGTTTAATCTATTATTAATGTCATAAAATGAGTTTCGTAATAAATTAAGTGTTGTAGTCTTTCCTTCACCACTTAACATTTGATACAAAGTGAAGTTTCTTTTGTTATCTGGGTCCTCAATATTAATTGTAACATCTGGTACTTTAAAACCTTTATATTCCCAACCAACAATTTTTAGTTCTTGAATTTTCTCACTCATTTTATTTTTTTTATTAGCTCTTCAATTATGAAATTAGTATCGAGATCTTTTTTTCCTTCATCTATATTATTTAGCCATTCTATTAATATTTTTGCAATAGCTTCATCTTCTTCAACTTTTTTTAACTGGTCTAAAATAGAATTTGTTATATTTTTATCTAGGCTCATATCTTGCCTCTGTTATTTTTTTTAATTCCAAATACCTTCTATAATCTGAAGACTCTTCGTTTTCATTTTTTAAATCATCTTCATCAAAAAAATCAACTATTATTGCTTTCTTATTTGGATTATCTTTATCTTTTCTCAATACTCTTCCAATTCTTTGAATAAATTGTCTGCCAGTTGGAGTAGCAAAAAGTACTATAGTATTTAAGTTTTGTATATCTATACCTTGAGATAATTTTAGGACATTTATAATACAATCAATTTTATTATTAGAGAAATTTTCTAAGTTTTTTTTATCAGCATCTTGAAAATGAGTTTTTACATTAATATGTGGAATTAAAAAATTTAAAATATCTTTTCCATAATCAGTTTCATCAGCAAAAACAAAACTTCTTCTTAATTTTTCTTTGAGATAATTAATATTATTTTCAAATACTTCTAACTTATTTCTTGCATTTTTTCTTACATCAGAAATTTCAATGTTTCTTTGTGCTTCTGCTTTATGTTTCAGCCATCCTTCATCCATTCTACTTTTATATCTTGTATAAGCAGATTTTATTTTAGCTTTTTCATCTTCATACAATTTATAAGATAATGGGATTAAATTAGACTCAACTAATACGCCGTCTTTAATTGCTTGAATTAAGTCATAGCTAAATATTGGTTCATCACCTCCACCTTGAATTTCTTTAAATAGTGTTTTTTCTCTTTCTATATTAAATGGCTCTCTAATTGTTGCAGATAGTCCAAGTTTAAAACCAAAATTATCTTGTTTGCCAATAACTTGTTGAGATATTTGCTCTGCAAATAAATCATGAACTTCATCATGTATTATTAATGTTTTACTTAAATTTTTTTCAGCTAATCTATCCAGCAAAACAGGTAAATTACTTTGACGTATTAGTAACAAATCCACTTCAGGCAAATTAAATCCTAATAAAAACGAGTCTAATTCATTCTTATCTGAACTTAACTCTAGCACATTAATAGACTCTGAAATCTTAGATCTAGTCCATTGATCTATATTTTGTCTCCATTGTCTGATAAGATCTGTCCCTTTCATTTGAACAATGATTTTATTAATACGTTTTTCATTTATTAATTGAGTAGCAATTGATAGTGCGGTTCTTGTCTTTCCGGTCCCAGTTGCCATTTCAAGAAGACCCCATTTTTTCTCAATAAATATTTCTCTAGCTTTTTTTTGAAATTCCCATTTTTTTTGGGTAACTTCTAGATAATCTTCTTTTTTATTTTCATTTATAGAATTAGAAAAAGATAGACCCTTAAGCTTTTCTATTTGTTGATCATCTAATAAATCACCCAAAGTATCTTTTTTTTTATCATATGCCTTTTTAATAATTTGATCTAATTCTTGTCTAGTATTTGGTGCCTCAAGCTTAATTTTTTCCAAAGTTTTTTTTGATAATGGCTTTGTTTTAAATCCAGGTGCTTTATCATTCCATGCTAGATCAAATTTCATTTCACTATCCTCAATATGAGCGTTATTTCCATTTAAATTTGTAAAAACATCAATACCTTCAATGTTAAGTTCATGGCCACCGTGACTTTCATTAGGTCCGCCATTAAAACCAACTTTTAAACCTTCATTAAAATAAAAAATTCCCTTTTTTACATGAAACATACCTGGTCTTGGTACATGGTTGGGAAATGCAAACTTCAGGATTAATTTTTTTTTATAAATTAAATATGCAAAAATCTTTAATTTCACCTCTCTTTCATCTTTTTTATCAAGATCTTTGTTAACTAAAGATTTTGCATCCTCATAAATTTTATCAAAGGAATCTATTTCGTTATTATCATTTAAAGTTTTTTTAAGGGCTTCAGCGTCAAAAGAATTTAAGCTTGGGTTGGCTATGATCTTTATCATGCATTTATCATCACTATTATCTAGTATTTTTAAAAGAGCTTTTCCCCAATCAAAAATAACACTACTTCTAAATTCGCCAGTCATTCTTCTATATTCTTTACAGTTTTCTAGGCATGGAGAATAAAACTCTTTACCAAGATTATCTCCGAAACCACTGTCATAAGATGGCTTGAGTTCTGCTATAAATTTTCTAATTTCCATTATTTTAATAATGTTAACCTATAATTTTGTATGCCTTTTTAGAAACATTATTTTGGCTGATTAAAAACAAATACTCTTAATAAACATTAATCATGCATTGGATTTCCAATCTTTTTTCATCCTGTTTACGTCTTTTTTCATTATCTTCCTTGTTATCACGTAGGCAACTCCCTCGAAAAAGGATTGGATCCACTATTAGTAACTACAAGTTACTTACATTCAAAAACACAACCAATAAGGAGTGCTAATTAATGGAAATAAACGATATTCATAAATATTGTCATGTATCAACTTTCATCTCATATGGTAATTCTATACCTGTCTATAAACAAACTTTTAAGTTTAAAGTAAGACCAAATATTCATCACAGTTTATTATTAGATAAGATAACATCACTGTTAAAAAGTGATGGTTTCAAGGTGGAGCTTAAATCTTGAAGCGCTTTGCAATTTTTATTTCCTTACATTTATTTTTATTTTTAATAGTTATTGCCTATCAAGCTCAATCCTCTGAGTGGACTATAGATAGATATCAAACATTATCTTATGCTCGTGTAAGTGGTGAGGTTA
>Ga0209632_10002724_pt1 | contig 16781 bp, 14 predicted proteins | sample COG_10_FD_184754 | JGI IMG/M metagenome (GOLD analysis project Ga0209632, IMG submission 184754) | Pelagic Microbial community sample from North Sea - COGITO 998_met_10 (SPAdes) (version 2) | ecosystem: Environmental > Aquatic > Marine > Neritic zone/Coastal water | place: Helgoland, sampling... | reverse complement strand
ACAAAGCATTATTCTTTTGCCGATCACCAAGATAATAGGATGCAGTTAAATAGCCAGATGCCAAGAAAACAAAAATACCAGGCGCAAACATTACATTATCGCTAGTAATATACCAGCCTATGTCTGCACCAGATAACTCTAGCAACAAAAAGCCTGCAAAAAATATTTGGAAAAGACCAGAAACAAAAACTAATATGAATCTTTTTAGGTGGGTTACCTCCCAATTAACTCTTCCCGAAAGAATCGCCCATGCAAAAGCTGTTACCCCAAGAGTTGAAATTAACCAAACATAGAAATTAATATCCATTATTTTTTCTCAAACGAATCTACAGCTTTGTTAATTTCTCTGCTTTCATTTGGGTAAATGTATCCTGCAATTAAAGAGCCAACCCCAATCGTGCCTATCAAAGTGCCAACTCCCATTAAGATATTGGGTCCAGTTACGCTCCCAAAAAGAAGTAAACCAAAACCCACAAACATAACAATCACTCCATTTCGTCTATAGTCTATTGGCTTTTTCTTTTCTTTAAAATTTTCTAATAAATCTTCAATATCAGAGGGATCTTCTAGGTTTTTTGAAATTTCTACCATAGCTGCATATTTATCTTTGTCCATTTTGGTGGAGTAGTAAAAGATTACCCAAACAATCAAGACAGGCATTAATATTGCCACCCATCCAGTACCAACAGCCATCACACCTGTAAATTCATCCATTATCCTCTCCCTTATAAAATGTAACGCAAAGGTATCATTAAAATTATGATAAGTAAAGGTTACATTTAAAAAGACTATTAAATATTTTCTCAGGTGGATCTTAGAGTAGAAAGGTAGAAACTTATTTGTAGTATTGAGTAATAAAAGGAGTCGAGCGGGAATGGCTACCCGCTCTAGCTGACTTTAGGGAAAATTTTTTAGAGGAAAATTTAATCAGCTTATTTATATGACATTAATGATCATAAAAAGTTCATCTTTGTTTTAAATTTTAAACATTTAAATTTTAAACATTTAAATTTTCATATATGCTTTTGATATCAAGGAATACTGTCTGTATAGTTAATACACGTTATTTTTTAGTTATATTTATTAGAGAGGAAATAAAATGAGCACTAGCCAAGTATCACAAACATCAGTTAACGACATTCCAGCTGTTGAAGATCTATATCAAAGAGCTAGAGACTATCAGGAAACATTGATAGGCAGAGCAAAAGAAACTGCTGAATTAAGAAGGCTGCCCGATGAAACAATTAAAGATTTCCATGACCTTGGTTTTTTTAAAATAATCCAGCCCAAAAGATGGGGTGGCTATGAAATGGACCCTATTGTTTTTTATAAAATTACTGGAATTATCGGTGAGGCTTGTATGGCCTCTGCTTGGGTATACGCTACAGTTGGGGTTCATAATTGGCAAATATCTGTATTTGATGAGAAGGCTCAGGAAGATGTTTGGGGTAAAGATAATACAGTCTTAATCTCCTCATCTTATGCTCCAAAAGCTGCTGTTAAAAAAGAGGGAGATGGTTACAGAGTTTCAGGAGAGTGGGACTGGTCATCAGGCAGTGATCATTGTGATTGGTTTTTTGGTGGAGGACTTATAGATCCTTCCATAGGAATGGATAGTTTTGCAACTATGTTAATACCTAGAGATGACTATGAAATTATAGATAACTGGCATACTTATGGCTTAAAAGGCACAGGCAGCAAGAGAATCAAAGTAGACAATGTTTTTGTTCCAGATTACAGAATACATTATCTAAAAGATGGATTTTTAGGCACAAATCCTGGCAAAGAATATAACCCAGGTCCTTTGTACCAATTACCTTTTGGCCAAGTTTTTACATGGGCGGTCTCAATACCGGCTTTAGGTGCATATAAAGGTGCATTAAATGCTTTTATTGAGGGGGCAAAATCTAGAGTATCTAGTTTTGGGGTCGAAGCAAAAGCTAATCCATCAACATTACATTTAGCTTCAACGGCAGCCACAGAGATTGATCAAATGTGGAACAGCTTAGAAATGAACTTTAGTAAAATGATGGCTGCTACTAATAATTCCAAGGCAATAGACGTAGATGATCGAATTAAATATAGATATGAGGCCAGTACAATTAATGATCGATGCGTTGCAGGGGCATTAAAATTGGTCAAAGCCAGCGGAGGCTCAACGGTGTATCTTGAGCATGATGTTACCAATAGATTTATAGACATCATGATGACCCAAGTTCATGTCGCTAATATTTCAGATCCTTACTCAAGTGACTATGGATCAAGCATACTGGGAATTGAGACACAAAATTTAATGCTTTGAGTTAACTAGGGGGCAGTTTTCATGAATTCAATACCAATTAGACAGATAGATCAAACTCCGGCACCTGAAAGGTATGCCAGAGGTTGGCATTGCCTTGGACTAAGTACCACTTTTACAGATGAGCCATCTGCAATTACAGCATTCGGAACTCGCATTGTAGTTTTTAGGGACTCAGCCGGCCAAGCGATTGTTCTTGAGGCTATTTGCCCTCATATGGGAGGCGATTTAACGATGGGAAAAGTTGATGGCGATGTCGTTAGATGCCCATATCATGATTGGGGCTGGGGTGCAGAAGGAATGTGTTTAGATATTCCTTATGCTAAAAAAATCCCTAAAAATGCAAGGATCAAAAGTTGGCCAACTTGCGAGGAGAATCAATTACTTTTTATCTGGAATGATCCAGAAGGCATGCCTCCAAGTCCTGATGAGATAATTCCTCCAGAAGATGCCTGTTTAGCAGATGATTGGTCTGATTGGGTTATTGAAGAAAATGTAATTCATATAAATTGCAGAGAGCTAATAGATAACATGTCAGATAAGGCCCATTTTATTACAGTCCATGGTCTTAAAGCACCAGACCTTTTTCAAAATATATTTGAAGGCCACAGATTGACGCAGATAATGAATGCAGTGAACGATGAGGGGTCTGAATTTGGTGCAGGTGGAGAATTAAGGTCTTCTGCTACATATTATGGACCGGCTTACATGATTGCTGCGATAGATAATGAAGCTGGTGGCTTTACCCATAGCTCTATTCAGCTAGTGAGCCATGTACCAATTGATCGCAATAGCTTTATGCTTCGTCACGGAGTAAAGGTTCAAAACATTCCTAATGTAAGCGAAGAAGAAAATAAGGCAGTGGTTGCAGAGTACACGACCATGACCCAACTTTCTTTTAAACAGGATGTAGATATTTGGCATAATAAATTTCGAGTAGATAACCCATTGCTGTGTGATGGTGATGGACCATTGCACAAGCTAAGGGAATGGTACAACCAGTTTTATATTGACAGAGATCAGGTTCCAAAAAAACTAGAAACACGAAAAGAATACACTGTATAGGATCTATTTATGTCTCAACAAAATGAACAGTTTGATGAAATTTTTGATGTTCTGGTGGTTGGAAGTGGTTGTGGCGGATTAACAGCCGCATTGACTGCTGATATAGCTGCGCCTGCTAAAGTATTGGTTATAGAAAAGAGTCATCTCATAGGAGGCACAAGCGCTACCTCTGGGGGGGTGATATGGATTCCAGACAATCATCTTGGAAAAGAAAAGGGTGCAGAGGATTCAATAGCAGAGGCGAAGCAATACTTGCAAGCTACAATTCCTGAGGATGAATTTAATGAACCATTGATTGATACTTATCTAGACCAGGGCCCAAAAATGGTTAAGTTTATGGAAGATAATACTGATGCTAGATATACCAGCCTTGAGCATTATCCAGATTACTTTCAAGATGCGCCGGGAGTTAAGTTAGGCAACAGAGCACTTGAGCCTCTTCCGGTATCTGCAGATACTCTAGATGATGATGTTGATAATCTTCATCCATCAGGACCGCAAACCATTGTTTTTGGAAGGTACGGTGTAAATTTTGAGGAATCTCATGCTTTTACTACTCAGTCACCCGGTTGGTTTAAATTATTCGCAAAAATTTTTCTTACATATTGGTTAGATTGGTCCTGGAGAATCAAACGCAAAAGGTCTAGAAGATTGGCTTTTGGAGCTGCTTCAGTAACTAGATTGCTTTCATCAATTAAAAAAAGGAATATTCCTATCTGGAGATCGGCTGCTCTTAAAGAATTTATTGTTAAGGATGACAAAGTTATAGGCGCAATTATTGAAAAAGAAGGAAGAATATTAAAAGTGCAAGCTAGACGAGGGGTCATTGTTGCATCTGGTGGATTTGGTCAAAATCAAGAAATGCGAGAAAAGTATCTTCCCAAGCCAACAAATTCAGATTGGGGCTGTGAGCCAAAAACTAATACAGGCGACCCTATAAAAGCTGCAGAGGCGATAGGTGCTCAGCTTAAATTTATGGATAAGGCGTGGTGGGTTACAACTGTAAAAGCTCCTAATGAAGAGTTTCCAAGATTAAGTGAGATTGAAAAATCTCTTCCTGGTAACTATACGGTAAATACATCAGGCAAGCGCTTTGCAAATGAGTCACAGAATTATCTTACTTTTATGCTTGAGGTCCTTGAAAAAGAAAAATTAGGTGAGTCTTGCGCACCTATGTACATGATATTTGATGCTAATCATAGAAGAAACTATCCAGTTGGGCCCTTAATGCCAGGTAAATTTTTCCCAGACAGCCTGGTTAAAATAGTTCATAGAGATTGGTTTGGAAGTGATTTTTTGACTTCCGCAAGTACTGTTGAGGAGTTAGCAGTCCAGATTGGCATAGATGCAGATGCATTGAAGGCTACTGTCAATAGAGTTAATGATTTCTCTGCTACAGGCAAAGATTTAGATTTTAAGAGAGGCGACAATGAAAGGGATAGATTCTCCGGAGATCCCACCCTTCTTAATCCATGCTTAGGCCCAGTAGACAAAGCACCATTTTATGCAATGAGAATTGATCCTGGAGAATTTGCTACATGCGGAGGAATGGCTATCAATGAGCATGGCCAAGTTCTAAATAATGATGAACAACCCATTACAGGCTTATATGCTACAGGCAATTGCACGCCAGCTTTATTGACTACTTATCCTGGACCTGGAGCAACAATTGGCCCTGCAATGACATTTGGATTTATTGCTGCCAAGCATCTTAGCGGTTCAAATACTTTATAGGTAAAAGAAGAATAATTTGCCATACATAAAGAAATTATGAATAAAAGAAGAGACTTTTTTTGGAAAAGCCTCATAGGTGTTGTAGGCACAGGATTGCTTCTTGGAGCCAAAAAACCATTCAAAGATGAAGATAATTTAGTCTGGCATGATGAAACAGACATTGCTGTTATAGGGGCTGGTACAGGCTTGGTCGGAGCTATTGCTGCATTAAAAAATGGATCAAGAGTTGTGATTTTGGAGAAAGCCGCATCCCCTGGAGGCACCACTGCAATTTCTGGAGGGGTTGCTTGGGTTCCAAACAATCACGTTATGAATAGAGAAGGCTTTAATGATTCTAAGACTGATACTTTGAAATACCTTAATCAACTTTCTCAAGGGCAAGCTGATCAAGATTTAATAGAAGCATTTGCTACAGAAGGACCTAGAATGGTTAAGTTTCTAGAAGATAATACCTCTTTAAAATGGCGAGTTTCACAAATTATGGGAGAAGCCTCTGAGTATCATACTGACTGGGAGGGCAGTGTTCTTAAAGGGCGAAGCATTGAACCTGATTCTGACGCACCATTCGGCGCTCATTTGGGAGGGTACTTAGTTTCTTATTTACTAAAAGCTTTTAATAATTTAGGCGGAAAAATTATTTTAAAGGCACCGGCTCAACATTTAATTAGCAGAGAAAATGAAGATGGCTCCAGGGAAGTTTTAGGAGTTTCGTATCTTTTGAATGGTAAAACATTTAATTTAAAAACAAAAAAAGGAGTTCATCTAGCAAGTGGTGGATTTGATCATAATGAAGAAATGAAAAAAAATTTTTTATCAGTACCGTCTTATGGGGTTGGAGTTAAATCAAATACCGGAGATGGTATTAAGATGGCAATGAAGCTAGGTGCAGACTTAAGAAATATGAATGAGGTCTGGGGAAGTGTAGTCTACAAAGGAGAAGCTGGTAGGCTTGGGTCTTTGAATGCAGTAACTGAAAAAAAATATTATCCTAGCTGCATATTAGTTAACCGTTATGGAAAGAGATTTGCGAACGAGAAGGCAGATTATGATTCTTCGTGGCGATCATTCCATGCAAAGGAAAATTGGGGCGCTTTAAAGTACAAAAATATACCTGCCTTCCAAATATATGACCACAAAGTTAGAAAGAATGGAACTTTAGGTGGAAAAACATTTAACCAACCTTTACCTAAGTGGTTTGCTAAATCGTCTTCTATCGAAGGATTGGCAAAAAAATTAGGTATAGATCAAGCTAACTTAAAATTAACTATTTCTAATTTTAATAAAAGTGCTGCTCAAGGAATAGATCCTGATTTCCATAGAGGAGAAACCTACTACGATAGGATGGGTCTTGATAATACAAGTTTAGCCCTTCAGCCACTTGATCTGCCTCCTTTTTATGGCGCTGAAATAGCTCCTGCTCATCTTGGAACTTGTGGGGGCCCTAGAGTTAATAAATTTTCAGAAGTGCTAGATGTGAATGAAACTCCTATTAAAAGACTATGCGCATCTGGGAATTCTTCTGGAGTTGGGTCTCCAGGACCAAGTTACGGGGGAGGGGGCGGAACAATAGGTCCAGCACTTACTTTTTCCTTTATAGCTGGAAATACTTTATCGTCTTTAGACGATTGGGCTTAAAAAATAAATAATTTCAAAAAACTTTGAGGTCTTGCAATCACCTCTGGATTAATTACCACCAATTATATTAACAGCCCGAAGTATATTTAAATTTCTTTTTTAGAGAAAAATGGATCAAGAGTCCTTCCTTCAGACGGTCCAAAATAAGTTTGAACTTGATAAATTTTTCCATCCTTATTGATCCAGTAAATCTCAATACTATCAATCTCAATTGGCTCATTCTCAACAGTTCCATAATTTTTAACATGAAGTGCAGCTTGGTTTTCACAAATTTGCATGAATATGGGTTCAATTTTCCAATGATGTCCATCTTTAAAGCTATTTCTCCAGGTTTCTTCTAGGGCCAGAATTCCTGTCTTATCAGGACCACCTACCGGATCAAACATGACGACATCTTCTGTCCAATTACCTATCCACTCATCTTTGTTCTGATCATTCCAGGTATTAAAATGAGTCTTCATTGTTAATTCTATTTGCTCTTTTGTTGGCATAGGATTCTCCATATGTATTAAATTCTATATCCTCCATCTAGATATAACGTTTGTCCGGTAATATATTTAGCGCGATCTGATGAAAGGAAAATTACTGCATCAGCGACATCTTGTGCTGCTCCTAATTTTTTAAGTGCGGTATTATTTTTTGCTGCTTCAATATATCTATCGTCATAATCTACTCCCTTAATACGTAAGAATATTCCTGCTTCTATAATTCCAAGCTGAACCGAATTTGCCCTTATATTGTTCCGACCTTCCTCTTTAGCAACACCATTTATCAAAGAATCAACAGCTGCTTTTGGTGCAACCGATAACACATCTTTTGCAGGCCATCTTGATAACCCAATAGAGCTTAGTGTTGTATAGGAGCCTCCAAATTTTTTTAAAATAGGCAAGCTATTTTTAATAATATTAAAAAATCCATCTGCATCTGTGCGCATGACATCATCCCATTCTTCATATGATAATTCGTTGATCCATTTCATTCTAATATCCGATCCAGTTGCGTTAACAATACTGTGAATTCTAGAGTTTTCTAATTCTTGAAAAAATATTTCAACCTGATTCCTATCGTTTATTGAAAGCTTATGATGTGAGGCTATACCACCAAATTGAGTAATTTCTTTTGTTAAATCTTTTGCCGCAGACTCATTACCATGATACGTAAAGATTACCGGCACCCCATGTGACGCAAATGTTTTGCAGATCATTGCGCCTATTCCGCCACTCCCACCAATTACAATTGCAGAACCTTCAGGAAAAAGTTTTCTTCGCGCTATACCCTCTATCACTCTATTTAACCAATTAAATTTAAAATTTTATTATGAACTAGAACTCTGTTTATTTTGCATTTGTTGTGTTAAAAAATACAGTAATTCTTAATAAAAAAAATGTATTAGTACTAATCGTTATTGAATGCTAGAGAGGCTTTATGGGACTGCTTACAAATAAATCAGCAATCGTTACTGGCGGAGGCAGAGGTATTGGAAGAGGTCATTGCCTTCATTTGGCTAAATCAGGGGCTTGCGTTTTAATTAATGATGTTGACGCAGAAGAAGCTCAAAAAGTAGCAAAAGAAATAACTGATGCAGGCGGCATTGCGCAGATCAGCTCTCAAGATATTTCTTCTAGACAAGGCTCAGAAACATTAATCCGTGAATGCATTAATCATTTTAATAGTATAGATATTCTGATAAATAATGCTGGTATTCTCAGAGATAAATCTTTTTTAAAAATGACAGATGATGATTTTGATTCAGTTTGGAATATTCATGTCAAAGGAACATTTTGGTGCTCACAGTCAGCAGCTTTAATAATGAAAGAACAAGGAAAAGGCGGGTCCATAATTAACACTACTTCTGGCGCGCATTTTGGAAACTTTGGGCAAACTAATTATTCTTCTGCCAAAGGTGCGATTGCCTCTATGACATATACATGGGCGATCGAGTTAGCAAAATATGGTATTCGTGTAAATGCAATTGGACCAACTGGGTCAACAAGAATGTCAGCAACTTTTAATTCTAGTAAAAATACAAATGATGAAGAATTTGCTCACATCGATCCAACTTTAAATGGACCATTGGTTTCATATTTATCAAGTGACAAAGCTAATAATATTAGTGGTCAAATTTTTGGATGTGGGGGAGATAGACTAGCATTGATGGTTCAACCGCATTATGGCAAAACTCTTACAAAAGAAGGAGGATGGTCGATCACTGATATAGATAATATTATGTCCAAGGAATTTATTTCAGAGTTTTCTAATCTAGGCATGTTATCAAAACCTTACCCATTTTTTGATGGTGTGTCGCCACCAACTAAACTCGATTAATTAAATTCATCAGGTGCTTAAAGCATCTATTTTATGGTGTTGAAATTGCTATAAATAAGATGCAATACAATATTGCTCCAAAACCTAAGCCAAAACCTAATGGCAGTTCTTTTTCTTTTTTCCTTTTTAATAGGTATAAACACAAGGTAATGCTTGAGCCCATTAATAAAATAGGGCCAATAGACGATGCTCCAAAAATTGAGCCAATGCCTCCAAGAAATAAAAAATCACCAGAACCTATCCCATCTATATTTCGAATTATCTTATGCAATAAATTAATACTAAAGAGCAATCCATACCCAAACACCAATCCTAAAAAGGCATCAATAGGAATTGTAAAAAAACTTTGCCAGATATTTATTGTTAAGCCTAATATTACTAGCAATAAACTGAGAGGCTGAGAGAGTAAGAGAGTTTCTTGATCTATCATTGATTGAACATAGAGTATAAAAACTATGGCAATTATGATCCAAACCATGAAATTATTTAAACCCATGAAGTGGGTAAAAAATATGACAGAGAAAGCAATCATTATTTCATTCACAAGATATATTGGGCTAATTCTATTCTTACAGGCACCACACTTTCCTTTGCTATAGATATACCCTATAAAAGGAAGGAGTTGAAAAAAACTGAGTTGAGCTTTGCATTGAGGGCAAAAAGATCTTGGCCTCAATATGTTGATAGATTTGTCTAGGCGAGGAAGTCTATACACAAGCATAGAAGCAAAACTACCCAGGCAACCTCCTAAAGCAATCAAGAATAAATTAGAAAGGACTAATTCCACGCGTTAAAGAATTATTTTTTCTTTGAAATAAAAAAACATGCCACTAAAAGGGCGATCGTTGGAATTGCGTAAAGTGTTATTACAATAATTTTATTAAGCATATTGTTAGAGTCCTTTAGCCAATGAATCAGGCCTTCTTGTGTCCCCAAAGCCGTAAAATAAACCATTTTTTAGCTCAATGCTCTCGAGAGAAGTGCCAGGACCAGAGATATAAATACGTTGTCCCAGAGTCTCAATTTTTGCAGCGTGATGAATATCAAATCCTGTTTCAAGCATTAAAACATCTGGTTTCCATTGGTGATGAATCCTTGGAGCCACTGTGGCATCAGATATTTCCATTTTGAATGTAAGGGTGTTGAGAAGAAATTGTAAAACAGCAGTAATGATTCTGGAGCCTCCAGGAGAACCAGTGGCATAAACTGGCTTACCATTTTGTAAAACAATGGTCGGAGTCATAGAGCTTAACGGTCTTTTAAATGGCTCAATTTTATTTGCTTCCCCGCCTACGAGACCAAATTGATTTGGTATTCCAGGAGCTGAGACAAAGTCATCCATCTCATTATTCATCAAAACTCCAGTACCATCTATCACAACCCCTGAACCAAAACCTGAGTTTAGGGTATATGTATTAGATATAAGATTTCCATCACTATCAGCAACTGAAAAATGAGTCGTATCTGGACTTTCTGGAGGCATGGCAGATCCAGGAAGAATGCTCTCTGACGGAGTAATAGTACCTAGCTTTATTTTTTGATTGATTGTATTTGCATATGACTTGCTAATTAATGTTTGGGTTGGAACATCAAAAAAATCAGGATCACCAAGGTACTTTGATCGATCAGCATATGCATATTTCATCGATTCAGTTAATACTGCAACATAAGTAGGGGAGTTATGACCCATGCTAACCAGATCATATTGCTCTAAAATATTTAACATTTGAATTACATGTATGCCTCCAGAGGAAGGTGGACCCATTGTAACTATCTCATAATCATCGTAAGTTCCTTTGACGGTCTCTCGCCAAACTGGTCGATAATTTTTTAAATCTTTCTTTGTGATAAGGCCGCCATTATTTTTCATATAGCGATCAATCTGATTTGCTACTTTACCTTGATAAAATCCTTGAGCACCATCAGCTGCGATAATCTTTAAAGTGTTTGCTAAATTTTTCTGTATGAGGCGCTCGTGCATTTGAACTGGATGATTTGCATAAAAAATACGTTTAAAGTTCTTGTATTGACTAAGCTTTTTATACCTTCCATTCAGCGCATCAGCCATGAAAGGGGAGATAGCGAAACCATCTTCAGCAAGCTTAATTGCTGGTTCTAATAGCTTAGCCCATGGCAAACTTCCAAATCTTTGATGAACTTCCCACATGCCGTAAACAGTACCTGGAACTCCTATCGATAAAATTCCTTGCGTAGCTCTTTTCTTGTCAACAGAACCATCTTGAGCAAGAAACATATCTTTTGTTGCGCGTTCAGGTGCAATTTCACGATAATCTATGCTGTAGCTTTGATTAGTAGCCTCATCAAACATCACCATAAAACCACCGCCTCCAATATTACCTGCTCTCGGTAATACAACCGCTAAGGCAAATGCAACGGCTATTGATGCATCATATGCATTACCTCCTTCAGCAAGGATCGAATGACCAGCTTCTGTTGCTAGATAATGCTGTGATACCACCATCCCATCTTTACCTACTGCAGGGTGAACAATGGCTTTAGAGTTAAAAATTTTCGATTCAACATTTAAAGAAACGATAAAAAGAAGGCAGCAAAGGTATCTCATGATTATGTTAGAAGGCCGCCGTCAACTCTTAAATCAATTCCATTTATATGTATAGCATCTTCTGAAGCCAAGAACGCAATCGTGCTTGCAATATCATTAGGAGATCTATTCACACCATCAGCAGGCATAATTTTTTTAAGCAGTCGTGTATCAATATCTTTTGGTAGATTCGGGTTAGTCGACATAGGCGTTTCAATTGAAGCAGGGCATACGCAGTTAACGTTTAAACCTTTGAATCCATATTCTACAGCCAAAGTTTTTGAAAATGCGCTAATGCCACCTTTAGATGCACTATATGCAGCCGTCCAGGCATGAGATCCAAGTGCAGCAGTCGACGAGACGTTCACTATAGATCCCTTCGATTCTAGGAGCATTGGAATGCCATAATTGCACATGAAGAATGTTCCAGTTAAATTTACTTCCAAAATTTTATTCCAATTCTCTATTTTCACTTCGTGAGAGTTATCAAATCTTAAAATCCCTGCAACGTTGATAAGTGCATCTAGTTTTTTGTAGGATTTTTTGATGTCTGCAAAACATCTTTTGCTATCTTCTATAGAGGAAATATCCAAAACCATTGAAGATGAATTGCCATTTGTAAGCATTTTTCTTGTTTGCTCAAGGTTTTGACTATTTATATCAGCAATAATCAAAGTCGCACCTTCTTGGTCTAACCTTAAAGCAGTTGCTTGTCCGATCCCCGATCCTGCACCGGTCAGTAAAACAACTTTATTCTCAAATCTTCTCATGAGTAATTACGCATTTATAAATTCCTATTTTATATTTTCTTCAGCAAATGTTTTCGCCCATTTATAATCTGCTTTACCATTTGGAGCTCTTCGAACCTCACTGCAAAAAATTATTTGCTTAGGCAATTTATAGCCAGCCAATCTTTCTCTTGCGCTACTAATTATATCTGTTTCTGCAATTACCTGATCATTTTCGGTTGATACAACGGCTATAATCTTTTGGCCAAAACGATCATCTGGCAGGCCAACAACCAAGCAGTCAAAAACCACAGGGTCTTTTTTTAATGCCTCTTCAACTTCCTCTGGATAGATTTTCTCTCCTGCTGAGTTTATACAATTGCTCCCTCGACCAAGTAATTTTATTGATCCATCCGCTTTAATTTGCGCATAATCACCTGGAAAGCTATAGCGAGTTCCTTTATATTCACGAAAGGTTTCCGCAGATTTTTTTTCATCTTTATAATAACCAATTGGTATCATTGCAGTAGCACTGCTAATACCAAGTAATCCGGTATCATCTGAACCTGGCTCAACTAAGCTCCCATCATCTTTTAAAACAATCATTCCTGGGTTAAGTGTAAATTTTGCAGTATCAGGGGTGTTTTCTCTTGTGCTAAGAGAGGCTCCCATTCCGCCTTCAGTAGAGCCAAATGTGTCCATCAACCTCATATCATGATGCTCAAGCAAACCTTTTTTAACTTCTGCGCTCCACATAACCCCACTCGAAGTGATCTGATTTAATGAACTTAGGTCATATGCATGATTTTTTACTTTTGCAGTATTTAATGCATCCAGCATGGGTCTAGCAAAAGCATCTCCAACTATCACAATATTCGTAATATTTAATTTAGAGCATTCTTTCCATATCTTATCGGGATCAAATCCCAATCCTGGAATTGTTGCAACTGTTCCCCCCAAATTATGAGGCACAAAGCAGCCTAGCCACATGCCGGTTCCATGCATTAAAGGGCATCCAACCAAACTTACAGGGAGTTCTTTTTTTTGATGAAGGCTAAGAATGTATTCATCTAATTTATCCATATCCTTGGGTAATTCATACCCCATAGCCCTTAATGTTTTAAACATACCAGTAATAAATTCTGCTTGGTTATACATTACCCCTTTAGGCATTCCAGTTGTACCACCTGTATAGAGCATATAAACAATATCCTCAGGTCTTTCCCATCGAGCCATGGGATTATTTTGATCTACCAATTCATTGTAATTTAAACAGTCCTTAACAATTGAATCTTCGTTATCTGAAACTTCAATCCAAACTTTAATGCCCGGCAAAGAGTCTTTAATTTTATTAATTTGATCGCCATAGCAGGCTTGGTAAAAAAGAGCCTCACAATCAGAATTATCTAAAAGATATAGTAGCTCATCCGCTTTATATCTATAGTTAACATTTATTGGAGTTCCTCCAATTTTAAAAATTGCAAATTGAGCTTCTAAATATTCATTTGAATTATGTAAATATAATCCAGCTTTAGAGTAAGTGGTTAATCCAGCTTCAATCAATGCAGACGCAAGCTTAGATGCAATATCATCATATTGCCTCCATGTTTTTTTATCATCTCCACATATAATAGCTACCTCATCTGGAATGAGGTTAGTGGTATTTTCCCAAATACTTGCAAAATTTAAATTCACTTTATCCCCTATATCTTTTTTATTTTACTTCTAGATTCTGACCAATGCGCCTTCCTGAAAAAATACAATCAGCGATCGAGAGACCTGATACATAAATATTTGAACAAATGCCCACTGCCGTTCTTCCAGCTGCATACAATCCAGGAATTTCTACATTCTCCTGGTTTAAAACCTCACCTGTTTCCTCGTTGACTGTTAATCCTCCAAGAGTCAAGCATGGCAAAGGCGCTGTTGTTGAATCAATAGATATATCCATAACATAAAAGGGTGCCTTTATTTCTTGCATATCTTTAGCGCTTTTACCAAACTCACATTCCGCATCTCCACGGGCTGCTGAGTTATAGCGATCAATTGCATTGGCTAAATTACTAGCAGGCATTCCATATATGTTTGCGAGCTCATCAATAGTATTTTTTTTCTTAGCATTAAAATACATCATGAGGCGTGCAGAATCTCTTTGAAAAGGAAGTGCAGCTGATGCTTGTTTTTTTGCTTGTGCAAATAACTCTTTATCTAGCACTAGATAAGCTTTTCCATCATGTTTTTCACACATTGCATCGCCAAGAGTTGCTGCATAGACCATCTCATTTCCAAATCTAATACCTTCTTTATTAACAATTAGACCCTCGGAAAATGCTATTGGGGGATTAATCATCCTCCAAGCAGTCACTCTATTCATATGAGCTGTCTTGCCTCCAACACTTTGACCAAGTCTTATTCCAGATCCAGTATCATGAGACGTTCCTAATGGCATTCCATCAATATACTTTGGTGCATACTCTTCAATCATATCTCTATTAAATATAAAGCCTCCAGCAGAAAGACATACTCCTTTATTTGCTTTGATATAAGTAACTTTGCGATGACTGAGCTCTATTTTTGCTGCTCGATTTATATATAACTGACCAATAGATTGAAATAGTTTTGCTCCAGGCATATTTTGAGGCATTAACATTTGAAAGTGCTCAGCTTTAGCCATAAGTTTTTGATGTTTCTCAGATACCTTCCCTGAGGGCAGCATTAATGTTTTTATCCCTATTACTCTTCCCTCAGTATTGATGACTAGAGACCGAGCCTCTGTTTGTGAAAAGAGTTTTAAGCCTTTTGATATGGCAGATTTTTTTAGTGGATTAAAGATGGTACCACCAACCCCAATTGGCTTAAACGGACCTTCTTCGTAACCCCTATGCCCTCTGGGTGCTGGTTTTGCATGCTTCATGTAAGTGGGTACCAATGAATTGTCTGGGTGATACAAGAAGTATCCGGCACCCGGATAACCAGTCTTTATTTTATAGTATGACGAATTAAACTGAACGCCGTTTTTCATAAGCCATTCAGTGGTTTCAGCTGAAGTTTCGCAGAATTTTCTAAGGGTAGTTTCTTTAACAATATCTCCAGTTTCCTGTATAAGATAATTGAACATATTTTCTGGTGAATCCTCTATTCCCGCTTCTTTTTGAATAGAAGTTCCTCCACCTGCATAAAAAATACCACCGCTTCTTGCTGTTGCTCCCCCTCCCGATGTTTTGTCTATGGCAATGACTGAGCGGCCTTGGTCCAAAGCTTCGTTTGCAGCTGCAATACCAGCTCCTCCTAAGCCAACTATCACCAGATCCGCTTGATCACTCCAGTCGATAAGATCAGGATTATCTACAATTTGCGGCGCTTCTATATTTGAGAACCATTTTTCATTACTTGGGCTTAATTCAGTTTCCAGCATTTAAATCCCCTGTTTTTCCACCATCTACAATTAAGCTGGCTGCTGTAATAAAAGATGCATTTTGACTTAATAAAAATAATATAGGATGAGCTATTTCCATAGGGTCTGCAATTCGTTTTAGAGGAATGGAATTCTTGGTTATCTCCATTATTTTTTTATCTGGAATAGCTCTTTCAGTGGCAGGGGTTTGAACTGCTCCAGGAATTATACAATTGATTCTTACGTGAGGTGCAGCTTCTATTGCCGATGCTTTTGTAAAATTAATAAGCCCTGCTTTTGCAGCTCCATAAGCAGACATATATGCAACTCCCTTTAGACCAACTACAGATGCAATATTTACAATCGCTCCCTTTTTTGCAGTCATCATCCAAGGGAGCACTTTTTTTGTAGTCAAGAAAACAGCATCTAGATTAGCTTTAAAGTTTGTTCTCCAAGCTGCCATATCCATATCAATAATTTTACCGGTATGAATTGATGGAGCATTATTAACTAAACCATCAATCTTGCCGCAAGACTTATATACCGCATCTAGTGATTCTAAAATCTCAGACTCATTGCTCACATCAAGGTTATGAGCAATCACCAAAGAAGAAATTTGTAAAAGCTCAGCCTCTGCCTTCTTTAGATCTTTGGAATTTCTACCAGTAATAACCACTGTTGCACCTTTTTGCAGGCAAAGTTTAGCTGTTGCAAACCCAATACCGCCACTCGAGCCAGTAATGTAAATGACCTCATCTTTAAATGTTGCTTCCAAGCCAGACCCCCCTAGCGAATTTGCATTAAATTTTTATAGAGAAACCTAATGCAGTGTACCAATAGTCTTCCATTGATTTTATATGATATGGATCAGATTTGTACCCGAGCGTTAGACTTAATCCAATGTTTTTATACGAGGACATATATCGAGCTTTTGAATGAACTTCTCGCCCGCTTGGACGAAGAGTAAAACCAAATGAATTAAATAGAACGCTCCTCTCTTTTGTTCTGTATACAGGGACTCTTAAGTTTATTGCGCCT
>Ga0209632_10002716_pt1 | contig 16809 bp, 13 predicted proteins | sample COG_10_FD_184754 | JGI IMG/M metagenome (GOLD analysis project Ga0209632, IMG submission 184754) | Pelagic Microbial community sample from North Sea - COGITO 998_met_10 (SPAdes) (version 2) | ecosystem: Environmental > Aquatic > Marine > Neritic zone/Coastal water | place: Helgoland, sampling... | reverse complement strand
GGGGGGGGGGGGCGGGGTGCGCACAAACGCGCGCGCAGGGGTACCTGGACCCTGGGGCGGCCGGTTGTGGTGGAGTGAGACACTTACTTGTTTTTTCCTTCTTTTAGGGGGGGTCGAATAGAACCCCTAAAGCTTCGAGAACCTCTTCTCCCGGATTTTTAGTACATTAGTGTATAATACACAGTTGAGGGGGGGGGGAATCCCCCCCCCCTACATTTAGAAGATATGGTTGGTAGTTAAGTGCATTGCCGAAAAAAACAGAGCAAAAATATACGGCGTCGTATATAGTCTAAAGTACCGGAGGGGTGTTCGAGACCCCCCCCAAAAAGGTTCTCGAAGCTCCCTTGCGTCCATTCTTCCCCCTATTTTACACACCACCCACACCCACACCACCCACACCCCACACCCACAACATGGACTTCATGGGGAATATGCCTTCGTGTCGCAGGTACTCAAGTGCGTTCTACGATGCACTGCAGGAGCTCGTGGAGGCGCTACCCGCGAAGGGCGAGCACTCTGCGTTCCGCGTCAACGTGGGGCGAGGGCATGAGGTTAGCGTGTCAATCCTTCCCGACGCAAACCCGGGACCTTTCGAAGTCGTGGAGACGCGCGTGTTCGGTCCGGACGGACAAGCTATCTACGACTTACCCGAGGAGTTCGAATACGGCGGCGACGTGCGGCGCTTCTACACGAGCGAAGGCGGCGAAGATAAGAAGGTTGCGGCGCACATAAAGGCGCTGCGCGAGCACTTTGGCTACAACGCCGCGGGGGGCGCTGCGGCTGCGCCCCCCAACTCGGAGTCGGACCAAGACTCGGACCAAGACCAAGAAGTGGTCAGCGAGGCGATCGTGAAGAAGATTCAGGAGATCATTTGCAAGCAACTGGAAACGCTCCGTAAATTGCTACGCGTCGATTATCGCGAGGATATTCAAGAGCTGATCGGTGAAAGGCTACGCGCAGCGCGACGTCACCGGGCGGAGATTGCAGCGGAGGCAACCCGTCAAAGGGCGGAGATTGCAGCGGAGGCAACCCGTCAAAGGGCGGGGATTGCAGATGAGATCACTGCTCTCAAGACCCAACTCGGCGCATTGCGCGCTGAGATGATGCCCCACCTCGACAACATGCGCACAATGGCGGAGCGCATGCGCGGGCTGGAGGAGCTCGTACACGCGCAGCAAGAGCAGATGAGGCTTATGTCAGAGTCAATGGCTCTATCGTTTGCGTTCATTAACAAGAAGCTTACAACGGCAAGCAAGTAAAATTTAAAGAGATGTTTGCCAAAAAAATCAACATTATAGTGTAGGGTATGCTCTTTTTGTGTTTCTCTTTCTTTTCACAACCGACGGACCCTTGGGCGGACCCTTGGGCGGACCCTTGGGCGGACCCTTGGGCGGACCCTTGGGCGGACCCTTGGGCGGTTCGTCGCGTTCCGGTGGGGGCGCGGTTTTGACCTTTTTTCGCTTGCAGCAATTCCAGCAGCCCCGCGCCCACGTTTGGACGGCACGCAGCGCGGGTTGAACGGTTCGAAAAGCCGCGACGGCCACCCCCACCAACACCCACGGCAGCACCACAGCCCTCTGTGCCCTCTCCAGCCCACTGCCGATCTCTCTGGCCAGGGGATGCGACACCGCGGCCTGAAGAACAACCACCGCCACGGCCGTGGCGAGGTGCGCGCACACGCACAGCCAGCAAACAGTCGCGACGGCGCGGCTGATGGTGCGGCTAAGACACGAGGCACTGGATGTCATCGCCGTCCTCATCCTGCGCATCGTCCTTGGCCGCTGCCCCGCTGTGCCCGCTGCGAGCGCTGCGGCCGCCGAGCGCTTCGAGTTGCCGCACAATGCGATTCAGGTTCGCCTCGAGCCTCTCGACCCGCTTTGTCAGCGCGGCCACGTCTTGCTTCAACGAGTTTCCCTCCAGCAACAGCTTGGACATGCCACTCCGCCAATCCGCAAAAAACAGTCTATATAGTGAAACCACTGGCAATTGAACGGCGAGCTCGGGAATGTCGGCCGAGTGGGTCGGGTGGCTGGGAGGTTTGTTGAGCGCCGTGCAGCTGCTGCCTCAGATCGTAAGACTTCACCGCACGCGCAGCGCTGGCGACTTGTCTCGGTGGTCGTTCGCCATTCGCCTGACCGCCTACGGGTTATACCTTGTGCACGGCCGCAACATACAGGACCCTCCCCTTTTTTGGATGACGCTGGTGGGCACGGTGCTCCTCTGCATTACCATCGGCCAGATGATGTGGTATACGAAGATACCCAAGCAGCCCGAGGAGCCCGAGGAGCCCGAGGAACCCGAGGAACCCGAGGAACCCGAGGAACCCGAGGGGTTCTTCGCGGCTAATATTATGTAGTGCGCCATGTTTGATGGAAAGTGTAACTTATGTATATAATTTAACCCTTGGAGATTATGTGGTGTGCTAAAAAAAGACACGGGTGACTATTTATGGTGGTGTGTGTTTGTTTCTGAACACAAATGTTGCTCTACGAGCAGGTGGTGGATCCGCGCTCCGTGGGGGACGTGTCGTTTCTGATCCGATTGTCGGAGAACGCCAGAATCGGACGGCTCGAGACGTACACCAAGGACTTGGAGACGCTCATTGAGAAGCTGCGGCGGCCGAGCGCGCGGTTGCTGTCGCAGCCCGTGTTCGAGTGGAACGGGGTCGAGAGTCCCTGTTTTCGATTTGAACTGCACCGATGTTTAATGGAGCATTATGAGGAATTACAAACCCAGGCTGACATGGAGTTTGAACGTCAAGACTTTGACGCGGCCTCTGCGTTGGCGACAAAAGCATGCAACGTTGCGCAGAGGCTTGTGAAGAACCACCTTGCCTGGAAGTCGATGCCCCCGGAGTACAAGTGCAGCGCGGCGCCGTTCCACAAGGAGTTTCTTTTGGCGCTCGTCGCGCGTTCCTTATGTCGCAAACACCACGCGATGTTTTTGAAACGGTACGCATGCGAGGACACGGGAGTGGCATCTTGGAAAATGGGAGACGAAGAGGCGTCCCGCAGAGAGGCTCTGGACAACGTTGAAAAGGCGCACGGGTATGCGTCTTTGTCCACGCTCCTTTGGGCGACAAAGGACAAAAGCGAGCAGAACAACACGAACGAGAGTGGGTTTGAGAAAGAACTGTTGGTGTGTTTCCACCATACGGCAAGTTACTGCAGCGGGAACTTTGGGAATAGGCTTGCCCACGCGGCAGCCGTGCTTGCGTTGGCCAAGGGGGATGCTTTTTGGGATATGCACCGGGTACTTGAATTAAATGAACGATTGTATCATTTAATACCTGACCCTTTAAAGGCCAACGCGCCGACTCTTATTGCAGTAGAAAAACTTTTGTGGTGTTGATTTTTTATATTGTGTATACTATATTAATTCTACCGTGTTTTGCAATGTTATTCATCGCTGTTGAAGCCCATCTCGTCGCTTTCGTAAAAAAGTTCTTCCTCCGACACAACGAAGGACTCGTTCAACGTGTTTGGATCTTCGGCATTGTCTTGTGGTTGTCTCTTCAGCAGCTTGTCTATGTACGCCCGCCTTTGCTTGGCCGCGAGTTCTGCCTTCTCCTCCCTGCGCACTTCTTGTCTGAGCTTGTTTTCAAGACTTCCGCCCCTCTTCTTGCTGGCGGCAATGTGTTCTCGCTCTTTTTCGTCGCGCCGGCGCATAGCCTCGTCTGCCGCACCCCTGCCGTCAAATAGCCCCCCGCCCTCGTTAGTGTCGTCAATAAGGTCTCTCTGAACCTCCAGCAATCCCTCTTGGTCCCTCTGATTGCGCTCGTCTTTCGAAATGTCCTCGTCCGAAGAACTGTAATCCGCGGAACTAGCGCACGACGCCTCGTCATCGAGATAATTCGTGCGCTTCTTCTTTTTTTTCCTTTTCTTGCAAGAGTTTTTCCTTCCTTGCGACAGGTTTCTCTTCCTGGTTGGGCTGTTCTGCTCGCTAGACGGGGGTTTACTGTCCGCGAGGTCCATCTCTTCGTCGCTGTAAAGATCTTCGGCTTCTTCGCTGTAAAGATCTTCGGCGTCTTTGCCGCCATTGAGAGCCTGCTGCGACGAGGATGACGAGGATGACGAGGATGACGAGGATGACGAGGATGACGAGGAGGACGAGGATGACGAGGAGGACAAGGAGGACGAGGATGACGAGGATGACGAGGATGACGAAGAGGGCGGAGACATGTTAAAACTATAACTGCTGAACGAATCGACTTGTTCACCTTCTTTGCTGCTGTCGCTGTCGTCGCTGTCGTCGCTGTCGTCGCTGTTGTCGCTGTCGTCGCTGTCGTCGCTGTCGTCGCCCAGCTCTGGTCTTTTTCGCTTCTCGCCAACACGGCGGTTCTGGAGCTGTTGGCGCTCGTACCGCTCTTGCATGTGCAAAGAATAAAATGCACCCTGTGGGTAGTGCACGGCATCCTCGTTGATCTCCATGAGATGCGCGCAGACGCTCAGCGGTGGGAATCTGTCAATTCTGCACCACTCTTGAAGAAAGATTTCGATTTTCTTTTTGTGGGGCATTGCCTCTGTGGTGGCGAACGGCGCGTAGTGAAACCGACCGCCCTCTGCTGTCAAATCTTCAAACGTCTTAAAGTGCTGGATGTCGTTTAAATTCCCTTTCATTGGCGCGTTGCGTTTACTCTTCTTACTCCATCTTTTTTTTTGCGCGTTTGTCGCATCGGAGTGAGCATGCAGTTTTTTTTTGGACGCATTCCGCAGCCGGTCTGTGTTTTGGATGTTGATTTTTGACGTCATCCCCGAATCGGGCGACCTTCCGTCGCAAAACGACTGTGGGACGGGCAGAACGTGTGATCGGTAGCCTTCCCGCGCATCTTTACCGATTGTCCACTTGACATCGCTGCACGTCAAATCACGAACGCCGGGCACTGTCTGGTTGTACTTGCTTCTCTTTGTCATCTTTTCTGTGATACCCGAGTTTGCTTTCAACGCGTCCCACTCCTCTTCTCGCGCGCGTCTTAAGGTGTCCCTCCTTGCCTTTTCCGCTTGCGTGTTTGCGAGAGGAGCAAGATCTTGATTGGACTCCAAGAACGCCTGTCGGTGTTTCTTTATATGAGCGAAGCCCATGTCATGTGCTCCACACTGGTCGCTGAGCGCCCACTCTATGGCCTCGACGATGACGGGTTTGGCGGACTCCTCCATAAGCTCCGCAACGCGCACGGGGTCAATGTCGTCTTGTTTCGCCAAGTGTCCCTTTTCGAGAATGCGCTTACGCTGCTCCAGCGTGTTCAAGAAGAGCGACACCGAGACGTCAAAGATCATCACACGCTTCCCACTCAGCGTCTGCGGCTCGATGATGTGAGTCTTCATGATGCGGCTTCTGTCTTGGTTCAGCGTAGTAGATTTGGTGATAATGGGAAGCGCCCGACCCTCCAACATTTGGATTGGCATGGGTTGCACCTTGCCGCGCTTGTAGTAAAACGTGTCTGCGTTGAACTCCGCCGTCTCGTTCAGATCTCTCTTGTAGCCGGCCTCTTCAACGGAGGAGGATGGGGAGGAAGAGGAGGAAGAGGAGGAAGAGGAGGAAGAGGAGGAAGAGGAGGACGAAGTTCCGTCGTAGGAAAACCCGTAGTCATCGTTGTTGTCTCCGCCAAAAAAGTCTTCTTCTGCCGCATGCGGCTCCTGGGCGCTTTGCTGACCCCAAAAGCAAGCTTGTGCGACCTGCGCCGTGTTTCGCGTGTATTCGTAGAGCCCCCACACGCATTTCATTTGGGCTAAGTTCTTAAAGTCCCTGCTGTAGGCGTGCGACTCGGCAATATCATGAAAGTTGTTTGCGTGGTCTTTCCACTTCTCAAGGAATTTAGACGGCATCCCCTGCTGAAGCCTGTGGTTTTTCCTACACTCGCACCCGATAACAAATCGGCCTGAGTGGTCGCCGTCGTAATCGTTCAGGTACGCCTGCACCGCGCCCTTTTCATGCGCGGTGTTCTTCCAGTACATGAAGAGATACAAGAGTGCATCCATCAGCTTCAAATTGTACGAAATCGGGAGCTCTTCTTGGCTGGAATAGTAAAAGTTTCGACACACTTCCATGTCTTCGACGTACAGGTACTGGCGAAAAAAGGGAGAGACGGATGGGAAAAAAGGTGAGCGACGAAAGAAAATAATATCATAATATCAACGTTTCTTACCGGGAGGATGTGATGGTAGTTCTCCGGTGTGCAGGGGCGCCCGAGCACGTCAAAGACCACGACGATCGCAAGCTCGACGGCAGACATCCAGCACAGTTTGTTCAGGTTTGCGTTTTTGCGCGTCTTGTTCTTGATATCCACGCCCTTTGTAGCGAGAAACGTTTTAACGTCGCTGACGACCGTATGAACAGTGTCCAGTCGGACCTGCACGTCCATCGCGGAGATGTAATAGCAGAAAAAGGCGAGGCGGTCCGTAAAGTTCTGAAAGCGTTTTTTATCCTGAAGCTCCTCCTCGCGCTCGTCCTGGCTTTTGGTGTTCTTGGCGTTCTCCTCGTCCTCCACCGTGCTCAAAAAGCGACCAAAGAGTTTAGCCGCTCGGTTCTGGTTGCCTCCGATGATTTCAACCTTTTCTTCTCCGTATATGAAGGTGAATCTTGTTTTCAAAGCCTCCAGGTCCGCTTGGTCGTCTTTTCCCTTTTTATCTCCTCCGAACGTCGCGTTTAGCATAAACATCCACGATTGGTTTGCCCGCGTCCAACAGTCGCGGGTTGCAAATTTGGACATACCGGAGCCCACTTCTCTTTTCTCCATGCGCTTGTAGCAGTTTTCTCCCTGCCAAATGATCCGCTTCCACTGCTGGATGTTCTCCTCGAGCTTTTTTTTCGAAGGGGCTTCGTCGTTGTAATTGATAAGACACTCGGAGCTGTCGCGCGCGTCGCCGTTTTGAGCGTTTGCGGAGCCCTGCGCGCTCTGGGTCTGGTGCACCGAGCGGAACTGCGCCAGCGTCGCCTCGGCTTTGAAACTTTTGCCGATGCCCCCATCCCCCAGGTACGCGAGAGAGACTGCCGGGTTGATGCCGTCCATTTTGTGCGGAAGCGGTTTGCGAAGCGCCGTCGTGAAAGCGCGGTACATGAGCATACAATGACTCGTATGCTTGAGAACATGCCGTTGAGCGGTATACCACAGCGCCCACCTTCTCGTCTTCACGTCAGACACGCTGTCGTCCGGGTCTGTCTTAACATTCAGCACAGGCAGGAGGAGATCGGATTTGAAACGCATCACACCGTCGTCCGGGTTGCGTTTCATGGCTACCCGCATAAAGGATTGAATGCAGTTCTGTGCGTGAAACTCCACCCCACGACTGGTAAGCTGGTCCTGGAATATTTTGGCCGCACGGAAGAAGCGACCTTCTCCCGGAGGGTACCGCGTCTCCATGTCCATTATCTCCCGGTTCGCCCTGTCGGTGCACTGAGGCTCGGCCCTGCGATCCCCGGCGCCGTCTTGTTCGCGGAAGACAACCAGTGCCTCTTCCACAAAGGCTCTTTGTTGCACTCGATGGGCTGCCTCCACCTTCTCCTTTTTTTTGGTAATTTGCTTTCGCTTTTTTGTTGCGCGTTGCGACTCGCCGACCACCGCGGCAAGCTGTTTGTTGAAATGAGGTGTGCTCCCAAATCTCGGCACGATTTTGTAAAACTCCTCGTCCAACATATCCGGCGGGTCCGTGTGGCGGCGAAGCGATGCTCCGAACAGCACGATGCGGTGTTTTCCCTCTTCACCGGAGTCCGCATTTTGGGCAAACTCCAAAACGCTGGCAGAGCGCTTTTTCATCGCCTTCTTTTTCGCGCTCCGCGTGTTCGGGTCGGGGCACCCAATATGCCGGGAGTAGTGAATCGCGTGCTCGGTGGCGTTGGTGCTGTCGTCACCGTCGTCAGTCTGCTCCTTCCAACAAAACCGATGGTGGTACGCCTCCGAGTAGAAATGACTGTTTCCAAATGCGGCGAGGACTTTGCGAAGCTGCTCTTTGTTCCTCCACATAGTATGGTTGGGGACAAGCATCGACACGCACAGCCCTTCCACCACGGCATCCTCGTTTCCGGACACTCTCTCGTATTTGACGAAGCGCTCCAGTGTGCCATCCCACTCAGACCAGAAACACGGTACGGGGTGATCTGGGGTACACTCGCCGTTCCACTCTGCGCAGTCTTTCAAAAAATCGTCAAAGGTGTCGAGCTCGTAAAGCCGCAGGTCTGGGTCTTCGGGGTGTCCGTCAAGAAGATCCACCACAGTGGCTTCTTGGACACCGCCTTCGCCTAGCCGCTCTTCAAAAAGATCCTTGTTCACCACCGCACCCTTCCAAAACACAAATTTCTGGGTTGTCGTGACCATTGGCGTTTGGGGTACATCTTTGCCGTCCTCCCCTTGCGTCATCGAGTACGTCTTGGCAACCTTGTTTTTAATGTTGTCGAGCAACGCGTTCTTGTCCATTTCGTACGTCACTGGTGTTTCCACGGCATAGCGTGGCTGCGCCTCGCGCAAAGCGGGAGGCGTCGGAACACCCGCTATGAGCGCAGACAGCGCCTCCACGCCGTTTTGGGTGATGAAGTTCGGGTCGATCTCCACAAAAAGCTCTGGTTTCAAGGGGTTGAACTCCCATTCTTGCGTCTCCGTGTTTTTGCAAAAGTACGAGGAGTTGTCTTGGTAGAAATGCTTCTGCTTCACGCGCCACGCCTGGACCCCCTGAGAGAGATGTTTGTTCAGATGTTTGTCGTCCACAATGGGGGTTTGAAAGTTAGTAGAAAACGGGTTGAAGGCCACGTTCGGGTGATTCCCCGACTTCATGTCACCCGGTAGATACCCCTTATTATAAACAGCCGGTATATTCTCAGTCCACGATTGTATCGTGGTCGAGTTGTTTCGACTGAACACCATGCCCTCCTGCAAATCATCGACAAACAAGTCGGTCGAGGTGGACCTAGTCGCACTGCTCGTGCCGTACTTAGAAATCGCGACTCGCTGTCCCGCCGTGTCGATGGCGGCGTTCTTTGCGGCAAGGAGCACTGACACCGAAGGTGCGTCTGCCGTGTGCATCAGATCTTTTTTTTTCAAAAAAGCCCAAAACCGAAGCAGCTTGTCCGAGGGCCGAGAGCCATCAAAGCTTCTCGCGAGTGGAAGAACTTCGCACATTAGCACCACGTCCGTGTTCGAGATTGGAGACAAATCCTGAAACACACGAGGATGGACTCCGTACGCCAGCTGGGGGATGTTGATGCCCCCTTTGCGGTTGACGACGCCGGTGTCGCCGAGCTGCCACCACTTGAGTTGATCCAGCCAAGCACCGACCGCCCGCACCGTACGCTCGCCCGCCGCGTCGCTTGGGTCGTTCGACCCTATCTCCCCATACGTTCGGGGGTTCCGGTTCACGTGCCCGTTTGTCAATGGAAAACACTGCACGAAGGCCGAAGCGGGTGCGCCCGGGCTCACGTCGGAGGTGTCGTGATCCTCCAAAACATACCCCTCCGGTGATCTGTCGGCTACCTGTCGGTTTTCCCACCGAACGCGCATGCTCTGAGACGGCAGCCCGCTGAGCACGAGTTTTGAAACCGACATGGCGATTTCCTTTTAAAGACCGCTTCGCTCACCTGCCGCGCAGAACACACAGAGAAAACCCCCGAGCTTACACTGGGCACACGCGGGACACACGGGGCACGCCGGACACGCCGAGCACACCGAACACGCAGAGGACGCAGAGGACGCAGAGGACGCTAAGCACGCCGAGGACGCTAAACACGGTAAGCAAGAAGACAGTAAGGTGACAGTAAAAAGCCTATGAAAAGACTAAGAGGGACTAAAAAGAGCAGGGGGGGGGAAATTCCCCTCCCACAGTGGTGAAATTTGTCCGTCCACTACTCAACGCCCTACACTGTTATGTACTGAAATAAATTGAATGGTAGTTTGTTTGACTGTTTTTGCGTCGGTGTACTTAACTATACCACACTCTCGGGGGGGGAGGATTTCGACATTCCAATAAAGTCTACCCTCCCACATTATAGTCTTGGGAACTTCCCAACCAGGGTGTCTCCAATAAATCAGTGCTTTCTGATATCGGAGCTCGTATATTTACAGTGTATATTTACAGCGTGGGGGGGGTGGCTCCCGCGACGACGCAGCACCAGTGTTCCAATGGCGGGAGGAGCTCCGTCACGGCTTCGTTGCACTCCTCGAGCGTGACCCGTTTTATTCTGTCGGGTAGACTCAGCATGCGCTCGTGGGGTTGCCTAAAGTGCACGCGGCAGGCGTGGAGGGCGTCGGCGCACCTGCTGGGCGAGTTCCAGGTAAAATCGACGCTGCCGAGCGCTCTCTTCTTTGCCGCGTCCAGTTCCTCCTCCGTTATCCCGGTCAACTTCCAGTCGGCCACCACGTCTTTGGTGCACTGCACGCCCCTCTGCACGAGGTCTTCTCCAAACGTGCCCACCACGCTGAGAGTGGTGCATTCTGGGTCCAATAAACGAGTGGACGCGTTCACACCGTAAGTCAGCGAATTGCGGTCTCGTACTATCTGCATTAAACGACTAGAGAACGATCCGCCAAGCACCGAAACGGCGAGACTCAGGGGCAGCGACAGCCTGTGTTTTGGACCTACCGCCAAAGCACACCCGTACATCATGGTGGCGCTTGTTTTGCCCGCCAGTGGTGTGTACACCACCCGGCCGGCCACGGGGCTGGTGGTGGGCGGTTTGAAGGCAGGCTCGCACGCCGCTTGTGGTTTGCCGTCCTCGAACGCCGCTTTCACGGCGCGCAAATGCTCGTTGGTCGGGGCAACAGCCGTGACGTAGGCACCCATGCTCCCCGCCTCGCGCAACCCACAAAGCGCCTGTTGCCGGGTGAGGCGGCGTATCTCGGCGCCCTCCTCAGACCCGAGCTTGACCCTGCGCGGGTCCGCCGAGTCGTGGAATAGCGACTGCGAGTACACGCGTCGCGCGGTCTCGTTGACATCAAAATCGTTGCCGACAATCTGCTCCGATAGGAACTGCTTTTTGTTTGTGAAATCGGCGTCGGATATTGTGGGGTTAACAAAGCCGGCCTTCAGAATACTAACAAGCCGGAGGAAGTTCTTTGTGCCCGCCGGCATTTCCAATGACAGATTGATTCCACTGTGTGTCCCGTCCACGCTGGCAGAGGCGCCAGAGGAGTGGAACGCCTCGTGCAAATCCTTTTCGGCCAGCACTTCTCCGTCGCTGAGCGTCACCCCGGCCGTCGCAAGGGCGGCTTTGAGTTCCGCCTCGGCGTCCGAAGTCAGCGGGGTCGGGATGTGGATGCGAATTGACACGTTGGGCGCCGTCTCGTCTTTCACGTAGACCCCAGAAGGCGTGACGACGGCCGCCTCGAAGGGAAAGCGCCGAGCTTTGCTTGACGCGCACAGGGTCGGAGCTCCACCCCGCACGCTGTACTGCGACGTCGCGGGGTGAATGCACGGCAGCTTTTCGAGTTCCGGGAGAATTTTGCCCACCGTCATGCGATGGGAGACGAAAATAGAGTGCGCGGTGCGCGCCAAATCTTCGAGCCGCAGCGACGTCAGCACCTGGTGGCGGGTGGCGACGTCGAAGGGACTATTACAGCGCGACAGACTCTCCACAATGGCCGCGTTCATACCCTCGCAGGTGTCCGTCTCCCGCTCCCACATTTTGTGCATGCTCGTTTTCAAATCGTCGAGAATTTTGAACACCCCGAAATACGACGTGGACATGCTCGTCAGCCGCTCCAGCACGGCCACCAGCCAGGTTTCGAGCTTCGCAACCGTGTTGCCAGTGCTCGTGACGATGACCCAGACGTTAAACAGGGTCGCCCCAAAGCAGCGCTGGTAGTCCGCCTGCACCTGGTGGAGATCTTGGTTTTTGAGCAAATCGCCGAAAGGACCGGCCACCCCCATGTTCATCCACTCGGCAAACAGTTCCAGACACACGGCCTCGCGCGAATTGGCCACCATGCCCGTTCTAAATCCTAACAGACCCACAGGCATGGGTCCGGATATGTCCACCGCTTTCGCCCCGTGCTGCGGCTGGTCCTCCTCCAAAGACCCGGCTCCGTCGGCGTCCCGCGAGCACGTCCCCGGGGACATGTGCCCGAAACAGTGGTGGATGTGGGCGAGAGTACGCTCCGCGTCAAAAGGGCCGCCCGTAATCACAAGGCACGCGTTCGCAGGCACGTAATACGTTTGTTGGAACCGCCGGAGTTCAGGCATGTGAGAGATAATGCGACAGATGGTCTTCCCGGTACCTATTACAGCTTTGCCGGTCGATCCGTTATCAAACGACGCCATGAAGGTCTTCTGGCGGAGCAGGGAGGTGCGAGAGTTGCGCTGACGCTGGTACTCGTTGAGCACTACAATGCGCTCGCCCTCCGCCGCCTTCTGGTCCAACAGGGGACTCTCCATGCGATCCGCCTCCAGCTCAATGGCAGACTCAAGCAGGCGCACGGGCATTTGGCTGTGGTACTCTGTCCGACGCTTGCTCGTGCTGGCGTTGACCCCAACGGCACCGTTGTCGCCCAGAGCGTGCCAAATGTCGCCCCGCTTGGACCCCTTGTGATACTTGCGAGCCCCTTTGAACATCAAGTGCTCTAACACGTGAACCGATCCGTACTGAGAACTGGTTTCCGCATTGCTCCCTACAAGATAGACGATTGAAAAACTCACAACATTGTTGGCCGGCATCGGGACGAAGACGCATCGAAGCTTGTTCTGGAACTCGTACAGGTGTACCCCGTCGGCGCTGGCCGTCTGCTTCCAGGGTTTGGGTCGGCACGCCTCGTCGCGGAGACCCCCGCATTCCCTTGTAGACGTGACGGGCACCGAGCGTCGCCTTTGGGCAGTGACAGAAGAACGACCGCCGTAACCGCAGTCGGACCACTGCTCCCGCTCGCGAGAGTAGAATGCGTTGCGTTCGGTTGGGGTGCTCATTTTCGGAGAATCATGTTACTGGGGAGTCGGAATATATACCCACTTTGTTTTTTATCAGTGCGACCGGCCAGGGGTGTTATGCCGAAAGCTCAGCCTTTTCGCGGACCTGTCGTCGTGTCGGGTGTGACGTTTCGCACCAAAAAGAGTTTGGGAAAATACGTCGAGGGCATGCGGGACGCGGATCAGATCAACCAACGCTTCATGCTTGATCTGTTCAAGTTTCACGCACGCTACGCGGAAAAGTTAAACGGGCGCACCGTGCACAAATTCAAGGTCGACGCTCGCGGGGACGGGTTCGAGATCGTGTTCAAGGACGGAAGCCTAGAATGCGCAAGTTTCAGGAAAATGATAAAAAACGCATGGCAAACGTACGGCAGATCCAAGCCGGAAAAGCAGGCGGTGGTGGCCAAGAACAAAGCCCAGTCGCTCGCGCAGTCTTTCAAGAGAGCCGCCCGCTACGAGGTGTACGGGCAAACGCGCAGATTCCGCCTGCACAAAGCCTCCGCGAACGCAAAGTTTCTGGACGGGCGCGCGTGGCACGTCGGCCACGACTACGACGCGGCAAAGCGATTCGAAGAGCTGCTCGAGGATTTTTTCCGCGAGCAGCCGGAGGGCACGACGGTGCACGTGAAAAGCGTCGTCGACGGAGGCTACCAAACAATGTGGGTGGAGCGCGACCTGGCGGTGGCGTGGAAAGCGTACCACCAAAAGCACGCCGTGCTGCGCATGGAGACGTGGCAGTCCAACCTAGGAGGAAACAAAGGCTTTGCCGCCAAGGAAAAGTGGGCTTTGAAGTACGTGCGCGAATGAAAAAACAGTTATTTTTTTCTCCAGCAGCGACCACATTCCTATCTTTTGATGGTATTCGGGGGGCAACATATATACCCGAGCATATTCGTGTCTGTGACAGACCGTTCCACCATTGAGGTCATCCCGCCGCCCGAGGAGACGGGCGCCAGAAGCCGCCGCCGACCCGTGTCCTTTCTGCACGTCGGGCACACCCCGCTGCGCGTGGCAGACTCCGGCGTGGGAAACGCGCTCCTCCGGTTTCGCTGTGGCGCAAAGGACGCGCTCGTCGAATTCTGGTTGGCCGATTGGGACACACCGCTGTTCACGCTAACCGCCTACGACACCCGGCGCACCGTTCTGAGCCTTACCAGAGACGACTGCGACCGCACCGTCGTCTCCGAGGCTCTGGCCAAAGCCGTCGTCTCCGTGGACTCAAGCCCCCGAGTCAGGCTCTGGGCGCAACAGCGGGGCGTTCCCGTGTTCGAGGGCGAGGACGCGCTTTTCTGGGCGGTGCGGCACCTGCTATGAGCTCCCCGCAGTGCCAGGCGGCCGTCTACGGGGTGTGGCTGCTGGCCGTTGTAGTCATCGTGGGGTGTTGGATGGCGCACACCGTGCGCACGGTGGCGTTGCGGAGAATAGACAGATTAGAGCGCACGCTCGAAGGAGACAATACACACGCGTTGAATGATTTAAAAGACTTATTTCGTTAAATGTTTTAGCAACTCTGCTGCAAGTCCTGCAGCAGCTCGAGGTCCGACTTCGAGGCTGATTCCACGCATGGCGCTTCCAAAGTCGGCGAGCACGGCAATATGCCACCCACCAATTCCAATTTCGCGCCAGCGTAGAAGACATTGGTTGGCATTACCCATTCAAAAACACCTTCTCCCACTTGCGACATAGGACTCGTCCTCAAAAAGATCAGGGCTTTCAAATCACTGCAATCAGCGAATGCATACTCTCCGATGGTGTGCAACGCATCCGGAAAGACCACCGAGGCCAAACTACTGCACCCCAAGAATGCACCCATTTCGATGGTGTGCAACGCATCCGGAAAGACCACCGAGGCCAAACTACTGCACCCCAAGAATGCCTCTGATCCGATGGTCGTCACAGCAGTATTGGAAAGGTCCACCGAGGCCAAACTACTGCACTGACCGAATGCATATGATTCGATGGTCTGCAACGCATCCGGAAAGGCCACCGAGGCCAAACTACTGCACCCTTGGAATGCAACATGTCCGATGGCCGTGATGCTGGCTTCGCTTGACAGGTCGAGAGCACCAGAAGGGCAGCCGTCACAAGTGCTCAATACGCCATCAGTGACGTCGCAGGTCACGACATTAGTACCACCATGACTTAAGGTGAGCGCGGCGGCGCTGCCGAAAAGCAGGAGTTGCGCGAAGGCGAGAGACAAAAGCCGAGGCATGGCGATAAAGAAAGTTTTTGGTGCATCGTAGAAGAAAGCAGCACCGCACTTATAGTGTTCGTTTTTTGTTGATTTCGTTAAAAGTCGCCGGCTTCCTCGCCGGTCTGAATGTAGATCTCCGTCGTCTTAATGCTGCTGTGACCCAGCGCCTTCGAAATGGCTTTTATGTCCACCCCTCTTTTCCGCGCGTGCGTCGCAAAGGCGTGTCGGAACCAGTGTGGCGTCACCTTGGGTAAATGGATGTTGGGCAACTGGGCAAACTTTTTCACGATCTTATAGATGCTTTCCCCGCCGCGGTTTCCGCGGCATTCCCTCGTCACCGGATCCTTCTTTCTGCCCGTGAACAAGTAGTCGTTCGACGTCAACTGTTTCAGGTGCTCGACTTGCGCCACCATGTACTTCATTCCGGTTTTTCCTATCCTGACCCTGCGCCGCTTCGAACCCTTCGAGGCTTGAGCTCTGACAAGCACGACCAATCTGCGCTTTGTCCGTCCGCCGTCCGTGGTGATGTCTTCGTACGTGATGTCGTCTTTTTTTAACTCGCACACTTCCGCGACGCGGAGCCCGGCAAAGTACATAAACCCGAAAATGCCGACGTGCACGCAGCTCGTTCTGCGCGCTTCGTTCAAAAACCCGCGCACTTGCTCGGGGGACAGGTACTTGTTCGTTTGCTCCCGCTGATCGCGAGGCGGGAGCTTCAAAGCCAGCGTCCAGTTGTGGACGACCGACATGTGGGCAAACAGCGTTTTCCAGAACGACTTCAACACGATCGTATACTTGCGCTTCTTGTCGTTGCTGGCGTCTTCGAGGGACTGGATCCACTGTTTCATGTGGTGAAGCGTCACATTCTTCACGTCGGAGGCGTCCACATCGTGAGATTTCAGGAACTGCACGAATTTGTTGATAATGCTCTTGTAGCGCTTCTGTGTCTCTAACCCTAACCCGAGAAACCACTGGTCTATCTCGTTTCGCCACCAGTTGGGGGCATTTGGGGTTTCGTTTTCGGCGTCGTCCGCGTCGCCCGTGTCGCCCCCCCCCGCGGAAGACCCGGACGCCCCGTCCCCGGCACCGTCGGAGCCCGAGTCGTCGGAGTCCGAGTCGTCGGAGTCCGAGTCGTCGGAGTCCGAGCTGCTGGAGTCCGAGCTGCTGGAGTCCGAACTTGATGATCCAAAACGAACGTGCGTTCCTTGACTTCCCCCATTTTTTTGGGACCTGGGTGGTCCGTGGGATTCGGAAGTCAGGGAATTGGGGTGTCCTGACCTGTTTTCCTTGACTTCCGGGGACCCGACCGGCGCGTCCTCGGCGTCAAATCCCTGACTCTCCGAGCCGTCGGACCACTGGTTCGCGGGACTTGGGGGTTCACGACGCGCCAAGACCTGGCGCTTGCGGGCCGGACTCGCAGAGACACGACGCGATGCTCCCGCCCCTGGCGACCCACCCCCTTCGGAGACCGCGACCCGGCGCCGCTTGTCCCTAACACTAGGGTTCGCGGCGCGCGCCGCGAGCTCGTCGTCCCACCGCTTGTGGTGCTTGCGGCGGCGGTTGCGGCGCCACTGCTTGCGCCGCTTTGCGTTGTCGGCGCCGAGCAGGGCGCGGGGCGTAGCGGGGTGTTTCGGAGTCGGAGGGTAGGCAAACATTAGAATAAAGATAAAGATATAATGATTTAAAGATAAAATTTCTGCTGTGCTCTTCAAACGTCTCTCTTCCTATATA
>Ga0209632_10002712_pt1 | contig 16818 bp, 16 predicted proteins | sample COG_10_FD_184754 | JGI IMG/M metagenome (GOLD analysis project Ga0209632, IMG submission 184754) | Pelagic Microbial community sample from North Sea - COGITO 998_met_10 (SPAdes) (version 2) | ecosystem: Environmental > Aquatic > Marine > Neritic zone/Coastal water | place: Helgoland, sampling... | reverse complement strand
AAATTCATTGTTCCAATGACATGATTTAATTTGATGAATATCAATAAATTTTTGTAAGTCCTCTGGCAGCACTTTAAAAGTATCAGTCAGCAGAACAATCAAAGGAATGTTCAGTTTCTTTAATTGCCTTTCTAGGCTGAAGAGATTTTGTATTAAAAAATCTCGCTTCACATTAGATTCATGATGCAGATTCCATTGCTTTTGAGAAAAAATGTACACCCCGATCAGCTCATCGCAAGAGTTAGCTGCTTCTAGCAAAGCTGGGTTATCGTCAATTCTCAGGTCTGATCTAAACCACATTAATCCTCTTACCATCCAATTGCCCTCATTAATTTTTTTGCCAGCTCTTGACGATGATCTGTAATTCTTGCATTTAAATTTTGCTGTGATCTGAGCTCCAAGTCATGGAGAGGCGATCTCTTAATCAACTCTAAATCTGCATATTTAGTCATATGATTCTCATATCGAAGAGGAGATTTAATATTTGATGGATATAAAGTTGTGACAGGTTTTCCACTTGAAATAGACTCTGAGATCATCATCGCACTGTCTTCGGTTACAAAAATATTTATTGCTGAGCCAAACAAGGCAGCTAAATTAAAGTTTTTATCTCCATGATGGAACCATGCACAATAATCACCGAGAATATTCTTTAAGCGTGATTGAAATAAGTCTTCAACCTCTGGCGGTGTTCTTCTTGAGGTTACGATAGATATGGGTAGTTTAATTTCAGAATGCAGACCCTGGATTGAAGTGAACATGCTTTCCCACTCATTAAGTCCATAAGAATAGCCAATGCCCTCACCTCCAATTAAAAAAAGGATATGGTCTGAAAGATTATCTTTCTGAGCTGCAATAGAGCAAACGGCTGGGGAGTATAAATTTGGTGAAATCGTAGCCACAATATTTGAAGGATGATCAAAATATTTTTCTATGGTAACCAGAGCATTGAACATAGATGAATGAAGTCCTCTTGGAGAACCAAGCTGAATGACTGGCAAGGAATAAGCTAATTTAATCGCTGCACTAACCGGCATCGTATTGCCACCTGTCGCAATAATTAAATCATGTCCTTGAATATTAATTGGTTTGTACATCCAAAGAATTCCTCGAGCTATGTTTTTATTGTTAAACCGAAGTAAAAACTTGGCAAAAATATTACAGGCAGATCTTAAGACATAAAGCTGCCAAGATAGCTCATGAGTCGTAATGACACAATCACATGTCTCTTTTATCATAAAAGCAACACCATTGGACTGATTAAAATGTCCAGGTATTCCATCGCTAATAATAAGTATTTTTTTCATTGAGCTAATTAGAGATATTTATCTTGATAAGTTTCTAATAGCAAATCTTTAGTCATCATGAGCTCTGCTTTTGCAATGTCCTCAGGATTATCAACACCTAAAATAGGAGATGATGAGATCACCGCATTAATTTCATAATCATTCTCAAGTAACCTCATCATATCGATAGATTCAAGCTCCTCCAAAGGAGTTGGTTGCAGGTTTGTATATTGAGTCAATGCAGCAATGGTAAAACCAATCATCCCTAGCTGTCTCATAGCCTTATTGCTTCTATTCGGAACATGGGCTCGCGTGAAAAAAGATATTTTTGATGAATTGGACATAATTGCTTTCACCACATTAGGATTACCCAAGTCATCACCATCGATAGGATAAACTAAATTAATAATCTCAAGTTTGCTCCCACAAAATGCATCGCTTAAGTTTTTAATGTCATCAGGAAAGATTTGAGGCTCATCTCCCTGAAGCAATAAAATAAAATCATATGTTTCTCCCTGTTCACTCAAAATATCCAGAGTTTCCTGCGCTCTCTCTGTTGCTCTCTGGTGATGATGGCCTGTCAGGATAACTGGAATCTCATGATTCTTTGCCCAGTTCATAATTTCTTCATCTGGGGTCGCTATGACTAATTTATCGCAGGCTTGTGATAGCAGCGCTCGCTCATAACAATGAGCCAGCATTGGAATTCCAAGAATTTTTTTTAAAGGTTTGCCGGGGAATCGCGAAGAAGCCATTCTGGCCGGAATCACACCAAGTATTTTTTTCATTTAATAAAAGGTAGTCGAGCAGATAAATCTAACATGCGAATATCAACGCTAAAGGCAATCATATCGTAGCCCTTGTTTAAAAGAATTGGAATTTCCTCTTGATTCGGCTCGACTAAGTGATACCCAGCTTTAATTTGATGCTGCTTAGATGCCTGCAAAATTTGATCCTCTGCTTTAACAAATTCCTCAGAATCAAAGATACCTGGATTGCCTAGAGATGCTGAGAGATCATATGGGCCAATGAAATATCCATCGATCTCTTGAGAAAATATAGAATCAAGATTTGCTATTCCAGCCACTGACTCAATTTGAGCATAAATTTCAATATGCTTGGAAGTGGTGGTGATGTATTTACTTTTTGCATTAGCTTCTCCGTATCCCTGAGCACGCGCAAGGCCCATACCCCTATTGCCACTTGGAGGATAATGACAAGCAGCTACAATATTCTCAATCTGAACTTGCGACTCAACCATAGGTGCTAAAATTCCTTTTGCCCCAGCATCAAGTACTCGCTTAATTTGTGATGAGCTGTGACCTGAAAGGCGAACAAATGGTTTAGAGCCGGCAAGGTCGATTACCCTAATCAGTTGTTCTGCTTGATTAATATTGATAGCACTGTGCTCTAAATCAATGACCACCCATTCATAGCCTGCCTTTGCAAAAATTTCTGCTACTGACTCATTTGGCAAGCTCAGCCAAGTTCCAATTGAATGATTGCTCATATGCTAACCTCTTAAGTTAAAATTTTATTATCATCTAATCCAGCTATTGCCGCCAAACCCATTGCATTAATGCCCTCATGCGTGAGACTGGATCTATGCGAGGTTCCAAAAAAATTTGGTAATTCAAAGAGTGGGTTCTCTATTGCTGGCTCTTCTGCATAAACATCAAAAGCAGCAAAAGAATCAAGGTTGCTGGAAAGGAAAGCATGCAAAGCAGATTCATTGACTATGCATCCTCTAGCAGTATTAATAATAGAAATGGATGGTTTTAAAAGGCTTAGCTCTTTTGAACTAATAATATCTTCTGTTTCTGGGAGAAGCGGAAGATGAATGCTTAAAATATCAGCATGATGTAAAACTGCTGAAAGCTCATCCTGATGAATTAAATCTGGTTTCAAACCAAGATCCGTGCTGATATGCAATAGCTCTTGATTGGTAAAGACCTTCTCATCAAAAAAAATAACCTTACAATCAAAAGGTGCTAAAAAAGAGGCAAATTTTTGGCCTATGTTGCCAAAACCAAGCAAGCCCACCGTTTTTCCAAAAAGCTCTGATCCCTTCTCCTGAGACCAGATTCCCTCAGTTATCTCAGTATGATTGCGATGAACCTTGCGTAAAGATAGCAGCGTAAGAGTTAGGGCTAATTCTGCAACACTTTGCTTATTAACGCCTGGCGTAAAACCCAACTGCACATCCCTAGATTTCAAGGCATCTATATCTAAATTATTTATTCCTACCCCATATTTACTGATGACCTTAAGATTTGGCAGTTGATGTAAAACTTCGGCTGTGATTTCCTCTATTCCTATAATTGCCTTATCAGCTGAGCTTAGAAAATTTATTAGCTCTTGTCCTTGAAGCGTTGCTCCTGAGTCATTTAAAATAACTTTAGAGTATTTCGCTTTTAAATCATTTACCAAACCTTCATTTTTTGAAAAAGAGCGAGAAGTAACTGCAACAGTATCTAGTAAATTCATATCAATTAGCTAAATGCTGATTGGTAAATATTGCATCCACCCTATAATCAGCTTGTATATTTTTTATTGAGGCTACCCCGCCTGCTGCTTCAACTATAGCCGCGCCTGCTGCAATATCCCATAAAAAAATTCCATTCTCTTTGTAAGTCTCGGCTTTACCTGCTGCAACATATATGGATGCCATAGCAGCTGAACCAATCATCCTAACTTTTTTCCAATCTTGGAAGTCATTGATCATATTTTTGAACTCCTCATCTGAGTAATGAGTTTTTGCAGGAATACCGGTAATCAAGGTAGATTGATTTTTTTTAGAATAATCAGATACGGTAATCTCATTTTGGTTTAAAAATGCTTTTGAATTCTGATGCCCAAAATATAAATCATCATGGTTAAAGTCATAAATTACCCCCAGAATAGGGGTAACATCTTGCATTAAGGCTATAGAGACGCAGCTTATGGGAATATCTCTTAAAAAGTTTGAAGTTCCGTCGAGAGGATCAACTACCCAGTAAAATTCACCCAGATTATTACTTAGGCCCGTTTCCTCTCCCAGAATAGAAAATGAGCTCTGTGAACTCAAACTCTCTTTAATTAACTTTTCAGTATCAGCATCTAATTGCAGCTTAATATCTCGACCTGAATTCATTAGAACCTTGAGTTCTTTTCCTTGGTTCTGAAGGAGGTAATTGCCACCCTCTAACGCTGCAGATTTAGCAATCTTGAGCCATAAATCTAATTCAAGCATTTAAGAATTTTTTTCTAAAATAAGAGCCTACTAGACCGCAAACTACCATATGCAAGTCCTCTGCAGGACCGTACTCACCGACTTTAGTGGGAATATGAATATTTAGATCACAATTTTTCTTTAGATACCCTCCATCAAATGCACTCAAGCCAACAATAAAAATATTATGAGCGCTGGCATACTCCATAGCTTTAATTAAGTTTTTTGAATTTCCTGAGGCAGAAATGCAAACAATAGTATCTCCAGCCTTGGCTAATGTTTGAAGCTGTTGAAGGAAAATATTTTCATAGCCGTCATCGTTAGCGATAGCTGTAATTACTGCCTGATTATCACACAAGCTAATAGCTCTAAAAGGTTTCTCAAACTGCCTGCTTCCAAGAGAAATATCATTAACGAAGTGAGTTGCAGTTGATGCGCTCCCCCCATTACCTAAAAAAAATGTAGTACTTCCAGACTCTCTAGAATCTAGAAGCAGGTCAGCAAATTTTGCGATCGACTGTCTATCTAATTGAGCCATCAAACTTGATAAGTACTCTAGGTACTCGTGAGAAAAATCCTGAGAGGTAATCATAATAATTCCTTTTTTAACTGTAATATTTTTCCTTCCAAATAGGATCAGCTTTATAAATGGTTTCAATGAGCTTCATTGTTTCAAGAGCATCATTAATGCTCCCTCTCTCAATTGAAGTATTGTCTGCCAATGAATTTGCAAAGTACTTAATTTCATTATCCCATGAAACATCCTCATTGTACTTAGATGTTGATTCTTTCGGCATGCCCTTGTCTTTGGAAGGATCTGATGTAATGACTGTTAAAGTCTCATCCCCATAACTTTTAGATCCAGTGAGCAATCCTCCAAGAATAAGCGAGCCTCTTTCGAGTGTAATTTCTAAATTAAATACATGTCTCCACTGGGTTGCTGAAGAGTGGAGTTGAGCCACTAGACCTTTAGGGGACTTCATCAAGACGTAAGCATTATCTTCCACATCAAAATTCCAAAAAGCATTATCAATAATTGAAAAAACATCAGTAAAGTTTTCTCCTGAAAGGTACCTCATTAAATCAAGCATGTGTATTCCTTGATCTAAAAGAATTCCACCACCAGATGCCTCTCGATCAGTTCGCCAATCAGTTTGATTGAAACTAATCATTTGAGATTTACCATAAACTCCCTTCATGTTAATAAGTCGACCAAGAGAGTTACTATCAATGAGTAATTTTGCTTCTTCGACCGAGAGATGAAAGCGATGATTGAAGCCATACATGAGCTTCAGCTCAGGAAACTTTAAAGATTGCTTCTCGACTTCTAGTAACTCGGCATGTGTTCTAGCCGGAGGTTTTTCACAAAATACATGTAGGCCATTTTGCAAGCTGAGACAAGCAGCCTCTGCGGCAAATTGATTTGGTAAACTAATAAAGATAACATCGAGTTCAGCACTTGCTATCAGAGTTTTATAATCATTATAAACCGTCATGCCTTCTGGAATAGATTTTCTAGCCTTCTCACTAGATTCTGAAATTGCTGTAACTTGATAGGATGTGTTTGATTCAATGGATCGGTGTCTAGTTTTACCCACGACCCCATATCCTGCAATTCCTACCCTCATTATTTTATTGCAAAGAGTTATTGCTTATAGGTAATTCGATAAATCACATTTGCTTTATCATCTGAGATTAATAAGCTGCCATCAGAAATAACCAAAGGAGCAGCTGGTCGTCCCAAAACTGTCTCTCCGTCTAGCCAGCCTGAGATAAAATCTTTTGTATCAACAACATCGCCTTCACCATCCAGAACTACTCTTATAACCTTATAACCAACTTTCTTTGATCGATTCCAAGATCCATGTAATGTTATAAAAATATTATTTTTATATTTTTTAGGAAACATTTCTCCATCATAAAATGCTAAGCCGGTTGGAGCCACATGAGCACCAAGCTCAAGAATTGGATCGACATAATCATAGCCAGATTCTAGATCGCCATATTCTGGATCTTTTACATTCAGCGCATGTTGATATGGAAAGCCATAGAATAAGCCATCTTCATCAACTCTATTGAGCTCACATGCGGGACTGTCGTCACCCAACCAATCTCTGCCATTATCTCCAAAATAGAGCTTGCTTGTTTCAGGATGGAAATCAAAGCCAACCGAGTTTCTAACTCCTCTAGCTACATACTCCCAATTATCATCTCTTAACCTGATGATAGATGCATATTGTGGATTCTCTGAAAGGCAAATATTGCAAGGCGCTCCGACATTAGTATAGATATCTCCTTCGGCATTATGCTGAAGCCACTTCCAGCCGTGCCATTTATCTTCTGGAAGGTCCTGAGTAACTAGAATTTTTTCAGGGAAGCCTGAGCTATTTTTTTGTAGCCAATTCTCAATATCTTGAATTTTCCAAATTTTACTAATCTCTGAAAAGTATAAATCTCCCTCAAAAATACTGACCCCAGTTGAGTAAGTTAAATCATCAGCAATAACTCTTTTGGAGTCTGCCTGACCATTACCATCAGAATCTAAAAGTGCGATGATTTGACCACTTCTTTCACCGATGAAAATCATCCCATTTTTACTCTCTATCATTTGCCTTGGTTGATCTAAATCACTAGCAAAAATACTAACTGTAAATCCAGGATCAAGTCTTAATTGCTGAATATTCGAAAAAACATTCGAGCTGGTGATAATACCTAAAAAGCTAAGAATAAATATGTTCCATAATTTCATTATTTGTAACCTTCTACATTATTTTGAAAAATTTTAATAATTTCTTGGTATGAGTTATTCGCAATGGAATCTTGCAGCTCATTTAGTAATAATAACATTGTTTCGGGTGATGGAAATTTTTCCATAGACTTGAAAATCTTAGGATTTGAAGTTGATAGTTGCTCCCCTGAAATTAATAATTCTTCATACATTTTCTCGCCAGGTCTTAGGCCTATCTCAAGAATTTCTATACCATCACCTCCAGGTTCAGCTGATACATTTCTTCCTGAGAGATGTATTAATTTTTTTGCAAGATCTAGTATCTTGAGTTGCTCACCCATATCTAAAATAAAAACCTCGCCTCCCTCAGACATTTGTGCAGCTTGCAACACTAAATTAGACGCCTCAGGAATAGTCATAAAATATCTTGTTACATTTTTATCCGTAACTGTCACTGGCCCCCCTTTAGCTATTTGATCTAAAAATAGAGGAATTACAGAGCCAGAAGAGTTAATAACATTGCCAAACCTCACCATTGAGAATCGAGTAGTTGACTGCTGAGAATGCAATGACTGTATTACAATCTCAGCCATTCTCTTGGATGCACCCATAATATTTGAAGGTCTCACAGCTTTATCAGTAGAAATCATCACAAATGATTCGACTTTATGCTCTATTGCAACAGTTGCTAAGTTGTATGTACCAATAATATTATTTTCAGATGCTTTAGTGATATTATTGACATCTTCAACAAGCGGAACATGCTTATATGCTGCTGCATGATAGACACAGTCGATCATATATTTGTTAAAAAGAAATTCTAGGTTTCTTCTATCTCTGATATCTCCTAAAATTGGAATAATCTTGGTTTGTAAATTTTTTGATGTCTTGATTGCTTGGCACTCTCTCTCGACGTTAAATAAGTTATATTCAGATACATCAAATAAAATTATTGATTGGGGATTATTATCTAAAAGTTGTCGAACTATTTCTGAGCCAATAGACCCTCCCGCACCAGAAACAAATAACTTTTTAGTATCGGCATTATCAAGCAAATCTTTTGCAAACCTTGCTCTTGGTAACAAGTCATCTAAAGATAAATTCTGAATATCTGCCATTTTCTTTTGATCTGATATTAGCTCATGAAAAGAAGGAACCGTTCTCACCGCTACTTTAATTTTTTCTAATTTAGATATTATTTCTCTTCTTTTTTCAGTTTGAATGCTTGGGATTGCAAGCAATACCTCTAAATCTTGATATTTCTTTTTTAGCTCTATTAGCTGCGAGAACGAGCCAAGAATAGGAATATTATTAATCTGAAGATTTTTTAAATTTTTTGAGTCATCAAAAAAAGCAAGTAATTTTTTTGTGGGATCTAAAAGAATTGATTGAAATAATTCATTTCCAGATTCGCCAGCACCATAAATTACAATATTTTTTGCATCAAGGTTAGTTTGATATGGGTATAAGATATATTTTGCTGTATCCCTTGATAAATTAATAAAAGCATAAAAGACTGCAGATAATAACAGCCCCTGCAAAAAGGCAATAGACAGAAAAGTGGTCGAAACAATCTGAAATTGATAAACATGAATAATAGACCATGAAAAACCGAAAAGTAAGGATCCAGTAAGAGTCAACAGTATTGAATCCTTGGAATCAAAAAATTTAATAAGTGACCTGTAAAAACCAAATAAATATAGATAAGTTAAGGTTAAAAATGTTGGAATCAAAAAAGACTGCCACTCAGAATATAGAATTTTAAAAATGCCAGTTGAAAATTCCGAAGCAATATAAGTGGCCATTGGAGGGCCAAATACTAACCAGCAAACTAAAGCTAGAAAGAAATCGTTGATCAGCACTATAAAAACTTTAATTTTCCTGTTGAGAAGATAAAATTTAGGCAGAATTAAGTTCATTTACTAATTGTAATTAAAGATTGCTCAGTGGTAAGCAGTTTAACACCCATATCTCTCTGAAGCTTTGAGTTTTCAATAACAAAGTTTCCATATAGCTTTAGAAGGACTCTATTTATAAGTGGAATTTTGAGAGCTAGATATGAAACAAATTTAGGTAATATCAAAATATATTTACTGCTATTTAATCTTAGTAAACGATTCAAAGAAATATAATTGCTATCAGCTAAGTTATAAATTTCATTATTTCTAATGAGCAATGGATTTTTTAAAATAGCTCTCATAATCTCCTTTATGTTGACGATTGATAAAAAGCTTCTTTGATTATCCTCGCCCAAAGTCAAAGATGCCATTGGTAAATTACTTTTTGATAACTGGATTAATTTACCTAAATTAGAGCTATCAAATTGATTTAATACGGGGGGAAGCCTAAAAATAATAGTATTAATATTTAGGGTTTCTGAGCGATGCATTATTAAATTCTCACATTGCAATTTAGCCTTTCCGTATGAACATATTGGCTTGGGCGCAGCTAATTCAGAAAAGGTTTGATGGATAAAGCTATTGTCTCCATAAACTTTAGCTGTGCTAAAAAAAATAAATTTTTGGCACTGCAAGGAATGCATTGCTTCCATCACATTAGTTGCTAAAGTAACTTCTTGATCAAAATTATCATCATCAAGTCGAGCATTGAGAGAGGCAAGATGCACAAAAATATCAACTCGCTCCTCTATTGAATGGGAAATTAAATCTGCGTATGAAAAATTAGATACTCCATCATTGGGTTTAGAGGAGGAGATGGTAATGATTTGATGTCCTAAGTCTTGCAAAAAAGGAATAATTTCTTTTCCAATAGAGCCAGATGAACCTGTTAAAGCAATAATCATATATATGTTTTAAAATAAACATTTTAACTGGAAGAAGATGATCATAGTAGCCCTAAGAAATATCATTTGTATCGCAGCACTGTTTTGCCTGCTGCCTGTGTTTGCGATTCTATCTATTTTATTAGTTGCAGAAGATGGTTTTCCTATATTTTTTATTCAAAAGCGGCTTGGTATAGAGAAAAGAGTATTTAGAATTTTTAAAATAAGGACCATGAAAAAAAATACTCCTCAATTAGGCACGCATGATGTTGGAGAGGAGTATAAGCTCAAAACTGGGTTCTTAATCAGAGCAACGAAATTGGATGAATTTCCTCAACTTGCAAATGTAATATTGGGTGATATTAATTTAGTTGGTCCAAGGCCTGGACTGCTGACTCAAACCGAACTTTTAAATGACCGTTCATTGAAAGATATTTATAGTATCAAGCCTGGAATCACTGGTCTATCGCAAATTTTAGGATACGATATGAGTAATCCTGAAGAACTGAGCTTAGTGGATAAGGTATATCTTGATAATAAGTCTAATTCCTTAGATTTAATTATTTTATTAGGGACTTTTTTTAACTTTCCTCGCAATTACTTAGCTGCTAAGTATAAAATTCATAATAATAAATAACTACATTAATTAAAATGTTTGAAAAACTATTTAAAACAAAACAATCTATCAGTGCAACAAAGTCTGGTGAAGGCGATGTAGCCCTTAGGCTGATGTTTGAGATTGCGATTAGTGACGGAAAGTTAGATGCTGCAGAGCTTGATATTATTAAAGATAGAGCTAAAAAATATACATCTGAGGGTAACAAAATTTCTTCAGTAATTAAAAAAATTATAGAAGAAACAGAAACTTCAACCTCATTATATCCAACAGTTAATAGAATTAATGAGACTCACACAATAGAAGAAAAAGAAGATCTTTTAAAAATTTTGTGGGAGCTCGTTGCTGCTGACAAAATTATTGATGTGTATGAAGAAAATTTATATTTTAAAATTGCTGAATTAATTAAGATTAAAAGGTCTAAGGCAAATCAAATTAAACAGCAAAGTCTTTAAGGCTTACTTAAATAGATTGGAGAGGACCACGCTCTTTCCTTTTCCAAGCCAAGCCAATTATCCTTTAAATCAGCTCTAAAGCTGCCTTTACATAGCTTAAAATCCTTGTTTTCAGGTAGAGTATTTTTGCCATTTAGGGACTTGCAAACATTTAACTCCATTTTAATCCTACTTATTCCTTATAGGCAATGCATACCCACTTGGGCATATGTTCTGAAAAACTTATCCCAGTAAAACCTGCTTCTATGAGCATGTCTTCAATCTCTATTTTAGAAAATCTTTTTTCTAGCTTCGTGCCAAATCTATCCAGAGAATCAGTTTTCATAAAATAAAAAGACTTATTTCTGTAGTCAGTCAGAGGAATGTTTTCAACATTCAGGCCCAGTTTCTCTAAAAGCAGAGCCAGTCTTGCAAATGGAAAATACACCAGGCACGCTAATACAAATGTAACAAATACCTTTAATCTGAAAGGAAGTTTAGAGACTATTCCCACTCTAATAACATTACTAATGTAATAAATTAACCTAAACCATCTGGGCTTATTATCAAATTTATAATAAAGATACAGTAGGAATGGCGCGCCTGGTTTTAATAGCTTGGAGCAATCTTTCAATCCACTTAGAGTATCAGGGATGTGATGAAGGACGCCCAAACAATAGCCAAAATCTTGTGAACCAAGCTCTATTTTTGTTTCCTCTACAGAAGAGTTAATAAAATTTACATTATTACAATTAGCAAGATTGTGCTTAGCAACGTTGAGGGCCTGATTGCTTGGATCTATGCAATTTAATTTTTGAACTCTTCTACAAAATAATTTAGCCCATCTGCCACTCCCGCAGCCCATATCGAAACCCTCAGATTGGGCGGGTAACTGATCAAATGGAAAAATATTGAAATATTGATCATAAGCTTTTTTAAGCTGGGCATCGTCTATGGAATCCTGAGGATATTTATTCCACTCCTCTCCAAAATCTTTGACAACATTTTTATCTGAATTTGACACTTTAATCCCTGTTAAAAATATAAATTGTAATTATAAGTTACTTTATTATTCAAATTTAATTTATATTTATTAGGTCTAAGGCTTGTTAATATAAATAGGTGATGACCATGCTCGTTCATTGGTTTCACCGAAACAATTATCTGCTAAATCCGTTCTAAAACTTCCTTTGCATAATTTAAACTCTTGCTTCTCAGATAGGACATTCATTCCATTGATTGCTGGAGTTAATTCTTGAATAGCTCGAACATAGTAAACGCTATCACGTGAATAATTTGAATCCTCGAATTCTACGATGCATTCACTCTGCCCTTTGCAAGAAATAGTTTTCCATGCATCTTGTATTAAAGGGCTAATGGCTTCCCCGGCATAGGACTGTGGAGTAATTTTAATAATTTCAATTTGCTCGATAATATATCTCTGATCACTTGGGTTATAGCACTCTCCCGCACATAAGTATTCCAGTCTTTTGGGAGATAAAGAATCAATGGATTCAATGGGGCACCCATCTTTTTGCTTAAAACTTCCTGCGGCACGAACAATAAATTTAGGATTTTGACTCATAGTGATCTCTGAACCCATTGGAGCATTTCCTTCTGGTGCATTAATAAGGTCAAACCACAAAAGAATCCTTGGACCACTCGTTCCATAAACATTTTTATTTTTGAGTGCAGACCATATCTGATCTTTGCTGCGACCTTCGGAATGCACAGCTAAAATTCCGCCTGGATAAACAAAACTTGAAACTCTTTCGCTATCAGGCTGACTTTCTCCAGGTTCAATTTTAGGAAGCTCAGGAAAATTAGGATCTTCTGCTTTATATTGATATTCCCACATTTGAGATTTCGGACCCATTGCAAATGTCATTTTTCTTCTCTCATACTGTTTATAGCCAGTGCCTGGTCTTGCAGTATGGTCATCTGTTGATGCAATAAACCCAAAATTATATCTTTGAGGGTTATTCTCTCCAGAATCAAAATTAGAGATTGCTAAAGCATATTGAGCAGATTGTTTTGGGCGATAATTAAAAGCAGGCTTAAAGCAATCTGTGCATTGGTCACAATTTAACCATTCTTCTGGAGCAGCTTCGGGAAAAACCATATTAGTATAAGGGCCTCCGGCAAGCGTATATTTTTTTGCTAGCTCAACTCTTGCTGTGCATTCTGCGTCTGATAAACCCTCGCATCTCTTCTTCTGGATCTCGCCAGCCTGCCAGCAACAAGGAAGAAAATCATTTGTAGGCTCTGGACAACTCATTTCTCCAGACTGCAAGAAATTTGCAGCAGCGATATCGCGAAATTCTTCACTATTACCATGACCAGACATAACTTCTAATAAAATTTGTTTACTGGGATCATGGCCCTGATCATTTAAGCGATTATCCCATGATGTCCCTAAGGGGACATGAAAACCCCAGGTTTGACCATGCGGAATAACTATTGAATCTGATTGCCATTCATCTAATTTTGAAAATAGATCTTGCGGAGTTCTTGCATACTCATAGCAGTCTAATGGCAAATCATTAGAGTTGATGCCTTCATCGCAAAATGGGATATTCCTTACTGTGTCAAGAAGCCATCCTAGATCAGAGTATCTTTTAAAATTTAATGGGTCTAACCATCTAGCAGCAACTGCTTTTTGAGTAGTATCAAATATTCCAAGGCCTGTTTTAGGAGCTCTAGAGCCAATTGGTCTTGCAGGGAGATCTTGGATATCTTTAAAAATTACATTTCTGTGACCCCAGTGATTTTCAGGAGTAGTTCCTATCTGAGTCCATTCCCATCCTGGGAAAACAACCAAATCATTTGTAACAGGATCGTCATTAGAAATATTGCATTGTTGCACAATCTCCTTCTGTTCTCGCCAATGGTCAGGAGTCAAGCTTTCGGCATGATCATTGAAACTAAAAAAATCTAAATTTGCACAATATCTTGCAAAGTCACATGCCATAGCACTGTCATGAACTCCTTGCAGTCCCATCATAGGGAGCTCAAGTGTGAAAGCATCTATGGAGTAAGTTGTGTGGACATGAAGATCGCCAAACAATATTTGAGACTTACTCTCTTGAGTTTCAAAGAGATTACTTTGAGTTTCTAAGAATCTGAGATCTTGCTCATAAATAGAGTCACTGGACCTTGGCGCACCTTCTATCTCTCCTGGGGGAACATCAGATCCACACCCAGAGGTTATTAAGGTAATAAATAAGACAGGTAATATAGTTTTGCTAATCCCCATAGACTGAAACTGATCCATATTTAGCAATGAGCTGATTATCAATTTTTTGTCTCTCTAAATTAACATCAAATTGATTGCAAACTCCTTTGTTCCATCGGATATATTCCGCTTCAAGAGGATCGCCTATATTCTCTATTACTTCTCTTGCAAGAAGGCATTTCTCTATAACGGTTCCCACTGATGATAGTTTGATATTTTCTAAAATACTCTGAATGGAAAGATTATCCTGATCCATTGCCAAGGATTCATCTTTATCTAATTTAATAAAAGATCTCTCTATGCTGTTAAATTTCTTCCATACAAATTCCTTTCTAATATCTGGCGATCCATCCCTTGCAAATGATGCCCATGCATTCATCATGGTTGATTGCATCTGATCTCTGAGCTCACCTTTGGGATAAACATATCTCCCAATCGGGCCAAACTTATAGTCACCTGTGATAAATGATATTTCAAATCCATGTGCTGCTCCTATCAACGAAGGAAAATCAGCAAAGAAGGATGTTTTTTGATCATCCCAGTCAAATCGATAGGAATAAAGAGAGTTGTAGCCTGCTTTTTCTAAGGCAATTAAAGGCTCATCAACACCACGAAGTTTCCAGCCTTCAGAGCGAGTCTTAACCCATAATTTATATAAATCTGGTTTTTTAAAATCTACCTTTGGAATTGGGACAAACTTAGTTAACGGAAAAGAGGCATTTACAAAGTATCTATTAGCGCCCAGCCATAAAGATAGCTCATCTTTGTTTGAGCCAGCAATTACAGGGATATTCTTATTATTTTTTGGGTCTTCGAGGCTCGCTTGAATACCTTGCAATGGAATGACTACGCCGTCTCTTGTTGCCAATGGAATTCTATGAAAAGTCTTATCAGCAATTAATTTATACGTTTCAAAAAGTTCTTTGCCATCTATTGATCTTAAGTACTTTTGATACTGATCTACATTCTTTTCTGGATTTTCCAGATAGGCATTCTTAATGTTTTGATAAGAAGATGGATTATGTTGACTAAGTATGGAATCCGAGCCTAAAGAGTTAATAGTATTTCCTTCAGAATCTACCCCAATTGCTTCGATAGTTGTAAAGCTAGAGGTGTAGCCAGATTGAGAGATTGCTTTGTGGAACAATCCGTTGCTAGCCGGAGAAGCTAAAAGAGTTAACACATTATGACCGCCAGCAGACTCTCCAAAAATCGTGACATTATTTGAGTTTCCTCCAAAGCTACCAATATTTCTTTTAACCCAGCGCAGCGCTTCAATAATATCTAAAGTACCAAAATTGGATGACTTATCCATACCGGTTGCAAAATCTTGAATGCCTGGATGAGTGAACCAGCCCATAGGACCTAAGCGATAATTAATTTTTACCACAATAATCTGATGCTCTTGAATTAGCGAAGTAAAATCATAGTAATCCTTGATACCTGACGTGTTACCTCCTCCATGAATCCAAAACATTACAGGCAACGAATTATTGAAGCTATTTTCTGGAGCCTGGATATCTAAATACAAGCAATCCTCTTGACCTACTATCCCTTCACCCTGAATACCTGCATATATACTTGGCTCTTGAAGGCAGCCATTATTATCTCTGGCCAAAATAGTTCTATCTTGACCTTCAAAAGATCTTGGAGCTCGCCATCTCAGGTCCCCAACTGGTGGTTGAGCATATGGTATATCTTCCCAAGAAATAACTTGATTCTTTATAAGTCCCTGGATAACTCCTGTCGAAGTATTAATAGATCGCGTATCTTTTGTATAGTTCATTCCTGCGCAGGAAAATAAGAATATCCCAGCAATCAAAACAAGAAAATATTTTTTATTAATAAGTAATTTTTGATTCATAAAGCAATTTAATTTTTGAAATATTATTATACGGTCTTAGCTCAACCTTTGAATCGATTTGTGCCACCAAGCTATTTTTAGAATAAGTTTGCCACTCAAATAATTCTGATGATGGAGAGCTAGTTTTAGCAAAGTTAGTCCAAGAGATTTGTAAGAACTCTGAAATTATTTTTGCATCTTGTGAGCACCAATCTAAAAAATTATTTTCCCAAGAGCCAAAAAGATATGGCAGTTCACTGCCGTGATATGCTCCAAGCCTGCCATTCAACAAGGGACTATTTACATTAAACTGATAGCCAAATGTTTTACTTTTATGTCTTTCAAGCAATTCTGTTACATGAATTCCAAAAGTCCAGTCAGTCATAATGCTCGATAGTGCATTTTTGTAACTGTGCTCTCCTAAATCCGCATCTAAATAAAGTGATTGTATTTTAGAAATTGCTGGCTTATCAAATATCTTGCTTAGACGCTTTGTAAACTGCTCATTTGTTAAATTTAGAAAATAAGGCTCTAGTTCAGACCATAATTTGTACTCATCAGCGGTTGTCCCAATTAATAGATTAATATCAGAGCCTTCAAAATTTTTTATAGGATCAAGGGGTAAGAATTTTCCGTCAGCAACAGGAGAAAATCCAATTTCAGGGGCTAGCCACTGCCCCCCA
>Ga0209632_10002711_pt1 | contig 16832 bp, 15 predicted proteins | sample COG_10_FD_184754 | JGI IMG/M metagenome (GOLD analysis project Ga0209632, IMG submission 184754) | Pelagic Microbial community sample from North Sea - COGITO 998_met_10 (SPAdes) (version 2) | ecosystem: Environmental > Aquatic > Marine > Neritic zone/Coastal water | place: Helgoland, sampling... | reverse complement strand
CAAAAAGTATTTGATACTTATGATGATGTTTTAGAAAATGTAACCCTAAAACTAGAAGGATATGCGAAAAAATTAATTCCATTATCAGACTCTACAAGAGTTTTAGGGAAGAGAGAAAAAAGTTTAAAAAGAGCTTATACAATTAATTCTAGAGCCCTTGGAACTGTTGAGGGTAATTTAGATGCCATAATTTCCGAAATAGCAACTTGTGAAAGATTAGTTCCCCTATATCAAAGAGACTTTGAGGTTAATAAATCGAATGCTGTTTGGTTAAAAAGATCCGTTTCTAGAATGTTTAATAAAGGGTGTCAATCTGAGCCTTTGTTTGAAGTTTTAGTAAGAGCCTATGCAGAAGCATCTCCGTCTCCAGAAGCGTATGCTTTTTTGGCGAGTGTTTTGGAGGGTAAAAATGATTTGAATGGAGCTTCAGAAATGAGGCAAAAGTCTTTTGATCTTGAAACAGATCCTATAAAGAAAGCAAAAATAAAATTAAAATTTGCACAAGCTGCTAAGGGTAGAGGGCAGTTAAGTAAAGCTAGAAGTCTAGCTAGAGAAGCCATTAAATTCAATTCTAATTACGGAAAAGCGTATTTATTTATTGCTAAATTATACCAAACAAGTGTAAATAAGTGTGGTAAAAATGAATTTGAGAAAAGAATGGTATATGTTGCTGCTTTAAACAAAGCAAGAAAAGCCGCTTCTGTAGATCCAAGTATCTCAGGGATCGCTAAAAAATATATTAAAAATTACAATGCAAATGCACCTAGTAAAAAAGTTATTTTTACTGCTGGTGTTAATCCTGGTTCTAGCTTCCAAATAAAATGTTGGATTGGAGAAACAGTTAAGGTTCCTTTAAAATAATTTTTTGAAAAGCATAAAAAACATAATCCAAAAAAGCATTGCTGTACTAAGTCTTACAGTAATGCTTTTTTCTTGTTCAAACAATACACAAGAAGTCAGAGATTTTCTTGCGTCCAAAAATTTACCAATTGGCATTGCTAAAAATGCCTTTCACGTTTACAAGGATTCTGGTAGAATTACCTCAAAATTAATTACCCCTTTGTTACATGATTTTAGTAACCGAAAACAACATCCGTACAACGAATTTCCTGAGGGAATAAAAATCATAAATTTTGAAGGAAAAGATTCTGTAACAATTACCGGTAATTACGCCATCTCTTATTCAAAGACATCTGTTTCTGAAATTACAGGAAATGTTATAGTTTTAAATCACACTGAACAATCTAAGTTAGAAACAGAACGATTGCTTTGGGATCAGAATACACAATATTTTTTCTCTGAAAAAGCATTTATATTAAGTACTTTGAAAGATACTGTTTATGGTGTTGGATTTGAATGTAAAGAAGATTTAAGCATGCATTTAGCAAAAAAAACAGTAGGAAATTTAGTAACCACAGAAAAATAATTTAATGAATACAATTTGGAAATTTTTTCAGTATGGCTATTTAATAGTTGCACTAGTATGCTTAATTGAAGCTTTTGATAAATGGAGTTTAGAGAGAGAAAAAGCTTATTTATTTTTGGGTACTTCAATTTTTATTATCTTAGTTTTTTTATTCAAAAGACATTTTAGAAAAAAAATAGAAAAAAGAAATAACCTCAATAAATAGATTATAAATTTCTTCATGGAAATTGAAATCATTATTATACTTACCTCAATTGTTTTTTCCGCATTTTTTTCGGGAATGGAAATTGCTTTTGTTTCAGCGAATAAACTGCACATTGAATTAGAAAAAAAAAGAGAAGGTTTTCTCCCAAAAATTCTTAATAAAATTACCCATAAATCATCTAAATTTATCACAACAATGTTGGTTGGTAATAATATCTCTTTGGTGATATATAGTTACTATATGGGAGTTTTTTTAGTCGATACTCTACCGCTAGAGAGTTATAATCGGTTTTCTGTTTTACTAGTCCAAACGCTAATTTCAACCATTGTTATATTAATTACTGCAGAGTTTCTACCCAAAGCTATTTTTAGAATTTACGCGAATGAAGTCTTAAAATTATTTGCAGTTCCTGCCTATATATTCTATATTTTATTTCATTTTTTTTCAGAATTCATTACCCTTATTTCAGATTTTTTTCTACGAATTTTCTTCAAAACAAAGGCCGATGAACTCCAAACAGCATTTAGTAAAGAAGAGTTAGGTAATTATATTTCAGAACAATTAGAGACTGGAAATGATAACGATGAAATGGATTCAGAAATTCAGATTTTTCAAAATGCCCTGCATTTTCATAATGTTAAAGCAAGAGAGGTTATGGTTCCTAGAACAGAAATTGTTGCTGTAGAACTTCATGAAAAAGTAATGAATTTAAAAGACCTGTTTATAGATACAGGATTGTCTAAAATCCTAGTTTATAAGTCTTCTTTAGACGATGTGATTGGATATGTGAATGCTTTCGAATTGTTTAAAAAACCAACAACAATTAAAGCTATTTTATTGCCATTAGAGATTGTACCAGAATCTATGATGATTAATCATGTTTTAAATAACTTGACAAAAAAACGAAAAAGTGTCGCAGTGGTCGTCGATGAATATGGTGGTACCTCGGGGATGATAACTTTAGAGGATATTGTTGAGGAGTTGTTTGGTGAAATTGAGGATGAACACGATATACAAGTTTTTTTAGAAAAGAAAGTGTCTAAAATAGAATTTAACTTTTCTGCAAGGTTAGAAATAGATTACTTGAATGAAGAATATGGTTTAAGCATTCCTAAGTCTGAAGCATATGAAACCCTTGGAGGCTTTATTATTAATTTTACAGAAAGTATTCCTAAGAAAAATGAAGTCGTAAGTATTGAAGGTTTTGATATAAAAATCATAAAAATGAGCAGTACTAAAATTGAAGAGGTCTGCTTAAAAATAACAGAGGAAGACACATAGAGTATACTGTTTTACGACGAAGGCTTTAATGCCTGCTCTTCTCGAGACTAATAAGTATAAAATGGGTTGCAATATTAAAAGCCAAATTGTATATTCGCACACCGAAATTAAATAAATGACGTATGGCAGTATTAGCAAAAATTAGAGAACGTTCAATGTTTCTAATCATTATCATTGGTTTAGCACTTTTTGCCTTTGTGCTAGACCCCTCTACTCTAGGTGATTTTTTCAATTCATCTAAAGTGAATGAAATAGGTGAAATAAATGGAGAGTCTATTTCAAGACAAGCATTTGCATCAGAATTAGAAGCCTATAAGCAACAAGTAGGAAATCGGGTTTCTGAAATGCAAGCTAGTAAAAATGTTTGGGATAATATTGTCAAAAAAAAGATCTACCAAAACCAATTATCAGAAGCAGGGGTTACTGTTGGTGAATCGGATGTTTGGAATGAAGTTATTAATTCAGCATCAGTAAAAAATAATCCTCAATTTAAAAATGAAATAGGATTGTTTGATGAATTGAAATTCAAGAAATTTTTAGCAGACACTAAAGAAAATAATTCTCAAATGTGGACTGCTTGGTCTGGTTATTTGAATAAGATTAGAGACAATGCAGAGAAGAATACTTACAATAATTTGGTCACTGCAGGTCTAGGGGCTTCTTTGAAAGAAGGAGAATTTCAGTATTTTTCAGACAATACAAAATTAACCACTCAATTTGTATTTGTTCCTTATGCTTCTATAGCAGATAGTTTGGTAACAGTGACAAAGAGTGAAATTTCTTCCTATATTAAAGAAAATACTATTAATTTTAAGGTAGATGAATCGAGAGATATTTCATATGTAAAGTTTGATATTACTCCTACTTCAAGTGATGAAAATAAAATTAAAGAGGAGGTTTCAGGGTTTATCGAAGATTTAAAAACAAGTTCAAATGAAAAAGAATTTTTAAGTGAAAATGATTCAGATTCTGACTTAGACGAAAATTTTAAATTTGAAAATAGTATCAATAAAATGGTGTCTTCAGATGTTTTCAAAGGGTCAAAAGGAGCTGTTTTTGGACCCTATAAAGATCAAGGGTCTTTTAAAATATCAAAAATTACTGCGATTAAAAGAATGCCAGATTCTGTAAAAGCAAGTCACATTTTAATTCCTTTTGTTGGGGCACAAAGAGTTGCTCCTGAGGTTACAAGAACAGAAGAAAATGCTAAAAAATTAGCGGATAGTATTTTAAAAGTTGTAAAAAGAAATCGCAGTAAGTTTGCGAGAATGGCCAAAGATTTTTCTTCAGACAAGGGATCTTCAGAAAAAGGAGGCTTTTACGATTGGTTTAATTACTCTAGAATGACTCCAGGATTTAGAGATTTTGTTTTTGAAGGTAAAAAGAGAGACATAGGAGTTGTCAAAACACCATTTGGTTATCATGTAATTAAGATTGATGGGCAAAAAAATATTCAACGTGTTGTGAAGTTAGCAACCTTTAGTAGAAAATTACTTCCTTCTGAAGCTACCGAAAATAGTGTTTTTCAAGAATCAGAGCAATTTGCGTTATCAATTTCTAAGGATAAAAAGTTTTTTCAAGTAGCAAATGAAAATAAGTACCAAACAAAACCAGCAATTGGTTTGAAAGTTTTAGATGAAAATGTTCCTGGTTTAGGTAGTCAAAGACAAATTATTTCTTGGGCCTTTGGAAAAGAAACATCTCCTGGAGACTTTAAACGATTTGATTTAGAAGGAAGTCACGTTGTTGCCTTTGTGACTGCTAAAACCGAAAAAGGACTCTTATCTGCTGCAAAAGCAACCAATATTGTCAAGCCAATTTTAATGAATGAAAAGAAAGCAGCATTAATTTCTGAGAAATTTGATGGCAATACTCTTGAAGCAATTTCAAAAGAAAATGCTACGGTTATTAAAAACGCAAATGGTGTTACTTTAAAAAGTCCTACGTTAGTTGGAGCTGGTTCTGAGCCGAAAGTTGTTGGAGCAATGTTTAATGCAGAATTAAATAAAGTATATAAAAACATTACAGGTAAAAGAGGAGTATACGCTTTTGTACTATCAAATAAAGAGTTACCAGCTGCGTTACCAAATTACGAATCTCTGAGAAAAAATATTTCTGCAGATAGAAAAAGAAAAACAACAGTCATTTATGAGGCAATTAAAAATGCTTCTGATGTTGAGGATAATAGAGCAAGTTTATATACTGCAAACTAAGCGATATATTTTATAAGTTACTTTAAACCGTTCAAATTTTGAACGGTTTTTTTATGAGAAATTTTTTAACTTTTTATTTTAAAAAATAACATTGATATTTTAAGATACGTAATAAAATGGTTTAAAGATTTAGCTCTTAAGAGCTTTTTAAGGGCTCTTTTATCGGAAAATGAATGTATTGAACCTAAAAAAACCTCTATGTAAAATCAAAGAGGTTTTTTGTGTTTATTTAGTTAAGATTTAAGTTGTTATTTCTAACCATTCATAGAGATTAAAAACTCATCATTGTTTTTTGAAAATTTAATTCTCTCATTGATAAATTCCATCGCTTCAATTGGATTCATATCTGCAAGATATTTGCGTAAAACCCACATTCTCTGAACGGTCTTTTCATCTAAAAGTAAATCATCACGTCTTGTAGAAGATTTTATTAAGTCGATTGCTGGATATATTCTTCTGTTAGAAATATTTCGATCTAATTGAAGTTCCATATTACCAGTTCCTTTAAATTCTTCAAAAATTACTTCATCCATTTTAGAGCCAGTTTCTGTAAGAGCGGTAGCAATGATCGTTAAGGAACCTCCGTTTTCAATATTTCTTGCAGCACCAAAGAATCGTTTTGGTTTGTGAAGTGCATTCGCGTCAATACCTCCAGAAAGAATTTTTCCCGATGCAGGAGCAACCGTATTATAAGCTCTAGCTAAACGTGTAATAGAGTCTAATAGAATTACGACATCATGGCCACACTCTACGAGTCTTTTTGCTTTTTCTAAAACGATATTTGCAACACGTACATGTTTGTCTGCAGGTTCATCAAAGGTAGAAGCAACAACTTCTCCTCGAACACTTCTTTGCATGTCTGTAACTTCTTCTGGACGTTCATCAATTAGTAACACAATCTGATAAACTTCTGGGTGGTTTAAGGCAATAGATTTAGCAATGTCTTTAAGCAACATTGTTTTACCTGTTTTTGGTTGCGCTACAATCATGCCCCGTTGTCCTTTTCCTAATGGAGAAAATAAGTCTATAATCCTAGTTGATAAAGAGCTTCCTTTTTCTGCTAGATTGAATTTTTCTTGAGGAAATAAAGGTGTTAAATGTTCAAAAGAAATACGATCTCTAACTATATTTGGATTTAACCCGTTAATTTTTGAAACTCTAATTAATGGAAAATATTTTTCACCTTCTTTCGGTGGACGAACATTTCCTCTTACCGTATCTCCAGTTTTTAATCCAAACAGTTTAATTTGAGATTGAGAAACATAAATGTCATCTGGTGATGATAGATAATTATAATCAGAAGAACGTAAAAAACCATACCCATCTGGCATCATTTCTAGAACTCCCTCACTTTCTATAATTCCATCAAATTCGAAATCTGGATCTTTGTATCTATTTTTAGATTTATTACCCCGACCTACAGTGTTGTTTTTTTCCCTATTCGTATCTCTGCTAGGTTTGTTTTTATTGTTTTGAGGGGAATTGTTTTTAGGATTGTTGTCGTTTCTTTGTTGACTAGGTTGACTAGGTTGACTTTGTTGATTTGGTTTCTTTTGTTGAACAGAATTTTGCGATGATGAAGGCTTCGTTTGCTCAAGAGTTTTTTGAGGCTTGTTTACTTGCTGCTTATTAGTAGCAGATGCCTCCTGATTGTTTTCTTTTGCTTCATCAGTTGTCTGTTTATCAACACTTTCGACCTCTTTAGTAATAGGAGTTGGCTCGATAATTTTTACCTCTGAGGGTTTTGCTTGGTCTTTTGAAGGTTTTGCAACTCTTTTTCTCTTAGGCTTTTCAACTTTTGGCTCGCTTTCATTTGGAGTCACTGTAGCATTATTTTTTGTTGGATTTGCAGCTTGTATATCTAGAATTTGATACACTAAGTCTAATTTTTTAAGTTGACTAATCTTTGTGAGCCCAATAGATTTTGCAATTACTTGTAAATCAGTAAGAGTTTTTGCTTTTAGTTCTGAAATTTCGAACATTCGTTATGTGTTAAGTTAAAATGTAAACCTTAATGATATAAGATTAGTTATAATTTTTATTGATTTTATTTTATTGTATATAGTACTATACAAAATTTTATGAGTGGTTATATTTTACAAATATATACAAATTTTTATAAGTTTTAGGTTTTCTTTTTTAAAAAGAAAACTCTACTTTTGTCCTGCTACTTTTTTAAGATGATTCAAAGAATACAGAGTATTTATTTATTATTAGCAACTGCTGCTTCGGGAGCATTGATATTCGTATTTAATTTGTGGAATAATTTTAAAGAAGCAGTTTTTGCATTGGATTTATTTTCTAGAGATTCCTATCTTTTAAAACTAATTCCTGTGCTATTTTTGCTCTCTACTATTGCGAGCTTTCTTTCAATATTTTTGTTTCATGATAGAAAGTTGCAATTCGTTATAGGGCGACTAATAATTTTGATCAATCTCTTTTTATTAGGAATATTGTCATATATATCTCTAACATTACCTGGAGAAGTTTCGATTTCGGAGAAAGGTATTGGGATGTTCTTACCAATTTTAGTCGTTTTATTTGTTGTTTTGGCAAATAAAGCTATAAGAAAGGATGAAGATCTTGTAAAATCTGCAGATAGATTGCGATAGACCTTACATATTAGTATATTTAGTGCGAAGAAAAACCGAGAAGTAAGTTCTCGGTTTTTTTATTTTGATAACTTTTCTCAAACAACCTCAAATCAATTTTATTTTTTAGTAACTTAACAATAAAAAAAATAAGCAACTGAAAAACAAAAGATAAATACTCATTTTACCAAAAACAGTGAGAGAATTCACTGAAAACAGTGAGTTAAAAATTTCACTGGAAATAGGGATTGTGTAGTTTTTATAGGTGCTTTAAATTTGTTGTGTAAAATGAAAGAAAAGATATATGTCCATGTAGCTGATGATCACAAAATATTAATAGAAGGGATCATCGCTGTTATCAATACCGATAAAAATATTAAGATTAAAGGATATTCTTTAACGGGTCAAGAAGTAATTGATTGGTTCAGCAAAAAAAGAAATATGGCTGATGTTTTGATTTTAGATATTTCAATGCCGATTATAGATGGTTTCCAAGTACTTAAGTATTTTAACAACAACAACATAGATCAAAAAGTTATTATTTTATCTAGTTACGATGATCTTAGAATAATTCAAGAAGTTTTAAGTTTAGGTTGTAAAGGATATATTTCTAAAAGCGAAGCTGGCGAGCATATATTAAGAGCGATCAAGTCGGTTTCAAAAGGTGAGCAATATTTTAGTACAGATATACAGTCTGCTTTGTTAAAATCCTTGTCAGGAGAAATTGTAGCAAAAGGAAAAATTCCGGATAAATTCTTGATAGATAGTTTAACAGAAAGAGAACTTCATGTATTGAAGTTGATCACGAAACAATATAGTTCCATACAAATAGCTGAAGCGATGTTTCTTAGCATTTATACAATAGAAACGTACAGAAAGAGTTTGTTAAAAAAATTAAATGTAAAAAATTCAGTAGGTTTAGCAATGTATGCGTTTAAAAATAAGATAGTATGATTCACTCTCTCTCCTCAAAATATGTAATTAGTTTATTTGAATAAATATTATTTTACAGCATACATTCTAGATCTACAAAATATTAAACATAATTAATTTAATCACTAAATCACCCCTAACTATGAAAACCCTTAATTTATTTACTTTTTTTGTAATGTTTACATTGCTTTTTTCTTCTTGTTCAACAAATGAAAATCTTCTACCCGAAGAACAATCTTCAGATTTATTAGACACCTATAAAATAGGTCGAGATGAAAGTGGCGCTTATTTTTTAGACTATTCCATAAAAGAAAACACTCAAACTGAAACTGTTATTGATCCAAGCACAAATACGAAAAATATTTATTTGTATTCTTCAGACAACAATTCAAGTAAAAGAAAATTTACTCAAGATTTAACAATAGAAGACAATCAATTTAACGTTGGTTTTGTAAATATGAATTCTGACCATCAACCTCAAATTAGCATTATAGATGACAGCCGTTTTTTAGCGAAGAGTTCGAAGGTTAATAAATTGAAAAGGTATAGTATCTCCAAGAACAAAGAGGGCACTTTTATATTAGATTTTTCTGTAAAAAATAATATTAAAGTAGATTTTGTTTTTAATGAAGAATCAAAAATTTATGAAATCCATTTAGAGCAAGGAAAGTCTACAGAAACAGTTTTTTCTAGAGTCTTAGAAAAAGTAGATGGACAACCTTTGAAATTTGATTTTGTAAATCATAACAATACTTTTAAAACAGGAGATGATCCTGATGATCCTGATGGTTTAGAATCTAATAGAAAACCAAGAATCATTATAATTTAATACAGATAATAATTTGAGAATAAGGTTGTTGTTAATTGTCTTGGTGCTTGTTACCATGTACCATACCCATTCAAAAACAAAAGAAGTTGTAATCCATACAACTTCTTTTGTTGTTCAAAAAATGGATACCCTTTCTGTTGGTTATTTAAAGGCTAGTAAATACTACGGTTCCAAAAATTATATGGATGCTTTACGTATTTCTTTAGAATTATTACATGACAACAATTTATTAACTCCTTATGAACTAGTTTTAACAAACCAACTTGTCGCAGATATTTACTTTGAATCTCGAAATAGTAAAAAGGCTCTTAAATACTATAAACTAACACTTAATTATCTCAAGGTTTATAAAAGAGCTCAATTAGATGTAAACACCCCTAGTTCAATAGATTTGAGTTCAGCGATGAATCTCATAGAGGCTAAAACTCTTTTAGGAATAGGAACTTCTTTTTATCGTTTAGAAGATACAAATACTTTAAAAATACCTTTAGACAGTGCTTTGTATTATTATGAAAAGATATTGACTGTTAAGGGATTAAATCGAGAAATTCTAGAGGTGAAGTCCAGAGCCTACACTAACTTATCGGGTATTTATATGAGTAATAATAATTACGAGAAAGCAAAGATGGTCGCTAACAAAGCGATAGAGATCCATAGAAATCAAAATAACAAAGTACATGAGGCGGCAGCTTTGGGTAATTTAGCGAGTATTTTTATTAGTGAGAAAAGTTACCACAAATCAAAAAAAAATATTTTTAAAGCATTAGATCTAATTAGAAATATACAAACAACAAAGGCTTATGAAGTTAAAGAACTCTTGTATTTTAATTTGGCATTTAATTTATACAAATTAAAAGATTACAAGAGTTATGACTTTCAATCACAATCCTACAGAATAAAAGATAGTTTGAGGGAAAAAGAGTACCGGAAAATGATTTCTGAAATTAATCAGAAATTTAACTTTGATGTTCAAAAAAAGGCACTTATACGAGAGGAAGAAAATAAGCGATCTCTTGTAGCTACAGGAAGTTTACTCGTAATTTTTTCTTTATTATCGGGGTTGTATTATTATAAACTACGTCAAAAGAATTTAGGGTTACAATTAACTCAAACAAAACTAATTCAAGATCAAAATATAGAAAAAATAAAATCAGAATCTCAAGTTAGAATTTTAAATGCGACCATAGATGGCAAAGAATCTGAAAGAAAACAAATTGCAGAAACATTACACGATAGTGTAAGTACCTTGTTGTCCTCTGCAAATCTTCACTTACAAGCAACACAGAGTAAATTTAATGGTAAAACACCTGAGGAGATTGATAAAACCCAAAAAATTATAGTAGAGGCATCACAGGTAATAAGAGGTTTATCTCACACATTGGTTTCTTCAGTTCTGTTAAAATTTGGATTGGAATTTGCGATCAATGACATGGCTCATAAATATTCGAATTCACAAATTGAAATCGAAACCAATCTAGGAATGATTGAGAGGTATCACCAGAATTTTGAAATTAAAACTTATAATATTATTCAAGAATTCCTTAATAATATTTTAAAGCATAGTAAAGCTGAAAAAGCATTTATTAATTTAAAGGAAGTAAAAGGAGAGTTGATTATAAAAATTTCAGATGATGGTGTAGGTTTTGATAAAACCAAAATAAAAAATACAGAAGGACTTGGTTTAAATCAAATTGAGGCAAGAGTAAAAATGATGAAAGGAGACTTTGATGTGTATTCTTCTATGAACAAAGGAACCGTTATTTCAGTGAGATTACCAATTTTAAAAAAAGAGCCCATTAGCCACGTTTAGAAAGTTCAATAATTTCCATATTTTTTATTTCACCATTATCCAAACTAAAACGCAGCATTGTTCGTGTTTTATGAAATCCGTAGTTTCCTGCTGCTCCGGGATTTAAGTGAAGTAAGCTTAGTTTTTTATCGTATTGTATTTTTAGAATATGAGAATGCCCAGCAATAAAAATTTTTGGAGGGTTTCGTTTGAGATCTTCACGAATTCTTTGATGATATTTATTAGGATATCCACCAATATGAGTCATCCAAACCGATATTTTTTCAATTTCAAATTTTGTATCTAGAGGGAATTCTGATCTTGCTTCAGCGTCATCAATATTCCCAAAAACTGCGCGTAAGGGTTTTATTTTTTTTATTGTGTCTGTAACCTCTAGGTTTCCGATATCTCCTGCATGCCAAACTTCATCTGCTTGTTTTACAAACTTTAAAATTTGGTCATCTAGATAGCTATGCGTGTCAGATAATAGTAAAATTTTTTTCATCGAAATAAATAGTAAGAAAAATTTAACGTCACTTAGAACTTCAAATGTAATCATAACAAAATAATTTCCGTAATTTTGGGTTCTTCAAAAAACGATATTTCTTGAGATATTTTATAGAGCTTTCTTACAATGGAAAAAATTATCACGGTTGGCAAATTCAACCTGATGTTATTTCTGTTCAGGAAAAACTAAATAGTGCTGTAAGTACTGTTTTACAAGAAAAAATAGAAGTGGTTGGAGCAGGAAGAACAGATACGGGAGTTCATGCATCACAAATGATTGCTCATTTCAATGTGAAAAAAGAATTAAAAGGGGATGCATCCTACAAACTAAATTCGTTGTTACCACATGATATTGTTGTTCACAAGGTGTTTCTTGTTGATGACAATATGCATGCTCGTTTTCATGCAGTTAGTAGGAGTTATGAGTATACAATATGGTTGGGTAGAAATCCTTTTTTATTAGATTTTTCATGGCAACTCCATTCTCAGGAACTGAATGTTGATCTAATGAATGCTGCTGCAAAATTATTATTAGACCATACCGATTTTCAAACTTTTTCTAAAGTAAAGACAGATGTTCATACTTATAATTGTGATGTTACCGAAGCTGTTTGGAAGCAAAATGGAAAAGAACTTATTTTCTATATCACTGCAAATCGCTTTTTAAGAAACATGGTAAGGGCCATTGTTGGAACCCTTGTGGATGTTGGTCTGGAGAAAATAACGAAAGATGATTTTAGAAAAATTATAGAAAGTAAAAATAGAAGTAATGCAGGACTGTCAGTTCCTGCAAAAGGATTGTTTTTAACAAATATCAAGTATTAGGTTTGGCAGACAAAACAGGAAAAACTTTTGATTTAACTATTTTTTTAAGACTAATGTCTTTTGCGAAACGCTATAAATTAAATTTTTTTATTGCGACTACTTCCACAATTTTATTAGCATTGGTCTCATTGTTAAGTCCGTATTTAATTAAGGAAACGGTAGATAAATACATTACTGAAAAAGACACACAAGGGCTGATTAATAATGTAATGCTAATGTTTGGAGTTGTTCTATTAGAAACCTTGCTTCGTTTTACGTTTATTTATTTTGCAAACTGGGTTGGCCAACATATTATTAGAGATCTACGGGCTAAGATATTTAGGCATATTCTACAGTTTAAAATGTCCTATTTTGATAGGAATTCTGTTGGTAAACTCGTAACAAGAGTGGTGTCTGATATAGAGACCATTGCTGCTTTTTTTAGTGCAGGTGTTTTCACAATTGTCAGTGATGTTTTACAAATGTTTGCAATTGCAGCATTGATGTTTTATTTCAATTGGAAGTTGGCATTCATCGCACTAGCCGTTTTGCCTATTTTAATTTATGCAACAAGAGTTTTTCAACAAGCGATTAAAGCAACGTTTCAAGAGGTGAGAAATCAAGTAGCAAATTTAAACGGATTTGTACAAGAAAGAGTCACGGGTATGAAAATCGTACAACTTTTCAATAGAGAAAGAATTGAATATGAAAATTTCAATGCGATCAATAATAAGCATAAAGAGGCTTATGTAAAAACCATATGGTATTTCTCAATTTTCTTTCCAATTGCAGAAATTTTGTCATCTATAGGTATTGGTTTGATCGTTTGGTTTGGTAGTAAGCAAATTATTGGTGGTTTTGTTGCTGGTCCAGGAACAGTAATGGCATTTGTACAAATGGCACAAATGTTATTTAGACCTTTACGACAGATTGCAGATAAATTTAATCAATTGCAAATGGGAATCGTTTCAGGAGAGCGTGTTTTTAAAGTGATTGATACACAAAGTAGTATTGTAAAAAATGGAACGATACAAGTGAAAAAATTAAAAGGAAATATCAATTTTAAAGATGTTAAGTTTAGTTATATTAAAGATGAAGAAGTTTTAAAGGGAATTTCTTTAGATGTAAAAAGCGGACAAACCATAGCAATTGTTGGTGCAACAGGAGCGGGAAAATCAACGATTATTAATTTGATAAATCGTTTTTATGAGATAAATAGTGGTGTCATTCGTATTGATGATGTTCCTATACAAGAATATACTTTGGAGAATTTAAGAACTCAGATTGCGGTAGTATTACAAGACGTTTTTCTATTTTCAGATTCAATTTTTAATAACATTACATTAAAAAACGACAACATTTCTTTAGAAGAAGTAAAAAAAGCAGCCCAACAAATTGGGATTCACGATTTTATCATGACACTTCCAGGAGCGTATCAATACAATGTAAAGGAACGTGGGGTAATGTTGTCTTCTGGTCAGAGGCAATTAATCGCTTTTTTAAGAGCTTACCTTAGTCAGCCAAGTATTTTAATTTTAGATGAAGCAACTTCTTCTGTAGATTCCTATGCAGAACAACTAATTCAATATGCAACAGAAACGATAACGAAAGGACGAACTTCTATCATTATAGCTCATAGATTGGCAACCATTAAGCAGGCAGATAAAATTATTGTAATGGACCAAGGTTTGATCGTAGAAGAAGGAACTCATGATGAATTATTGCACAAAGAAAAAGGATACTATAAAAACTTATACGACAAGCAGTTTAGTACTAAAAAAGCCTTTTAAAATTAGATCAAATCTTTTTTGAGTTTTTCGTTGAGTTCTAAATAATCAGAATACAATACAAAACCACCATCTTTTATATAAGAAATTTCTCCGGTTTCTTCTGAAACTAGCAAACAAACAGCATCTGTTTTTTCAGAAACTCCAATAGCAGCTTTATGGCGTAAGCCAAATCTTGCAGGAATTTTAGTGTTATCAGAAATTGGTAAAACAACTCTTGTAGCAACAATAAAATTGTCTCTAATAATTAATGCTCCGTCATGTAATGGACTGTTTTTGTAGAAGATACTCTCTAAGATAGCTTCGTTAACCAATGCATTCATGTTGTCTCCTGTATTGATCAAAAAATCCAAAGTATTCGTTCGTTCAATAACAATCAAGGCACCTGTTTTTGATTTTGACAAACTTTGACACGCATTTATAATGATTTCGGTATTGATTTCAGAGCCAATCTCTGTTTGTAAAAACTTTAACTGTTTTAAGAAGTTACGTTTGTTTGTAAAGTTTGTTGTGCCAATCATTAACAAGAATTTTCTTATTTCTTGTTGAAAGACAATAATTAAAGCGATCACTCCTCCCCCTAAAAGGGTTCCTAAGATGCCACTTAGCATCTCCATATTTAGCACTTCAGTTATTTTCCAAATGACAAAAATAATGGCAACTCCAATTACAATATTAATGGCAACAGTTCCCTTTAATAGTTTATAAATATAGAAAAGTAGTAAAGCTACTAACAAAATATCTAAAACATCCAACAAAGAAAATTCAATAAAATCGAACATAAAGGTTAACTGATTTTAGGCTAAAGTACTAATAAATTAGCGGAATACAATGCTTGTTACCAATATGTGTGATGACTTACAAAGGAGTTTATTTAGGGTAAATCAATGGTGTTTTTTTTAAAAACGTATCCTAGTGAGTCAAAATAACAGAGTTATAGAACTTGAGAAACAATTTTCACAGCTTCCATCGCTTCTTTTACATCGTGAACTCGTAAAATATGTGCTCCATTTAATAGGGCAATTGTATTTGCAGAGGTGGTGGCATTTAATGCTTCTTGAGCAGAGATATCTAGTGTTTTGTATAACATGGATTTTCTTGAGATCCCTGCGAGTATTGGGGCATCTAAGCTTTTAAAAAGTTCTAGATTTTTCAGAATTTCAAAATTATGAGCAATGGTTTTTCCAAAACCAAAACCAATATCTATAATGATATCATTTACCATAAGCTGCTGAAGTTTCCTTATTTGTTCTGCAAAAAAGAAAATAATTTCTTTGGTAACATCTTCGTAAATTGGATTTTGTTGCATGTTTTGGGGAGTTCCTTGCATGTGCATTAAAATATAAGGCACTTTTAAATTGGCAACTGTGGCAAACATATTGTTATCCATTTTTCCTCCGGAAATATCATTTATAATTGCCGCCCCAGTATGAATTGTTTCTTGGGCAACTTTACTCCTAAAAGTGTCAATAGAAAGAATGATTTCAGGAAATTTTTTTAGTAATAAATCAATTACAGGTACCATCCTTTTTAGTTCTTCATCTTCAGAAATATGAATCGCTCCAGGTTTAGAAGAATAGGCACCAACGTCAATAAAAGTAGCCCCTTCAATCAACATTTTTTCAACTTGAGATAGGATTTGAGTGTCATTTTTATATCGACCACCATCAAAAAAAGAATCTGGTGTAATGTTTAAAACACCCATTACTTTTGGCGATGAAATGTCTACGAGAGTTCCTTTACAATTTATCGTCATTTTAACTTACTACTTTATGTATTACGTTTGTTTTTTCAGGGGCTTTATATTGCTTCATCTTTTGCATTAATTCATTTACAGAAGTTCCAACGAGTAGCATTTTTCTGTTCACTTTTTTTAAATATCCCTCTGCAACCATTTTGTCTAACTGAAGTAAAGTTGCATCAAAAAAACCATTGATATTTAAAAGGCCTACAGGTTTTTTTTCGATCTGCAATTGATTTAAGGTAAGTGCTTCAAAAAGTTCATCTAAGGTACCAAAACCACCAGGAAGTGTAATATATGCGTCTACTAATTTACTCATAATCACTTTCCGGTCACTCATTTTTTCACAAACAATCATTTCTTCTACTCCTGGATGAATGACTTCTTTTTTTTCTAATAATTTTGGAATAACCCCAATAATATCCCCTTTGTGCTCTAAAATTGTATCAGCGAGAACTCCCATCATTCCAATTTTTCCACCACCATATACCAAGCCAATACTGTTGTTCGTAAAATAATTTCCTAATTCTATGGCTGCTTCTTTATAAATAGGGTTAAAACCTAAACTTGAGCCACAAAAAACTACAATTTTTTTCATTGGATAGTTGATAAATTCATTGTAAAAATAAATGAAATGCTTTGAAGATTTACTACATTTGGAAAAATACTTTTTTATAAAAATGCAAGATACCTCAAAACAATATGACGCTGTAATAGATGAATGTA
>Ga0209632_10002710_pt1 | contig 16835 bp, 20 predicted proteins | sample COG_10_FD_184754 | JGI IMG/M metagenome (GOLD analysis project Ga0209632, IMG submission 184754) | Pelagic Microbial community sample from North Sea - COGITO 998_met_10 (SPAdes) (version 2) | ecosystem: Environmental > Aquatic > Marine > Neritic zone/Coastal water | place: Helgoland, sampling... | reverse complement strand
GGAATGATAATCTAGGCGAAGGACCGGGTGATTGGACGGGTGACAGACAAAACGCACAGGGCATTACTACATCTTTTAAAATATGGGGCAAAAAAGGTCCAGATTTCAATATACCCTTAGATTTTCCGGAAGGTGTCGGTGCAAAGAAAAAAAGACTGAAAAAACGGAAAATCCCCGTTAAATCCAAACCTAAATCTAAAAAACCTAAATCTAAATCCAAACCAAAATCAAAATCCAAACCCAAATCTAAAGCCAAATCAAGAAGATCACTTAAATCTAAAAAGTCTCGTAGATAAATTTGATTTAAAATTAATTTAATATATAAAATAAATAAAATGGATACGCTCTTAACTCAGAATCAATTCATTAAAATGAGAGATCAAGGTAAATTATCAACAAAGTTCCTAGGGAAACATAGTTATTTTCTATATTTAGAATTAGATAAAAGTAAAAAAAAAAATTTAGAGGTATATATTAAAGATGAAGAAGATTATAAATCTCCACCACCAGCCCCAAGATATAGGAAAAATAGTACTATTAATAAGTATTTAGGAATAGATAATATTCCAAATAAGTATCATGTCAATATTAATTAAAATAAATTGTTTTATGATTTCTAGGATGATAAAAATGTAATGAATATGAATATTGATTACTATTTTTTATTCTATGATAACCAATATCATCATTCAGATATGAGGTTTCAAATGTGCCATGATAATTAGTAGTTATTAAATTTAATTCTTTTGTATATATTTCTTCTTTTACGATACCTTTTATAATAAACATCCAACAACCATTTTTACTATGATTATGTATTTTAGATAAAGCATTAGGTTTCCATACAATAAAATATATATCAACGAATGGGAAAGGAATCCAATATTTAGTATATGTCATTATATAATAAAGATATTTTATTTTTAAACCTTATAAAAAACTAAAGAAAACCGTTGACCTTTGAAGGGTGCAGTTTCGTGGGGATATATAGATCCGTTAAATTTAAGAAATTTATTTTTAATATTATGTTTTTTTGGGTTTTTTCCGTCTTCATCATAAACGACGACTTCGCCACCAGTGTAATTACCTAAACCTATAATATATGATTCACCAACATTTTTACCATCTACATGATAAGCTGCCCTATGAGATTTATTATATTGGATAGATTTAAATTTAAATTTAGGATCATGTTTTCTTTTATACATGTTCATTAGTTTTTTGGTTTCAAGATATAATTCACGGTATCTGGGGTGTTGTGTTTTTACCGAAAGCATCTGTCCCCATCCGACAAGACCTCGAGTATTAACGACTCCTAAAACAAATCCTTCATAGTTGGTTTGTCCTGGTCGAAGGACATTGGGACGTTCTGTTCTTGGAAACTCAAAATTCTTTAATAATGTATGAACTGCTCTTTTTTGACAATTAAGAGATGTGCATGTTTTTTTTAGGGTTTTAGTATATTTTACTTTTTTGAGTTTCATTTTTGATTTTCCAGGTGATTTCTTTTTTCTAAATGATTTTACCATATATAATATATTAGATTTTATTTAAAATGGAATTATGAATTATTGTAAAATAATTATCTACGTCTATGTGATAATTAATAGTTTTGCTATTAATTTCTTGTAAATAGTTCCATCCAAACGGTATGATCAAAATATCATATGGTTTTATTAGTACTTTTTCTGAAAATTTCAAAGAATCTTCATCATTTAAGCTTTTATATTTTGGATGTAATAAATAAATATAAAAATCTTCTCCTAAAATATTACTGATTATATGGTAATTATTTTTACATTCTTTAAATGAAATAATTTTTTTTGAATCAAAATAAGATAATGAATATTTTAAATTACATAATAAATTAGTATTTAATAAGGTTGAATCAAAATTTATTAATTGATTTAGATTTAAATTAGTAAAATATTCATGATTTTTATACGAAGATTTAATATTATTAAATAAATTTATATCAATATTTTTCTTAGAAATATTTATTAATATGGGATATTTTTGAAATAAATATAATTTTAATTCATTTTTATTTTTTACTAATTGTAATTTTGAATTATCATCATTTAAATATAAATTAAATATAAAATATAAATTCAATATTATAAATAATATTATAATTATAAATATTAACATATATAAAGACAAAATAATATTAATAATAAAAATGACCGAAAATACATCAACGGGACAAGTACAATGGTTTGACCATAAGAAAGGGTATGGATTTGTAAAAGTACTAAATCCTGAATCAGGTCACGCAGGTGAAGAAGTTTTCTTACACTTTTCTGAGATCAAATGTGATTCTAATTTTAAGAAAGTATTTCCAGGTGAAATTGTATCACTAAGTGTTGAGAAGAAACCAGGTGATGAATCTAAACTAATTTGTACTAATGTATGTGGTGTGTATGGTTCTACACTTCTAATTGATAATGAACAATATATTTACAGAATTCGATTAAAAAATATGAATAATGATAGTGAAGGAAACGTCGATTAATGTTTAATTATATTAATATCATCATCAACGCAAGTTAATAAATATAAATAAGGTAATAATTTTGACTTGTTATTATTTTTAGACGAAATCCCTTTTTTTTCTAAAAACTCTTTAATATCTTTAACATCCATTTTATCAAACTTATCAATAATATTTAATATATCTTTTTCTTTATTTTTATCATCATTTAGTTTTACTGAAATAGTTTTACTTTTAGTATTTTTTTTGCGTGATAGTTTTTTGCTTTTGGTTTTTTTTTTAAATTTCATGGGATTTTCTTTTGAGATCACATTATCTATATTAGATTCATTTATTGGTTTATATTTGGGTATTGTATCTGGAATTTTTAATGTTTCACTTAAATTTGTAGGTATAAAACCTTTTAATTTTGATTTCTTAGATTTTTTCTTTAATGGAATATGTATTTTTTTTAATTCTGTCATATTATTGGGTGATGGTTTACTAGGAACAACTGTATCATTTACTTGTTGAGATAATCTTCTTTTAAGTTCTGCTGATAATTTACTAGATTTATTCTTAGGTGATTTAATAATATTTTTTTTTATTTTTAATGGATTTTCTATATTCATTATATATATATATATATATATATTACATATTATTATTTTCTTGATGTACTTTAATTTCAATATAAATTCTATTTTTACATAATGCGTCGTCTTCAAAAATATCATAACAAATATTATTAATAATTAAATCACCAGGATATTCATCTTTTAATAATTCTTTTAAAGAATCTTTTAAAAATTGTTTCAAATGATCTTTATTTGAATCATATAAATCGCTAATTACTTTTTTAAGTTCATCTTTTTGAATAGTTTTAATTTTATTTTCTTTTAGGTATTTATTATAATTTTCTTTAACGTAGAAAATAATTAAATCTTTAATAGTCCGTTCCAATTGAGACATATGTTTAAAAAATATATTATATTTATATTATTTAAACATAATCTTATATAATTTTATATGATATTTTTTAATATAAGTAAATGTTTAATATTAGGATTATTAATTAAATATAATATTTATAATGATAAATTATTAAAAATTTTGTTGAAAAATATAAATAAATCTGGTCCTATTTGTATTAAAATGGTTCAATGGGGATTACCTTATATGAAATTAACAAATGTAAATAATAATATTATAAATATATTAGAAAACACCTATGAAAAATGTACAATTCATAGTATGGACTATACTAAAAAAATATTTAAAAATGATTTTTATAATAGTTTCGATGATGATTACGAAATAATTAATATAATAGGATCAGGAAGTATAGCACAAGTATATAAAATTAAAGATAAAAAAAATAAGAAATATTATGCCATGAAAGTAATACACCCAAAAGCTACTGATAATTTTAATATAATAAAATATTATTTAAAATTATTATTTAAATTTATATCATTTAATAAAATAATACCAGTAAGCTTAGATGATTTTTTAAATCAATTTGAAGATCAGCTAAATTTTATAAATGAAACAAATAATTTGTTAATTTTTAATGATTTATATAAAAATAATAATCTATATAAAATACCTAAATTATATAAATTTTCTGAAAATATTATAATCATGGAATATATACATGGTAAATCATTAGAAGAATATAAAAATAAAAGTATACAGTATTATAAATATCATATAATGATATATATATTTATGAATAATAATTTATTTATTAATAATTTTAATCATAGTGATTTGCATAATTATAATTGGAAAATAACAGATGATGATAAAATAGTTATTTATGATTTTGGATTATGTTGGGAATTAACTAATTTTGATATAATAGATTCAATAGAACATTTGGGTAAAGGATTTCATTACATGGATAATAATTTAATTTATAAAGCCTTTCACGGTTTTGTAAGATATAGTTCAACTATTGAAGAAAAAATTATAAAAAAATATTTTGATAAAATTAACATAAAATGTTATAATGAGTTTACTTTCCATATTATATATTTTTTTAAAGAAAATAATATAAACTTAAACATCAAAATATTATATAAAATAATATCATATCAAAATGTTAGATTAACATTTCAAAAAAAATTTAAAGGCAATAATTTTGATTATACAGGAATTTATAAAGAAGAATTAACTATATGTGATTATTATAATATTTTTCCCGCATATCAAGAACATTTAAATATTCAATTAAAAAAATATAAAAATAATAATAATATAGATTATAAAAAATTATATAAGTTTATAAAATAAAAATATAATTATCTATTCATATATGTTTAATTTCTTGTTTAATTCCTGTAAATTATTAATATATTCATCAATTATTAGTTTAAAATATAAATACAGAAATAATATTTCAAATAAAGACTTGGTTATTTTTAATAAATATATAAATAATTGCGGGTGCATTATGACTAAATGTATTCAATGGTTGATCCCTCTGTTAGATAATGGTACTTTGAATGATAATATATTATATATATTAAATAATGTATATGAAAATAATAAAATACATAATATAAATTATACTGAAAAACTCTATATAAAATCTTTTAAATATAATTTATATGATAAATATGATATTATAAATATAATTGGTTCTGGTAGTATAGGACAAGTTTATAAAATAAAATGCAAAAAAACAGATAAATTTTATGTAATGAAAGTAAAACACCCTGATATAGAAAAACAAATTTTGATATTTAGAAAAATATTTTATATTATATACAATGTAAAAATATTTAATAGTTTTTTTTATAATTATTTTCCATTTAATTTAGTGAAGTTTTTAGATGATTTTTATAAACAAAATGATTTTATTAATGAATGTAATAATCTATTAAAATTTCATGATTATTATATAAATAATGAATATATTATAATACCTAAATTAATTAGTGCATCAAAAGATATCATAATTATGGAAAATATTGAAGGCGAATGTATTGATAATTTAAATATAAGTGAATATAAAAAATCAAAAATAATTTATTTATTATATTTATTTGTTAGAAATAACTTGTTAATTAATAATAATAATCATGGTGATTTACATAAGCATAATTGGAAAGTATCATCTGATAAATTAAACAACCTTCATAAAATTATTATATATGATTTTGGGTATTGTTTTAAATTAGATCATGAAGAATATAAAAATATAAATATTTTATGTGATATAATAGTTAGCATAGATGATAAAAATACACAATTAAAATATGAGGATTTTTTAAAATTTACATTGGGTGATGTAAAATTAGATTTAAATGTTGTATTTAATAATAAAATAACTGAACCTGCTATATTATTAAAACAAGTTTTACAAATTTCTAAACGAAATAATATCATAATTCATAGATATAAATTATTAAATTCAATACTATTAATGTCACTTGTTGATAATTATTTTAAAAAATATAATATAAATAATAATAATAATAAATACACCGTTAAAAAAAATATTTTAGATGCATATTCTTTTTGTAACACATATAACATTTTCCCTAAATTAGCAAAACATCTATATTATGAATATAATTTAAATAATGAATATCCTAAACAATCTATTATTTTCAGTGATAAAATTAAATCATTAATCTAATTTATCATCTTTCTCTGACGATAATGACGTATTTAACATATTTATTTCTGTTTTTTTTTCCTTTGTATTATCATTTTCATCAATAAATGTAACATAATCATATGCTATTGATGATAGCAAACAACCCATGATAATAATGGGTGTATAAAATATTGTTCTACATATTAGTGAAATACTTATATATTGTTCTTCTGTTGTTGTATTATTCTCAGACATTTTTTTATATATAAAGATATCTTTTTAAATATATAAAGATATTAATATATAAATTTGATTTTGATTAATTGATTAAATAACAATTAAGATGAATTTAAATATTGATGAAATCATTAAATGTTATTTTAATCAAAAAAATATTTTAGTAAACCATCAAATTAAATCATATGATGAATTTATTGACAAAATATTACCAAATATTATATCAAATTATTTTCCCATTGAATTAGATTTCAAGAGTAAAATTAGTAAAATTAACATCAACATATTTAATGTAAATATAAGTAAACCATTTACAACTGAAAATAATGGATATTCTAAATTAATGACCCCTAATGAAGCGCGACTACGAAATTATAGTTATTTGGCAGATATTATAGTCGATTTTGAATCCACTATTAACATATATGAAAATAATATTGAAATAGAGTTGGAAAAAAAAATAATTAAAAATATTATTATAGGTAAAATCCCTATATTATTAAAATCTAAAAATTGTATACTAAATGAACAAATTTATAATGATGAATGTGAATATGATTATGGAGGTTATTCCATTATTAATGGTAATGAAAAAGTAATTATTTCACAGGAAAGAAAAGTATACAACATTCCACAAGTTTTCGAAAATAATAAATCATCGTCCCGGTATTCACATATCTGTGAAATTACTTCCATAAAAGAAGAAAATTATTATATGCCTCGGTTATCTTCAATTAAAATAACAAAAAAAGATAATATATACGAAAATCATATAAGAGTATCTTTGCCTCATTTAAAACAAGAAATCCCTTTATTTATATTATTCAAAGCACTTGGATGTATTAATGATAAAGAAATTATTCAATACATTATAGATAATAATAATTCAACAATTGATAAATATATGATTAAAATATTAAATTTATCAATATCAGAAGCATCTGGTATCAATACTGAAATTGAAGCCATTGAATATATTAGTAAATATATCAATAATAATACATATAACCTTAGTGAAGAAAAATGTATTAAATATGTTAAGGATAATGTATTAAAAGATTATTTAGTACATTTAAATTCGGATTTATGTAAGTTATATTTTACGGGATTTATGGTTAATAAATTATTGAAATGTTATTTACATGTTCAAGATTTTGATGATAGAGATTCAAATATAAATAAACGCATTGATTGCGTTGGCCCATTACTTGGATCACTAACTCATCAATGTTTTAATAAAATATCAAAAGATATTAAAAATTACATTTCAAAAGAAATTAATTCAGGTATTTGGAATATTAGTAAGAATTATAATGATATAATTAATGAAATTAATATTCATAAAATTATTAAATCAAATTATATTGAAAATAGTTTAAAAAGTTCTATGGCTACTGGTAATTGGGGACTTAAAATGAATGTAAGTAAACAAGGCGTATCACAAGTACTAAATAGATTAAGTTATTTAAGTACTTTATCACATATAAGACGAGTTCAAACACCTTGTTCTGAGAATGGTAAACTTATTCCTCCTAGAAAATTACATGCAACTTCTTGGGGATATATTTGTCCTAGTGAAACTCCCGAAGGTCAATCAGTTGGGATCGTCAAAAATTTATCAATGACATGTGAAATAACTACAAAAGTATGTTCTAAACCTGTCCGTGAATTAATTCATAAATATATAATTCCTTTCACTGATTTTAACGTACATAATATGAATAAAGATGATTTTATAAAAGTATTCATCAATGGTGAATGGATTGGTTTTACTCTCCATTACGAACATATTATCACAAATTTCAAATTATATAGAAATAATGGATTAATTCATATTCATAGTTCTATTTATTTTAATGCGATTAATAGAAGTATCTATGTATTTACTGATGGTGGAAGAGTTATTAGACCACTTTTGAAAATTAAAAATAATAAGTTAATTTATGATAAATATTATCAAGATAAATTAATCAATGGAAAATATAAATGGAGAGATTTAGTATTAAATATTAATGGACATGGTGTTAGTCCCATCGAATATATTGATATATATGAATCTCAAAATATATTATGTGCTACTCGTCCTGAAAATCTTGACGATAAAAATTACTCTCATTCCGAAATCCATCCTTCACTTATATTAGGTTTATTAACATCATGTATCCCTTTTCCTCATCATAATCAAGCACCTAGAAATACTTATCAATCTGCCATGGGTAAACAAGCAGTCGGCGTACCTACTACTAAATTTCAATTAAGATACGATACATTTTCTAACGTACTAAATTATCCTCAGAAACCCTTAGTTGATACTAAATTATCTAAATATTTAAATCTTAATAAGCTCCCCAGTGGTATTAATGTTATAATTGCTATCGCCACATGGACGGGATATAATCAGGAAGACTCTATTATATTTAACAGAAACTCCATCAATAGAGGTCTATTTAATTCTACATTTTATAGGACCTACAAAGATGAAGAAAAAAAAAATCAAATATCAGGCGCAGAAGAAAACTTTATGAAAGTTAATAAATCTATCTTAAAATTTCCAAAACCATATAATTATGAAAAAATAAATGATGATGGATTTATTGATAAAAATATACCAGTTGATGATAATGACATTATCATTGGAAAAGTTATTCCTAATAAAACTGACAAATATAAATACGTTGATAGTAGCACTTCCGTTAGAAAAAATGAAAAAGGATTTTCTGATAATAGATACATCAATAATAATTCAGAAGGATATAAACTTTGTAAAATCAAAATTAGAGAAAACCGATACCCTGATATTGGTGATAAGTTTTCGTCCAGACATGGTCAAAAAGGGACCATTGGTATGATATACAATCAAGAAGATATGCCTTTTACAAAAGATGGTATTATCCCTGATATCATTATTAATCCTCATGCCGTACCTAGCAGAATGACTATCGCACAATTATTTGAAACAATATTGGGTAAGGCTTGTTGCATGAGTGGTCATCTCGGTAACGGAACAGCTTTCGATGAAGTCAATGTCCGCTCAATTGAAAAAATATTAACTCATTATAATTATGATAAATGTGGTAATGAAATATTACATAATGGCATAACTGGTGAACAATTACATACAAATATATTTATGGGAACAACTTACTATCAACGGTTAAAACACATGGCTAGTGATAAAATTCATTCCAGAGCAACGGGTCCTATCGTATCAGCTACAAGACAACCATCCGAAGGAAGAGCTTCTTATGGTGGTTTAAGATTCGGTGAAATGGAACGCGATTGTATGATAGCACATGGTGCTTCGCACTTCTTATATGAAAGAATGATTAAATTATCTGACGATTTTAGTGTATATATTTGTAATAAATGTGGATTAGTTATATCTGGTAATAATAGTATAAATTTATATAAATGTAATAATTGTAATAATTATACTAATGTTCATAAAGTGAATATTCCATATTCTTGTAAATTATTAATGCAAGAATTACAAACAATGAGTATTGCTCCCAGGTTTAATATTTAAGAATATATTATAATTTATATTTATAAAATGGATCAAGATAATTATATTTTTAATATAAAAACCGTACAAACGGGGGCTATAAGAATATTAATTGAATCACTTAAAGAAATTCTAACAGATGCTAATTTTTCTATTACTGATAAAGGTATCAAATTAACAGCCATGGATTCAACTCATTCCGTATTAGTTCATATGAAACTTTTACATGAAAAATTCGAATACTTTCATTGTTCTAAAAATATTAATATAGGTATTAACATGACTAATCTATATAAATTAATCAAAACTATGTCTAATAATGATACTTTAACATTATTTATGGAAAAAAATAATGAAAACGAATTAGGTATTAAAATTATGAACGAAGAAAAAAACTCACAAACTACTTATAAACTAAACTTATTAGATATTGATGAACAAGAAATTTCAATCCCGCCTGCTGAATTCGATACAGAATTAACTTTCCCATCTAACGATTTCCAAAAAATTATTAGAGATATGGTTAATATTGCTGAAAATATTGAAATTAAAAGTATTGGTAGTAAATTAGTATTATCATGTAATGGTGATTTTGCTTCACAAGAAACAGTATTAGGTGAAACTACTAATGGTATTAAATTTACAACTTGTAAAGAACCAGATTTTCCTATCCAAGGTGTTTATTCACTTAAATATTTAACCTTATTTACTAAATGTACTAATCTATGTAATATCATCAATATTTATATTAAGAATGATTATCCTCTGATTATTAAATATAATATTGCAAGTATTGGTGATATTAAATTATGCTTAGCACCTAATACTAATGATTGCGATTAAAAAAAAATCTATGTATATATTATAAAATGAATCGTGAAATTTGTTTGGTTGTTTGCTTATTGTTGGCGTTTTAGCATATCATTTATTAAAGAGTAGTTGTAGGTGTAATAATGTGGTAGAGGGCGGCACGTTTCATCAAAGCGCGAGGGGGGATATGGGCTTCACCTACGCTACCACGGACTGCAGCGACTGTCCATGCCCCGTCGATTCGCCCTCCGGCCAGGCCTGTCGGCGAAATTGCCATGGGACCCACCAGCCGTGCTAAATATAGATCTTTAATTGACAAAACCACAGATTGCACTCAATAACTCAATTCATGTTTCTTATAGATAGATTTTACGAAAGGATCGTATTCTTTAAATATTTTTTTCTATTATATATTATAAATATGCCCAAACGCGCCGCGTCCAAAAGAAAACCAAAAAGATCTAAAATATCAAAAATATCTAAAAGAAAACCTCGAAGATATAATACTAAAAATCCACGAGAAAAAGGTGGCATGCAGGGTAAATTCGATTTTGTCCGCGTTCGGGCCGGTCAAGATTTTCCTCAGACTCCTGAGGATAGAAAGTATCAGGAGTCGCTCGCGAGGGAACGAGAACCAGCTAGACTCGCCAAAATTTCAGCGCGCAAAAAAGCAGAAAAAAAGCTAGAAGAGGATGAGAAGAAACAACTGGATGAGTTTTACAGGACCGGAACCCCTCCTACCAAGGACGATTTAGTACTCCTGCGTAAAGTTGAGGCCCGCGAACTTGCCAAAGCACGGGTTGAAGAGAAGGCAGTGAGAGATACCGAAGAAATATCAGCCAAGGCAGCTAGAGATAGAAATCAGGCAGAACGCGACGAATATGACGCGGATGAACATAACCGCTTCTTGGGCTACAAGGTACCATGGATATCTCCGCGCCAAACACACGACCCCAAAGCCCCATGGTGGGTGCGATGGGACCCTCGATTCGACCCTGCCTCAGGCGCAAAAAGTAAATCAAAAAAACTCTCAAAAAAACAAAAGAAAACTAAAAGAGCGCCTAAAAAAAGATAATTCAATAACTCAATTCATGTTTTTTATAGATACATTTATCGTATTTTACGAAAGGTTCGAATTCTTTAACGATTTCATTATTATTTTTATCATAATTTTTCGTCCATATTTTGACTATATTAAATTCTTTTTTAGGCGCAATTGATAATCCATTTATTTCGTTTATATTTTCTTTCGTAGATAAATTTTCAGTTATACATAATAATATTAATTTAAGAAATTCTTTTAAAATATTATTATCATATTTAAAAGATATACAACCACCCATCCTATTTTTAGGATCTTCCCAAGTTGGAAATATATCATTTTTCATTAAAAAAAACATTCCATTTTGTAAATGATTAATTCTCATTACATCTTCAAGTAACTTATAATCTAAAAGTGATTTAATTTCTATCACTTTTATATAGGATTTATTATTCCAATTAGGGTTCTTCAATGAATGAAACCACAAGACCCATTTTGTTTTTAAATTATATTCACCCATATTAAATTTAATATTAAATTATATTTAAATATTTAAATATTTATCTTAAAATAAAATATTTATTATTTATATAACAATGTTTAAATTTATAGGAATAATTTTATTGATCACATATTTAACTTTAATGTATTTTTTCAGAAAAAATGATATTCTATTATTATTAATGACTCTAATTATGATATTAATAATGTGTAATTTAAAGAATATAGAGGGACAGAGCCCCACCCCATCACCTGTTTCTCCATCACCTGTTTCTCCATCACCTGTTTCTCCATCACCTGTTTCTCCACCTGATGCAACTGTATCTCCACCTGATACAACTGTATCTCCACCTGATGAAACTGTATCTCCATCACCAGCTTCTCCATCTTCCGCTTCTCCATCCCCAAGCGGTCCTTCTGTAAAAGGTGTTAAAGGTTTCGAGGACTATCACTTTGAAGTAGCAGACGATTATCAAATGGGTCCATATGATAATCTAATACTTGAATTTAAAAATCCACGTTCAAAACATGTGAGACAATTAAATGTACCATTAAGTTCAAGAGAAGAATTATGTGTTGACCAAGGAAATGAATTACCATTAAAATGTAAAAAAACATTTTTTTCAGGAATGGGACCTTCAATTGACGGTGATCCAGACACTGATAGAAATATGTTTATGTTTTATAGAAATAAAACCAGTCCAGATTGTTGTCCATCAACTTTTTCAACATCTAATGGATGCGTATGTACTACTCGACAACAAAGAGATTTTATAAACAATAGAGGTGTATAATTTACCGATTTATTAACCTGTCATGTATTTTTTCATAAGTATTAAAAGCCGTGTTATCTTGTTGATTTAACATGTGAATTCTTTTTTGTTCTTCTTTTTCCATTTTTAATTTCAACATTTGTTGTTTTCGTAAATCTTGTTCTGATATTTTATAATTAATATTAGATCGAGAGCTCTCCATTGATTTAATATTGTTATCTCTATTATTTAAATTAACAGAGTTTGTATTTATTAAACATGAATTTGTAAATGCATCTTTATAATCACAGAAAGAAAGTCCGCCATCAGATGCTCCACTAAAATTTTTAACATTATTTTGTCCCAATAACATAAGTGAATCTTTACCTTTCATTGATATATCAACTTGTGGTTCATCATATTGAACTATTTGTGAACCTAATTGTTTTTGTTGTGATTCTTTATACTTTTCAAACTCATGATTAAATAAATCCTTATTAAAAGTTTTATTAAACATTTTCGGCTGTTGTAAAGTTTTTTGCGATTCTTTCATCCAATCACCATAACCCCTATCATATGCTGAATCTAATTTATTTTCTTCATATACTTTATTAAATAAATTTACATCGAAATTATCAGTCATATTTATATTCCTTTCATTATTAGATGTCTGTGTTTCTACATATGATTTACTATTATTTCTTAAATCATTATGTTGATGATTATTATTTAAATCATTTAATTTTTTTAATAATAATGTATAAGCAATTGATACTTGTTGAAATTCCAAAGGAGACCCACCTCTATCGGGATGCGTCGTTAAGGCTTTCTTTAAATATGCCTTTTTTAATATTTTTTCATCATAATTCTTAGATATACCTAATATTTTATATGGATTTAATTTTTCTTTATGGGAGTTTTTATTTTTAATTTGAGGTAACGGTTGTCGTTTAGAATCATTCGCATATGTATTTTGGGGTTTTTGAATAGGCATACTTTGTAAATAAACATTTGAAGGAATTCTATGCTGTTGATTTACAGGATTATTATTTAAGTTCATTCTTGCTAAATTATTAATCTGTTCTTGTTGGGCAGCAATTATTCTTTTTTGTTGATTTAAATATTCTTCATATATATTTTTTTGTGAACTTACTGATGGAGTATTTCCCATATTTAATTATAAATATATAATTTATATTTAAATATAACATATAATATATATGGTTGCGTGTGCTCCTTGTTTAGTCGCTGCTGCTAGTAATCCCGTCACAGCTCCGTTAGTTTTACCAATGGCAGCTGTATCTGTGATTGGTTACTATAAATATAAATCACCACGTAAAGGTTCTAAAAAAAGACAGAAAAATATAAAGAAATCTAAAAGTAAAAGAAGTAATATTTCAAAAGGATCTAAAAAGGTTAGGAAAAAGAAAATCCCCCTAAAAAAGACTAAACCAAAAAAAACTATAAAACGTAAAACTAAACGTAAAAGATAATTATCTATCACACGGGTGAACGTATTCCATATCTAAATATTTAAATATTCCTTCTTCTTTAATAAATTTATGATTAACAGGTTTCTTAGTATCATTATATTTTAATGAATATTCATTAAGTGATAGACCACGTTCTAATAGGCCTTTTCTCATATTTGTATTAAATTCCATAGAACCCGTAAAATATAATATAGCAAATGGATATTCTTCTGGTTTTGTATACATAATATCAATTCTTCTACACGGATTTTTACCATATTTACAAACTCCATTGTATTTTTTCGGTCCTACTGCTAAATCATCTTGTAGGTAACCATTTTCACGTAATTTATTAATGAAATCTATATAATTTTCTTTCTTTTTAGAACTAAATAGTATATCTATATCCCCACTATCTACTTTACCTCTGCGATATGATCCAGCTATTGTAAAATGACAACTACCTTTTGGAATATCACAAATTTTTAGTACTTGTTTTAAGTATTTTTCATGTGATACGATTTCTTCTCTTGGAATACGCAGTTGCAAATCTTCATAATGATGTAAACCTTTAATCTGAACATCGTTAAGATGTCCTTCAATATTTGAACAATTTCTTAAATCTTCGATAGTTTTGAATCCCGACTTTACAAGACCAGCTGCATTTTTAGGACCAACTCCATGAATATTCATAAAGGTTTGTCTGGGATCTTTAAAGTCTTTAATTCTTTCATATGCGGGGCAAGTATCTGTTTCAATTATTTCTTGTATTTTATCTAGTAGACTTTTACCTAATCCTTTAATGCTTGATAATTTTTCAGTAGTCAAGTCCATATCACTATCAATATTTTTCAAACTAGGTAGAATTTTAAAGTAGGCATTGGCTTTGAATCCTTCGCCATTTGCTTTTTCAAAATTTCCTATCATCGAGAATATTTTGATAATTAAATCTCGTTTTTCACATGATCCATTTGTATCTTTAATTACGACATCATCTCTAATTCTGATATATCGAGGAAATCGTGGTTTTCCCGATTCAGTTTTACCAGAATATTCGTATGTTATAATTGTTCCTATTGGATGAGTATCATTGTAATTAACTCTGACATCATCATCCATACCAGAAATACTAAATATATGAGATTCATCTGAATCTAATACTGAATAATTTCCATAGCTCATTAGAGGTTTGCATACAAATCCTCCAAGCATTCCTGAATATTTTCCAGAACCTGGTTTATAATCAATAATCACTGATTCCGCGTCAAAACACGGTTTATATTTCAACATATAGTTGGACCTTTTGTCTTCATACATAGAATTAGGATCCTTAATCATGACACCTTCACCGCCATTTTTAAGAACACTTTTATAAATATCATCTAAATGTTTCATAGATTTAATTTTAACTTGTCCTGTAAATACTAATGGACAATCAATATTATCGCATGGACTAGGATAATCTTCCTTTAAAGTATCCCATACTTTTTTTGATTCATCTACCACACTTTTAAGATTTTTAACTCTAACTTCAAAGATGTTATTATCTTCTGGTAAATCATATACCACATATTTAATATTAATCCATTCTTCATCAATGGGAATTTTCTTTCTGACAACACCCATATCCTGGAAGTTTTCCCTACCAGCGAATAATTCACCATCTAAATTCATATCAGGCATCGCACATTTAAACCAATCAGGAGCATTAAAGACCTTTTGGTTTCTTGAAAGAAATACTTGTCTTTCAGGGATCCATCTGGCACGATAACCATCATATTTTTCAGATAACAACCAACCTACGGGTGGACCGTAATCGGTTAATCCTCTTGGAACTTTCATATCTTTTGTGTATTCTTTTGCAAGCATAAAATCAACCATATTGTCAATTGTATAATAAATACGTTCTTAAATAATATGGAAGAAAAATTCAAATTTAAATTTGAAAATTGATATTGATCAAATATAACAATAATAATATCAATATGAACAATAATAATATTAATATGAACAATAATAACATCAACAACAACAATAATAACATCAACAACAATCAACTTAATCAGATACAAAATAGTATTAACAGACTAAATAATCAACTCCAAACTATTCTCACGAATAATTACATGAATCAAAACGATTTCTATGCAATTATGAACAATTTCAATCTGGTTCAACTAGGAATTAATAATATAACCGTAAATTATAATAGTATTAATATGATTCATGATGTACTAAATAATCAGAGAAACCTTATTAATCATATTATAAATAACAACCATAATAACAATAATAATCTTGATAACAATAATAATCTTGATAACAATAGAGCCGGCGAGAACCACGAGGACTAAGTCGATTAAAGTAAATCTATGATAATTATATATAATTAATATTAATAATTTATATATATATATATATATATATATATAT
>Ga0209632_10002708_pt1 | contig 16848 bp, 16 predicted proteins | sample COG_10_FD_184754 | JGI IMG/M metagenome (GOLD analysis project Ga0209632, IMG submission 184754) | Pelagic Microbial community sample from North Sea - COGITO 998_met_10 (SPAdes) (version 2) | ecosystem: Environmental > Aquatic > Marine > Neritic zone/Coastal water | place: Helgoland, sampling... | reverse complement strand
AACAATTTCGATTCACTTTGCCTGGCCTTAACGCCAATACAACCGGCACAATCCTCTTGGTTAATTCTTTAATGATTTTTTGTCTACTAAGAGATCAGTATAGTAAGTTGTCTTTAAGTTTTTATAATTTGATTCTGTTAGTTTTAGGCTTTTTTTTCTTGGCGACTTTTTCAAAAACAGTATTGGTTTTGTTAGTTGTCTCGGGGGCCCTATTAGCTTATGGGGGGCTAATAAAACCAACCAAGCTCATATTTTACTCTGTCGCTGGCGTTTTAGTTGTCTGGATTGTGGAACCGCTAGTGATTTATAGATTGGTATCCGTTTATGATCTAATTGTGGGTACGGAAATAGGTGATGAATTCATTGGTAGAACTAGCAATAGGTCTGAAAGTTTGTCAACATCTTGGCAATTGATTTCCAATAATCCTTTTGGAATGTCTTTTGAAAATTATGGAGAGATTGCTCGTAGCTCAGTCGGTGGTGGAGAACATAATAATTATATTTACATGACAATTATCTACGGAATTCCCTTTGGAATTTTGTATTTCATATTTTTCTTGTTAGTAGCGTCAAAATCTTTCATAGCCTTTAAACGGCAACAAAAATTTATGGATCCGTACTCTACCCGACTTTCGCTTTTAAGTTTAATTATTGCAGTGTGTATCCTGTTAGCACAATTCGTCGCGCCTACACCAGTTTATGCACTTATTTTGTCGTCGCTTTGCCTTTTGATCAACAAAACTGTTGCTAATGAAAGGGCTCTCCTAAGTAATCATTTGTAACTTACTAACTTACTAACTTACTAACTTACTAACTTACTAACTTACTAACTTACTAACTTACTAACTTACTAACTTACTTACTAACTTACTAACTTACTAACTTACTAACTTACTAACTTACTAACTTACTAAATTACTAGGTTGGTGAAGTTATTTAACTTTTGCGTACTTCATTACATATAGGTATAGCTTTTTGAAATATCCATCACAAACCGCGACAATATATGTTATCGGGCCACGGGGGTTAGGCAAGATCATTGGGGGTATAGAGCGTCACTGCGAGGAAATTTATGCTCGAATTGCCCATTCTTCGAGTGGACGGTTGAGAATAATTGCATGCGTAATTCGAAATCACGACACGAATGGTAGCGCCTTTAAAGGTATATGCTTAAATCATATTAAAACGTCTAAGATACGTGGCTTAGAAAAATTAATTTATTCGTTCAAGGCAGTGAGCTCAGCTATAATCAATCGAGCGGATATTATCCATTTTCAGGGGCTAAATAGCGTTCTTGCTTTGCCTTTAGCCAAAATATTTGGGGTAAAAACTGTAGTTACTATTCATTCAAGAGATTATAACTACCCTAAGTGGTCATTCTTAGAAAAGAAAATAATAAAATTGGCTGAGTATTGTTCAAATTTGGCAGACCAAATAATCACAGTTTCCGAATATGATTATCAATTATTCAAGGATAAAACAGCTAATTTAAATTATATCGCTAACGGCGTTAGTTTGACTGGAGCGAGTACGAACTCTTCGGTCATCAACAGGCTTAATCTAGAAAGTAAGGGCTATATCTTCACTGCATGTCGATTTACTGAAGAAAAATCATTGTTAGAGCTCATTGAGGCTTACTCAATGATTGATATGACTAACTATAAATTAGTCATAGCGGGAGATGGGCCATCACAATACGCAAAAAAAGTCAAAGAATTAGCGAGTCATGACCCTAATATAATTCTCGTGGGACCTATTTTCGGTAAGGATCTTGTCAGTCTTTATCAGCATGCTCAGCTATTTGTTTTATCTTCGTGTCACGAAGTCTCAGCACCACTCTCGTTACTTGAAGCCATGAGTGTTAAGACTGATGTACTTTCAAGTAATCTGCCGGTAATCTCGAATCTAGGTTTTGGTCCTAAAAATTTATTCGAGGTGGATAACATCAGTGAGCTTAAGGAAAAAATAGAGGGACTACTAATAGAGCCGTCTTCTAGCGCTGAAATTGAGAAATGGTATCTTTACGTTTGTGATAATCATAACTGGGACAGGTCAGCGAAGCAGACGTACGACATATATTCTGGTTTATTAGCCCCACTTTGATAGCGGGTTAAAATTCTTGGCACATTAATAATGATTCACAAAATAAGAGTAATTTTATGAAAGATCAGTGGTGGACTGCAGAGAATCTTAAAGGCCTCTATGAAAAATTTGAAGAGTCCGATGAACATCGTTTTGACAAGCTGGACAAAGACCATGACGCGGGCTCCTACCGCCTGATGCGACTTGGAGGAAGTATTAGTGATGCTAAATTGCAATATCATAATGATACGTTTCCGGCATATAAAATTAAATTTTGCAAAGGACTGCTCAATAATAACAATTTGCCAAAACGAATTCTTGATGCTGGTTGTGGATTGGGTTTTACTACACAGCAGATAAAAAATAAATACCCTAACGCAAAGGTCTTTGGTATCGATGTTTCAAATGACGCGGTAGAGTTTGGACGGGAAAAATTTAAGACATGTGAATTTATAACCCAAGCAATAGACCCTTCTGTTCCTATGAAGGCTTTGGATTTAGATATTATTTTCGCGTTTGAATTTTATCCTTTTACTAGGACATCAGATTTTCAGGTCCATAAGTCATATGTTGATTTATTTATGAGTGCTCTAAACCCAGGAGGAGAATTGGCGATTTTCCAAAGGTGGGATAATCCTTCATCCCTCAGTCAAAATGTAGATCTGTTAAAAGAACTTTACCCTTCTCATCAAATAAGTATTTCTGAGATGCCCATCCGTAGAATTGGTAAAATACTCCCATACTATAGATTATCTCTACTAGTAACATGGATCGCGCGAATAATTCTACGAATGTTGCGGATTAAGGGCGCAAGTGTTAATAAATTACTAATTATGAGGAAGCCCAATCAACTTTTGAATACCTATGGGAAATAACGGACCGCAAGCAAAAAAATATCTTTTTGTGCCAACCGCGCTTGACCATAGTGGCACTTTTGAATTATTCGATATTGTTTATGCAGGTGAATGGTGTCTGCCCTCCGCTCAATTTTCAGATATGAGTGAAGCAGAATATAAAATGCATCCCTTCTTGTGGGCAGATAAGGAAAAAATTCAAGATGCCTATATTTACTGTGACACAGCTTACAAAAAAATATTGAAAATTCTTGTTCCACGTCTGAATAAAAGCATAGGAAAAGAGTATCCTGACATTTACTGGGAATCTATTATAGGTCCCTGGCTGTATCAATATGTCCAGGTAATGTTCGACAAATATAAAATGGTGATTTCGGTGGCAAAAGAGTATACCGATATCTCTTCGGCAGCGTTAAGCGAGGAAAACTATCGGTTAATATTTGGATTATCCGACTGTGAGTACAACGATGATATTTTTAATCTTCAACTATACTCTATCGTTGCAAGATACCTTGGGCTGGAGACGATAGATTGTACAGATGGTGTTGACTGCAGAAAGAAAGACACTGTTGAAATACATTTCAATATCAAAAACTTTCTGCTGTACAAAATATCATCGTGCCTACAGTTCTTTTTTGGGCGTAAAAAGATTTTGGTTAGTTATCCTTACTTTAAAGATAAAAAGCTTAAAGCTTTATTGAGATTAGTTTGGTCATCAAGATTTTCCATTGTCTACTTAGCGTTTTACAAAAAGTCTAGGTTTAATGCTGCAAAAAATGAGCCTTTAAGGAAAGTTGTATCTAGACCCTCTGGCACAAATTCTGAATTCTTGGATCTGATTTTTAAGTCATTTGAATATAATTTTCCCCTACTCTATCTGGAGTTGCATAATGATGTCCGCAAACATGTAGATGACTATAGTTTGAATAATTTCGATGCGTTTTATTCAAATACAGGTCTTTGGGCAAGCGAAGAGTTTAAGTTTTTAGTTGCGGCCGAAAGGCTAAAGAGTCTTGACGGGGCTCGAATTCTATATGGGCAGCATGGGGGTAACTATGGGACAGACGTTGGTTCTATGCCCGAGACAATCGAGAGGCGACTTTCAGACGTTTTTCTAACTTATGGTTGGGCTTCTAAAAATACACGAGTAATGCCCTCTCAGTCGATAGCCAGGTATCCTGATAAACCCAAAATCCAGATTTATTTGGTACTTACAGCACCGTCACGTTTTTTTGTAATGTTCCAACATATGTCGACGTCTACTCGTGCTGTTGGAAATTTAGCTAATACAATCGAGTTTTCAAGAAACCTTGAACCCAAGAATTTTTTGCTAGTTAGAGATCACCCTGGAATGGCAACCAGTGGTTGGAATGAAAAAGATACGTTAATTAAGGCGATACCGGGCATTAAATTTTGCCAAAAAGAAAATTTCTACAGTCAAGTAAGTAGGACAGAAATCGTAGTATTTAATCATATGCACACCGCATATCTTGAAACGCTTTCGGCTAATATTCCGACAGTAATTTTTATACCTTGGGAAGATTATAACTTTAGAGATGATGCTGAAGAATTAATTAATGGGCTTGTTAAAGTTAACATAGTTTTTAAAGATCCTGTTGAAGCGGCTAAGCACATTAATCAATATTATAAAAACGTAAGAGAATGGTGGGATGACCCTTTAGTGCAGGCTGCACGAATCGCTTTTTGCAATTCGTACCATGTCTTGAGTAACAACTGGGCAGAGGATAGTTCCGCGGTTCTTCTTAGATTAGCGGATAAAAAAGTATCATGAAGATAGACTCACTGTCTCTGCGCTACAGCTATAAGGTTTTCGGGAATGTAGTATCCGCTTTGGTTAATCTTGTTGTTTTAGCTTTTGTCCCTAAAGCGCTAGGCCCAGCGCAATACGGACTTTTTATTTATTTGCAGCAAATTTTTGGCCAAATAGTGTCATTGCTAGACTTAAGTACTTCCGGCGCAATTTTTGTAAAGCTATCAGCAAATAACAATAGGTTAGAATTGTTAAAGTGGATGGCAATATATCTATCTCTGATTTTTGTCGTTCTAATTATCATTTCTTTTGTTTTCGGTTTAATAAAGTCCAGCACTAGCGAACCCAAGATAATTGGACATCATTTGGTTTTTTTAGGAGCTTTACTGGCCTTTAGTACCTATTTAGCAACGTGTGTTTCGGGTATTTTGGACGCGCTAGCAGAGACTGTTTTGTTAGAAAAAGTGAAATTATCTGTTAAGTTATTTATGCTGGTTTGCCTTGTGTATGTTCTTTATTTCGAGGAAATAACTCTAACATTATATTTTATCTATCAAATAGCCTTTTTCATATTTGTAGTTGCTATAGGTTCTATCGCCTTTTTAATTAAAGCCCCCAAAGATTTTCTTTCTGGTATTCGCAGCATGAGCGTTGAATACAAGCCCCTTTCCAGAGAGATATATATCTTCGCCTCTCCACTAGTCATTCACACCGTCGTCGGTGGAATAGTGGTTATTTTTGATATTTGGCTGTTGAAAAACACAGCAAATATTGATCAACTAGGCGTGTATGGTGTTGCTATCGCGATAAGCCAGGTGCCGATGTTTTTAGTTACACCGATGATACCGTTACTAACGCGTGAGTTTTCCGCACTTGCTCAAAAAGAGCGTTTTAGTGAGATGTCACGGCTCTTTGATAGCCTAGTTACACCATGCTATATCATCGTAACCTTTATCTGTATTTGTGGAGTTTTTTACTCTGAGATGACTCTGACTTTCTTAGGGGAAAAGTATGCTTTTGGATTGACAGCCATTACCGTGGTCTTGATTTACCCTATTCTGCAAACCATGACTCAAATTTCAATGGTAATTTTATTGTCCGTCGGCGATACAAGTCATGTCAGAACTATAACCATTTATGGTGCGATTTTTGGGTTGCCGTTGTCGTTGATTTTTTTGTATGTTTATGGATATGGAGCAGTAGGCTTGATTATTAAGATACTTGCTGTGAACTTATTGGTCGTTAACATGCTGCTTTTTAGAGTGTCTAAAATTATTGGAAAATCTTATAAGTCAATGCTTGCTCTTCAGCTACAACCAATGTTCTTCATCAGTATAACCGTCATGATGGGAAAATTTGCCACTTCAGATTTATTCGACAATTTCATTTTTAACTCAATCTTGGGTGGACTGATAAGCTTTTTCTTACTTTGTTCGATGGCATTTGTTGTTCCTCATTGGTTAGCTCTAAAGAACTTCTCGATAATAAAGGTAATAAAGAAGCTAAAGTTTTAGATTTCTAATCCTTTGGGCTTCACCATGTTTCGATATTAGCAGTTTGCTAATCTGAGTTGTATTGTTATAAAGATCATATGCAATGTTCTTATGAGTGGGATTTTTGATGTGTACGCCGTGATTCTCCATCTAGGTGCTGTTTTTAATATCAATAATGGATAGTGAGAACCATACGACATTGGTTTGGATAAATCAGTGTACGTGTATTTTTGGGTAGGGCTGGAGGCATTATTGGGTGATTCTGTCCTGTCTGGTGTGTTTGATTTTTAAAAGACAAGAGCTGGCTTTATATACAATGTAAGCGTCTAAAGTCACGTAGACTGTGTTCCTTTGGCGCAATATTAAACTTATTTAGATAACGGAAAATTATTAATTCTGCTAATGATAAAGCTGACATATATTGAGTTTTCAGCCTTTTATTCATGGGGCATCTCTTTTGGGTCTGCTCTGATTTTCGAGTTATGATTTTGTTTAACTCTTAGTTACATTCCCCTATTTTTCTGAGTTTTTTCTTCGTACAATTTAGCTACAAAAGTTATGGAATATATTTGCGGTTAGTTGTGTGTTTAATGATGTCTTTAATTTATTTGAGGTGCACTGATGAAAGTTTTGATTACTACCGTTCCATTTGGACAGGCAAACAGTTTTCCCTTGGAGATGCTGAATAGCAGCAACGTTGATTATGTTATTAATCCCTTGAATCGTAAGTTAACTGAAGATGAACTTGTAGAAATGATTTCTGATTTTGAAGTTGTTATTGCAGGCACTGAGCCGATAACAAGGAAAGTGATTGATAACGCTAAAAATCTTAAGTTGATATCTAGAGTTGGTATTGGTTTAGATAATGTGGATTTGTTGGCGGCTAGAGAAAAAGGTATCAGCGTGTGTTACACACCAGATGCTCCAGCTCCAGCCGTAGCAGAGCTTACTATTGGGTTAATGCTTTCTCTGCTCAGAATGGTTCATGTTTCCAACTCTCAGCTGCATAATGGATTATGGGAACGGAAATTCGGACGCCGAATGGCGAATGTTACAATTGGGATTATTGGGGCTGGACGAATTGGAGGGAGAGTGGCGCGGAAGATAACAAGAGCTTTCGGCACTCCAAGATTTTTAGTGAATGATATCAATCCAGATAATGATTTAAGCCGTGAAATTAAGCTTGAGTGGTCTAGTAAGGAAAAAATTTATCGGGAAGCCGATATTATTTCGCTACATTTGCCTTTGACCTCCGAGACTCGCAATATGATCACTAGGCAGGATTTGCTATGTATGAAATCTGACGCGATGATTATTAATACTGCGCGTGGAGGTATTATCAATGAAAAAGATCTTTTCGATGTTTTAAAATCAGGACATTTAGCAGGCGCCGCAATTGATGTATTTGAACAAGAACCTTACGTGGGACCTCTTGCAGAGATTGAACGTTGCATTTTAACGGCCCACTTAGGATCAATGTCCGTTGATTGCCGGGGTCAGATGGAAATTGAAGCTACGCAAAAGGTGATTAAGTATATTAATGGGGATCTTTCGATGGGTGATGTACCTGAAAGTGAGTTTCAAGTCCAAAAACGTATGGTGCAAAAATGAAAGCGGTAGTCGTTGGGGCGAGTGGTTTTTTGGGCTCCCATGTTGCCGACAAACTGTCTGACAGCGGTTATGATGTAACGCTTTATGATATTTTTGCCTCTAAATGGCAACGTGATGATCAAACTATGTGTGTTGGCAACATACAAGATTTTGAACTTTTACTCAAAGTAACCGAAGGGGCTACTGTAGTTTATAACTTCGCTGCTCTCGCTGACATCAATATTGCGAAGTCCAAGCCTATTGAGACTGTAAATTTAAACATTCTAGGCAATGTAAATGTCTTAGAGGCATGTCGTATAAATAATGTTTCAAGGTTTGTTTTTGCAAGTAGTGTTTATGTATTCAGTAGGGAAGGCGGGTTTTATCGTTGCAGTAAACAGGCTGCAGAGGACTATGTAAGAGAATATCAGTCCCGTTATGGAATGGATTATACTATATTGCGGTTCGGTTCCTTATATGGCCCCCGCGCCGATGACGGAAATGGTCTCCTACGCATTGTGAGGTCAGCTTTAAGCACCGGTCGAGTTACTTATGAGGGTAATATTGAGGCTACTCGTGAATATATACACATTAGAGATGCTGCCCAAGCAAGTGTTGTCGCATTGCAGGATGAATATAAAAATGAGAGTTTAACCTTGACCGGCACCGAGTCGATTAAGGTAAATGACTTGTTGAAAATGCTTGCTGAAATATTGAATTTTCCTCAAGAAGACGTGTCTTTTGTAGATAAGCAGTATCCTGGCCATTATGTCAGAACGCCGTATTCTTACCAATCTAAAGCGGGAATAAAACTTACATTGCCAAATTATGTTGAATTAGGCCAGGGATTACTCCAAATTATTGAGAATGAAGATATAGTAATTAGGAGAGACTTGTGAAATACGTTAGATATTCCTACAAGCAAAATGTGTCATATGGATCATTAAAAAATGATGCTATAACCCCCCTGAGTGAAGCTCCCTGGGGGGTCGATTGCATCGCACTTGATGAGTCGATCCCACTCCACAATGTTGTCTTGAAAGCCCCTTGTCTGCCAGGCAAAGTTGTCTGTATTGCCTTAAACTATCCTGGTATCACAGGTGCGTCGGCGGTTGATCAAGAACCATTAGTCTTTTTAAAACCTAGTAGCTCTGTAATTGGGCCCAATGAGAAAATAATTAATCCGTTTAAGGGTGTAAACGTTTGGGGCGAAAGTGAGTTAGCAATAGTTATCGGCAAAACTCTCAAGAATGTAGGGTCGATTGAGGCTAAAAATGGTATTTTTGGTTACTGTTGTGCTAATGATGTTTCAGCTTCCAATTTAGGAGAGCGGGATCATCATTTAGCTAGATCAAAAGCCGCAGATACTTTCTGCGTTTTAGGCCCCTGGGTTGATACGGAATTTGTTCCAAAATCACAGACCATTCAGGGTTACCATAATGATATTTTGTTACGAGAAGATAAATTGTCCGCCCGTTTTTTCAAAGACGTGGATTTAATAAAATGGCTTTCTTCTTGGATGACTTTGGAGCCAGGCGATGTGGTTTTAACCGGGGCCCCATCGAGAATGCGAGAAAGAGAGTTCTTGCAGTGCGGGGATAATTTTCGAGTATTAATAGAAGGTCTCGGTGAGCTGAGTAACAATTATGTCTAGAGTCAAATTGAATAAAAAAATAGTGGTTTTTGATTTTGATGGAGTGATTTGTGATAGTACTGATGAGTGTATGGTTACCTCATGGAACGCTTGGCAGGAGTGGAATGGTCGCGCTGAATTGCGAGAATCGCCTGCATCTTTTAGTGCGAAAATGATGGCGGAGTTTAGGGCATTACGTCCGAGAGTTCGCGGCGCCGGCGAATATTTAGTACTCTTTCATCTTTTGGCGCAGGGGAAAATAAATGTGACTCAAGAGGCTTTTGAAACTGAGGTAGATCTGCATAGAGATAATTTTGAAGACTTTAAAAAAATCTTTTTCAAACATAGAAAACGGTTACGAGCAATTAGTCTTGTTAAATGGCTTGATCTACATGTTGTATATCCGGAAGTGATCTCATTTTTGTCCGAAATTAATGCAAAGTCTGCTCTTTATATTGCTACCCTTAAGGATGGTGAATCAGTGCGACTTATATTGAGACAACATGGTTTAGTATTACCTGAAAAGAAATTCTACGACCAGGCTCAAATTTCCAGTAAACTTCAGGCCCTCAATTCTATCCGGAATATTGAGAAATGTTCCCATAGTGAAATTATATTTGTAGATGACAATATTACTCACCTGAAAGAACCAAGTGACGCTGGGTATATGGTATACCATGCAGCTTGGTGCGGATGTTTGCCTGAGTTTGTTAATCTGGCAAAAAGCTTTAACATCCAATCAATTCATAGTGTATCTGAGATAATGCTTTAGACACTCCAGCCATGCTACTTAAATAAAAAAGGATCAGAAATGACTACACCAACTTACTTACGTTTTAGTGAATTAAATCGGACAAAAAAGGAAAGTGAAGACATTTTTAAAGCCCGCATTGATGATGCCATTGATATTTATAATCGTTATAAAAGTGGTTTTTTTAATAGAGATTGTCCAGTATGTGGATCTTCAGATTACACTAATTTGGAGAAATTTTATGATTCCTATGATATAGCGAGGTGCAATACTTGTAATTCATCTTACGTAAATCCGTGTCCTCCTGAAAAAGCTCTCGAAGACTACTATAATAATGCAAAATGTAATAACCTAGTTGGTTCGCTCCTGATAAGTAGGGTTGGCGCCCAGAAGGCAGGCCAGGTGAGTGAAAAAGTTCTAGCGGCAGTCTCTATCGTTGAGGAAGCTCTTGCTAAATTTGAATCGATTTCGGTTCTAGAGGTTGCTTGTAATTCAGGAGTTTTTCTTTCAGATCTCAAAAATACTCTCAGTGATAGAGGATTACTGCAGCGCGTTACACTCCACGGCATTGATATTGATAAGAACGCTATCAATAATTCTGTGGACGATGAATTAAGCCTAGAGGCTTGTTCAGCTTCCGAATTTCTGGAAAAAAATAACCAGAGATTCGAGGTTGTTTTACACTTTGAGCTAATTGAACACTTGTCAAACCCGTCGGAATTTATGGATGAAATATATTCATTAATGGTTGATGGTGGGTTACATTATTTTCACACACCAAATGGGAATGGCTTTGAGAATCTTGCTGTAGGTTATAATCAAAAGCGACCGATAGCCCATAGCATTTATCCACCTATGCATCTTCAAGCTTTTACGGTTGAGAATATATTGCACTTTGCACTTCGTCATAAATTTAAACTTCAAAATATAGAAACGCCTGGTGGATTAGATGTTGACATTGTCAAACAAGCGGCAGCTTATACCGATGATGTGTTTGCATACGTAGACCATTTCAGCGAAGCGCAGCTTGCTATAGTTCAAGCATGGCTGGTTAAGCTTAAAGCTAGTACGCATATGAGAGTTAAATTAATTAAATAAAATAAATAAATTAGATAACTTATACTCGAGGGATTAATTTATGAGAGTTGTTGTTGGTATTCCTGCTCGTATGGGCTCAACGCGTTTCCCAGGCAAGCCATTATGCGATATTTTGGGATCTCCTATGATTCAGCACTGTTACCAAAGATCATCTTTGAGTGCTTATTCTACGGATGTGTTTGTTGCCGCCTGTGATAAAGAAATAAAAGATGCGGTAGAATCCTTTGGTGGCACAGTAATTATGACCGACCCTAATATCCAAAGACCCGGTTTAAGGGTCGCAGCAGCAGCCGAACAGCTAAATCTTGCTGATGATGACATTGTTGTTGTTGTGCAGGGAGATGAGCCGCTAGTTCATCCTGAAATGATTGATTTAGCGATTAAGCCCCTTTTAGAAAATAGTGATATTTATGTGTCAAATCTTTGTGCCTCCGTTTCAGTTAGCGAATGGAATGATCCTGGAGAAATAAAAGTTGTATGTGACCTGGATATGAATGCTATGTATATGTCACGCGCACCAATCCCTTCAATTGATCACGAGGAAAAAAGAGCTGATTGGTGGAAGCAAGTATGCATAATGCCATTTCGGTGGTCATTCATGAAAAAGTTTATTTACGACCTAGCCCCTACTAATTTGGAACTTCAAGAATCAATTGAAATGATAAGAGCAATCCAGCATGGTTTTAAAGTCCGAATGGTTCCCTCTGACTTCATATCTAAGTCGGTGGATACCGAGCAAGATAGACTGATGGTAGAAGAAATTATGAAATCAGATGAAGTATATTTAAAACATTTTAAGGATTAAAGCAATGCCATCTAAAAAAGTTAATTTATTAAAAAATATGCTTAATAAAGGTGCGACAGTCATCGGTACTTGGAGTAGTCTGTCTTCCCCAAATGTGATTAATGTTATTGGTTCAACAGATCTCGACTTTGTTATCATAGATATGGAGCATGGCTCTATGACATTTGAAACGGCTGAAAATATGGTCAGAGCTGCTGAAGCATCGAAAATCGCACCAATCATAAGGGTCTGGGATGACCAGAATCAAACTATTCTTCGTGCCCTTGAAACTGGCGTTCGATCGATTATGGTGCCCCATATTAGTACAAGGGAGGACGCAGAAAGAATAGTTAAATCATGTAAATACTTTCCTGCTGGGACTCGTGGTTTGTCGCCATATACAAGAATTCATGATTTTACACATGTTGATATAGCCGATAGTCTGCAAACAGAAAATGATCACACTATGGTTGGTATTCTTGTTGAGGGGCAAAAAGGGTTAAATAATCTTTCTGAGATTGTAAAGGTAAAAGGCCTCGATTTTATATATTTGGGCTTATTTGATATATGTCAGTCCGTAGGATTACCTGGCCAAACTTCACATCCAAAAGTTCTTGAAGAAATTAGTCGTTGTTCGGATTTGATTAGATCAAACGGAATCGTAGCGGGCTGTATGTCGACAGATGTTACATCTATCAATATGCTAAAAAAGAAAAATTATCAATTTATTGCATATTTAAATGATGCCGCTGCAGTTAAGGCACATTTCGACTACGTTATTGGTGCTGTGCGCGAATCCATTTAGTTGCACGTGTGATGTTTTGAGAATATTTTTTGAGCTCATTAAATGTTATTCAACCCCCACTACTACGTTGTCATAATGTGGATGAAATCGGGGGGCATAGGCGCTACGGCTGCAATTTTTTGTTTTAAACTGCCTAGTAGCAGACACAAGGTAATTGACCGTCCGTGTTCGTTGGGCATTAGATACGCTCCAGCAAACTACATACTTTTTTGTGGCTATAATGTCGTTTAAATGCATCTAGAAAGTTAGAGTTGATTGCTCAACTATTTGATAATGCACTCAACCCTAATTAAAGGATAATTCCCTTTGATAGTTATTTCAGGCCAGCCAACCGGTTTGAATGTGCGATCTCTGCTGTAATAACCTCGCTATGAACTCGAACTGCCATAAATTTTGGCGAGGTAATAAATGTTCCTACCAGAAGTTAGGGAGAGTATTTAGTCAGTGACATAAATCAGTCTATATCTGGCGCGAAATCCCTTATGTGCCTTCATGTTGGTTTAAAAATAGAAAATATGCTCCAATCAGACAATTATTTTCTTTAGGTAGTAGCCTGATTTTTTCGTTTAATTCTGCGTGATTCGTATTTGGTAAATAATTGTTCGAATACTTCTGAACTTTATCAATTAATGGTTTTTTAATTGATGCATTTATCAGTCCGCCACCTATAAATATAAAGTCAGGAGCTAAAAAGGTAAGTGTGTTATAGATTAGAAGACTAAGCATAGTTGTTTCAAAATTCCATAAAGGATCACTGATAGGGATTTGGTCACCTTGAGCAGAAAAATTAGATTTAAATGCATGACCGGATGCCAATCCTTCTACGCAGTTATTGTGAAATGGACAAAAAGATTTTTCATTGGTATGGATTCCGAAAATTGAATGTCCTGCTTCGCTATGGGCTCGACCTCTCATGATTTTTCCGTCAAAGACGCTCCCAATACCGATGCCTGTTCCAACGGTAATGTACGAAATGAGTGCAGGTGATTTGTAATCATGGTTTTTATAACACCCCAGCGCTGTGACATTGACATCGGTATCTATTGCGACACTTACTTGATATCGCCGCTCTAATACTTTTTTAATATTCACGCCTTTCCAACCTTTTTTCGGCGTATCAAGTGTTTGCCCTAAGTTCTCTGAGTCAGGGTCGAGGTTTAGGGGACCGAAAGTGCCGATGCCAAACCCTACTATTTGGGAATAAAAGTCAAAGAACTTAAAGATTGAAGTGAGAGTTTTTTCTGGGGTTTCTGTCTTTACTTTTTTTGTTTCGATAATAGTCCCTGAAAAGTCGGCAACACCAATTACGAATTTTGTGCCTCCACCTTCTATGACACCTATTAGGCTATTGCTAGATTTCTCAAAACTGTTCAAGACCCCTCCATATGAAGTTCTTTTAATTTCCCTTAATCCATAATTAGTATAATCTTTTGATGATAAATACTAATGAGCGCAATGAACCCTTTCTATAAAATGTTTGGAGAATTTGACATAGTCTTGAGTGTGCTCGATATCACTGCCTCCCTACCTAAAAAATAACTTTATTATTGCATTCAGATTTTCTTCGGATATCTTATGAGAAATCCCTTTTTTTTGCTCCGGTATTTTTCGAGTGAATTGGCCACGATTATTAAAGTGGCTTTCTAATAAAGGAAGGTACATTATAAAAAGGTAGTTTCTCTATCTTCAGCTTGTATTTTCTTGAAAAATCATCAACAGAAATAGTTTCTCCGGCCACTGCATTGTAGTCGTCAAATACGATCAAACCACCGGGCACAACTCGCTCATATAAAATTTCAAGCGCAAAATCAGTTGGCTCCTTAACGTCCATATCGAGATGAAGAAAAGACAATCTGGTTTCTGGGTTTGTCTCCAAGTAGGCGGGTAAAGTATCAAATACGTTGCCTTTAATAAGCTGAAAATTTTCAAAACCCTTAAGATTTAATAGAGTCGAAACTTCTTCGATATCTAAGCCGTAACCACCTGTCGTCTCAAATGTATCAATAAATTCCAAATCATCTTTAACATTAAGGCCCTCAGTCGGAAACTCACCAAAAGCATCAAATCCAACAATTTTCCTCGAATAGTCATTTTCAAGCGCATCCCTATAAGTTGCTAATCGCACCAGCGATGCTCCTTTGTAGACACCAAGTTCAAATATATGGCCAGGAAGGCCTAAAATAGACTTGTATAGCTCGTAATGTGCAAGCATTTTATTGATTCGAGTTTTAGGCGAAAACCAATAGAAACCATTTTCGTAATCCCAAACATTATCTTGTGACAGGTTGCGAATCTTCATTTGTTATTAAACTCCATTTACATGTGACTAGTGACTGTTAGTAAGCCTATATTATACGGGTTCATCATTCATTTGCACATATCTGTACTAATCGTTGGAGGTTGGAATCTCTCCGAAAATGGTGCCCTCTTAACACAAAATTTATATGCAAATCATACGTAAAAATCTATTTTCGAGTTAAATTAATTATCGTGGCGTTTCCAAGCGTTTTTTTTAGCTCTCTTAAAGGTTTACATTTCACCCATATAGCTATGCATAAATATTGTATACATCTAAGGGAAATTCATTCAGCAAATCCAGTTTCTTAAGTATTTCATCGCAGTTGAATCCGTCTGCCAGCCACCTCTAAGCATTATCTTTTCTATGCCTTCGCCTTGTTCCAATAAATCAAGCGCTGCACCCACTCTGAAAGAATGACCGCTGAGCGGTTGTTCATCGGAATCCATGTTTAGGTCCTTTTGCAGTGCTTTCAATAGGGTACTTATACTTGCTGGGTGTAGGTTGTCCCCAAAATGCCCATGCCTATCAATTGATCTGAGAATATAGCCTTCACCGCTGATCATACTCCTCCATTTTTCTAATAAGTCGAACAGTTCTTGGCTAATGGGCAGCATCTTTCCGGTCCCGAATTGGTCTGTCTTTGAGAAGTTAAGCCGGATAGCAGGTTTTCCGTTCGGTGCTTGGCAGATATCATCAAACTTAAAGGCACAGAGCTCTGACCGGCGGCGCATTGTTTCGTAGCCGAGTCGTAATAGGACTTTATTCCTTAAACCCATGAGACTGTTATCACAGTTGCTCAGTAGCTTGTTGAGTAGCGGCTTGGTGAGTGGAGTAGCCTGCTGCTGTGCCCGTCCAATTTTGCGGTGCATTCGCTTGATGGCGAGTATGACCTCTGGCTGGTTGGTGGGGTTGTAGTGTTTGGAGAGTTTTAGAACCGTCCCCAAGCTATTGATTCTTCTTCGGATAGTTGCACTTTTCCTGATGGTGGCAAGGTAGTCAACGTACTGCGCCATAGCCTCGGCAGTAGCTGGTATAGAATCCATATTATTGTGTGAGCACCAGGCCTGGTATTGAATAAAGTCTGACCTATAGGCTCTTATGGTATTTTTGGCAAAGGCGCCATCAAATTTGGCTAAGATATCGTTAATCATGTTATTCTCCATAAAAGGAAATTTAAGCATTTTAAATGGAATAAAATAATCCATAATAGGATAATAAATGATTTCTGCTGAACAAATCAAGGCTTCTCGTGCACTTTTAGGTTGGAGTGCTGCTGAGTTAGCAAAACGCAGTGCTGTTGGGGCAACGACTTTACGTCGTTATGAGATGTTAGGTGGTGTTCCTGCAGCTAATTTATCTGTTTTAATGAAACTCAAGGCAACTTTAGAGTCAGCTGGTATTGAATTCACTGGCGATCCGTTGGTTAACCCAGGTGTGACCCTGCTTATCAAACGCGACGACTAAGTTCTAACTACTTTATCTTTTAGCTTATGCTTTATAATGTCCACTTCGATATTTATGTGGATGTCGCTATGCCTGTTGAAGATAAATCCAAGTCTCTTTTACCCTTCCTATCAAGCCCGAAACTTCTGCCCAATGAATCTGAGTCTGAGTTTCAATCAAGCTTACAGAGTCTCTTATCCGAGCTAGACAATCCCTCACCCTTGGCAGTTGCGCTGGTCAGTCAG
>Ga0209632_10002705_pt1 | contig 16862 bp, 14 predicted proteins | sample COG_10_FD_184754 | JGI IMG/M metagenome (GOLD analysis project Ga0209632, IMG submission 184754) | Pelagic Microbial community sample from North Sea - COGITO 998_met_10 (SPAdes) (version 2) | ecosystem: Environmental > Aquatic > Marine > Neritic zone/Coastal water | place: Helgoland, sampling... | reverse complement strand
TGAATGTCTGGAACGTGAATGGATGGAAGAATTAAATATACATATTGAAATAGAAAAGGAGATTCATCAATCTATCCAAGATGATAGATTTCTCTGTCGTTTTTTTGTTGGTAAAATATTGGACGAATACGAATTACATCAAAATGACCACGACGAAATATTATTTTTAAAAAAAGAGGAGATATATGCGTTGGATTTGTTTGATGGAGATAAATTGGTGTTGGATAAATTATGATTTTACATGTTACTTGTTACTATTTTCCTGTTGATCCGAATCCGCCTTCCCCGCGTTCGGTTGTTCCAAGGTCCTCGACGGAGTTGACGAGTGTTACATGGATGCGACGGAGGTCTGGAGCACATATTTGAATGAGTCGGTCTCCGGGTACGATTGTGTATGGGGGTGATGCGACACGTTTGTCAAATAGGGCGCATAGGTCTCCGCGGTATCCGGCATCGATGATGCCGACGGAGTTGGCGAGGCGGAGTGGTGTTTTGTATATGCTAGAACGGGGGTAGGCGTAGAAGGGCATGGGTTCGCCGGACACGGAGTCGAATGCGGCGGCGCGTACGCCTAGGTTATACTTGACGAATACATCGTCGGTATTGGTGAACATATGTGCGGTAGGGTTGAAGAGGTCGAAGCCTGAATTAAAAAAGGGTGATATGATGGAATTGTTATGTTTTTCTACGGCATCTATGTATTTCGAGTGTATTCCGTTGTTGTTGTTGTCTTCGCATATGAATATCTTTAAAAGCATGGTTGGTGGTTGGTTGGTGGTGTTCATGTGTGTAAATTGTATATGGTGTTTTGTTTATATTTGTATTTTTGTTTATATTTGTAATGATAATGACTATAATAAGTATGTGGTTTTAAGTTCGATAAATAGATCACCAAATCTCATAACGGTATCACCGCTGTCTTTTTGGTCTCGGCAATATGTTTTAAATTCGTCCAAATAGAAGTCCTTTCTTGAACTGTCTTTAATTACCAGTTTTATTGTCTTCTCCTCTATGTCTGTTAGATTATTTTTCGAACATTTTAGCACCTTATAGATGACAACGGAAAGACTCATGAGCAGTGTGTGTGATTTTTTTTTGTCTTTCTTACTGCCGGAGGACAACAATCCGGTATTTAAGTCGACAAGGTCGTGGACTATTTTCATCGCTTTTTTTACCTTAACGATTGACCGTTTGTGCTCTTTGACGTCAGTTGTTTGTTGTTCTGTTTCTGTTTGTTGTTCTGTTTCTGTTTGTTGTTCTGTTTCTGTTTGTTGTTCTGTTTCTGTTTGTTGTTCTGTTTCTGTTTGTTGTTCTGTTTCTGTTTGTTGTTCTGGGTAGATTGTTAGTTGTTGTGGTTGAATAAGAACCATGTCGATTGTTAGTTGTTGTTGAATAGGTTCTGTGTCTGGTGCTGGTGCTGGTTCTGTGTCTGGTGCTGGTGCTGGTTCTGTGTCTGGTGCTGGTGCTGGTTCTGTGTCTGGTTCTGTGTCTGGTGCTGGTGCTGGTGCTGGTGCTGGTGCTGGTGCTGGTGCTGGTGCTGGTGCTGGTTCTGTTGTTAGTTGTTGAATAGGAACCAGGTCGGTTGTTAGTTGTTGTTGAATAGGTTCTGGTTCTGGTTCTGTGTCTGGTGATGGTTCTGTTGTTAGTTGTTGAATAGGAACCAGGTCGGTTGTTAGTTGTTCTGTGTCGGGTTGTTGCATACCATGCTTTGTGTTATGTTTCTTAGAGATTTCGAGTGCTCTGGGAAGATTATGCTGAATCCCTATTTCAATAGCTTTTTCAAAGTTTCCTTTTTTTTTGGAGTTATATTCCCACGGTTGTCCTATATGGATGAGGAATGCGTTAAGTGCCTTAACTGCGTGGATAGTCGGGCACATTCTTACCTCTTTGACATGGGTGATACCGATAGATTCGCCTGCAGTTTTATGACAAATTTTCACTCTACTTCGAATATATAGGGAATCTGCAATCGCCCTGCCGTTGGGTGGGGCGCATGTATCAAATGCCCTACCATTAGCACCACATACGTCAACAGCATTTGCGGAGTTGCACAATTCTTCGTCTGGGTGAAATTGACACTGTGTTGAAGTAAGGACAAAACAAACCTCTTCATCATCTTCCCATAAATTATCCAGATCAAGCATATTTTCCATTTTCTTTATTCCGGTGATCTTTCGTGTTGTGATTTTTTTGGACGTATCGGAGGAACAAACGCGCATATCGAAATCACTTGGTAGGGGTTTGATAAGTTTCCTCTTCCCTTCTTTGTCTAATGTGGTGACTTTGGATATTGGGTAATTAATTGAAATATACGTAGCATCCGGGTGACTGTTTACGCGTATATTTGGTTTCGGGTTGTCTCCGGTAGTAGCCGTTGTATCTTTTTTAACAGTAATATATAAAGTCTTTTTAAACGGGGTTGTTGCTGGGTGGTTGAAAATATCATCGCTGGGTCGAATTTTGATGATTTCGCCGTTATATTCGACCATCGTATCGTATTCCTGATCGGGATTCAACTCTTCGATGGCACATCCGTGTTTAGCTGCTATATTTTTGATGAGGATTTCATGATATGTATATTTGATAATGTCTTTAATAGAGTTGAAATCTATGGTACATTGACCGCGTTTGGTTGTGTCGACAAGGAAGTTTGTGTATACAACGGTAGAACCTTCGTCGAATTCGGTGGGATGAACTTGTTTATACTTTTCTTCCGCGATGCCACCATTTTCATAAGATTCAAGTTCGTATGAGTTGTCCGTTTCCATTTGTCTCCAGTTGTTTGTCGCGACCACGTTTTCTCCTGATGACAATTTGGTATAAACTGTCATTGTGTCTGATAGAACTGTCGCATTAAGTTTTTTGCCACCACCGTGTCTGGATGAGGTTTCGTTGCTCTTATGTGATTGTGTTTTATATGATATGTTTAAACAATTCTCCGTCCCGTCTTTGTCGATATCTTTATACCCCCCTGGTATATTATCGCTTATTCCAAAAATTTTATTTTTTGAATCACATTTTATTTTGATTTTGGTTGCCATTTCAAGTGGATAATCTAAAAGCTCACGAATCTTTTTCATAGTGTCTGTTCCGGAATTTCTTGCGTGGTCCATAATTCCTTCGACACTGGACCCACCGATTGTGGGTTTACAATAACGAGAGCATGTTCGGTTAATGGATGCTGATAACATAACTGTGTATTTGTGTGTATGTCTGTGATAGGATCCTGTTTTTTCAATTTTGCAATCCCATGATCCTATAATGGCATTTTATTCTCATTTAGTTTTTGTTTTTAACTGTATGGGTCCGTCGGTGCCTAAACGAGTAGGTCACATATGGTAGTGATTGCGCGGGAAGATAGTTTTCTTGATTTCCCGTCGGTTCCTGTGATTCTAAATCGGTTGAGAGCTGTTGGATCTTCGTGGAGTTCGGCAACGAGTGCGGTAATGGTTCCATATTGGTTCATTAGTGCGGTTGCGATGGTTGAGCTGACAAATGGTAGTTGTTGTAGCATGATGATCCATGCGTTTTCTCTGCATACGTTTGCTTTTTTTTCGGGTTTGAGTAGTGCTGCGTATTCGGTGGATGTCTTTGGTATGTTTGAATCTTTGTCGCAATAGTATGTGATTTTGTTAGGGTCTTTGTTTAATTTTTTGTCGAATGCTGATACGATGCGTGCGGTGTCGCTGACGGATGTGGTGAATAGGACGCTGAAGCCTGAGTAGTATAGGAGTGAGAATACGGCTGAATGTAGATTGGGAACTCCTGTGCGGGGTCCCTCTATGATGAATATGATGTTGTGATTGGGTACGGGGGATGCGTCGAGTCGTGCCTTTTGTTCGAGGTATCGTCCGTCTTTGATGCTGGCGAGCATGTCACTAACAGTTTTGCGTTCAATTATGAGGGCTGGTTTATTTTCGTTTCCATTTTCGTTTCCATTTTCGTTTCCATTTTCGTTTCCATTTTCGTTTCCATTTTCGTTTCCATTTTCGTTTCCATTTTCGTTTCCATTTTCGTTTCCATTTTCGTTTCCATTTTCGTTTCCATTTTCATGTTCCTTTCCTGGTTGTGAGTCTAAATGGATTGAAACGTCACCGATGAGGAGGTTTTCAACGGTATGTGGGTATGGTTCGATTGCTGCGATAAGTTTATTTTCTCTGTAATCTATTTTGATGACCATGGTGTGGAAATATAAATATATTAAATACTATGAATGCTTTAATATGTTTGTGTAATCTACAATCTAGAATCGTCCGCATCGGGCGTTAGTTGGTCCTATATTGTTAATTTTTCTATGTGAGTTAACGATGTTTGTGCACTGGGGTAGTAGGCGTTTGGATAGGTAGTCATCGTATGATTGTGCGACACCAAAGTCTTTTTGTATGTGTGTTGTGGGGTTCAATCGAGTTCCAACGAAGCTGCCGCACTTCTGTCCGGATAATTGTGTGCAGTCGGGTGGTTGGGTGTTAACCACGCAATCGTGCTTGAGTTTCTTGTTGAAAATGTATATACCCTGAGAGTCATTTCCTGGAAAATTCGAATCGGGTTGGACGATGTCTGCGTCGGCGCGTACTGATAGGGCTCGCCTCATGGCGGCGCGTCCGCTGAGGACGGATGGTTTGATGGTTGTGGTTTGTGCTTCGCATGTTCTGGTTGTGGTTGTTCGGTGTGAGCCGCTTCCTATGTAGTGGTTGCTTCGATGTGATCCGTTGATAGAGAATTCTGTGTTGTGGGATACTTTATTGAATATATGAGCAGATTGGCGGTTTGTTGTGTTAGATCCAGGTGGGTCGGAACGGATGGCACCAGATTGGTGACATGTGCGACATTTTCGTGATAGGGTGGCTAGGGACATATGTTTGTTATACAATGGGTGTAGAAAATTTATCGATGAATCGTTGTATTGGAGATAATGGTGGTAGAGGTGTTGTATGTGTTGCGATGAGTTCTTGTAGGATGTTTGCTAAACGAGTATTGTTTGTTGAGTTGTTTGTTGAGTTGTTTGTTTCTGTTTCGGCTATTATTTTGTGTTGGGATATGAATATGGGTATTTCATCGAGGAAGTGAAAATCCTGTGTGTCGATTGATGTTATAATATGTTTATGATGGGATATGAATGTGGTGAGGTCTTCGATGTATGATTTCAGTATTGCGAGTTTATTGTATATAAGGGTATATGGTGTGTGTGATATGGTGTGTAATGCTGATGCTGAGTGTTTGAATTTGATGCATGTGTGTTGTTGTTTGATGGTACAGTTTGGATGTTTTTCTTGTATAAATTGTTGTAGGATGGAGTGTCCGTGTGTTTCGACTTTTGGAAATATTGCGTGTCCTCTGAGTGCTACGACGTGTTTTTGATGTTGAGTGTGTGATGGTTGTCTATAATGGTTATGGGTCATTGTCGTTGTTGTTGGTTTGTAAAATTGATTCTAAAATAATAAATTATATTTAACACAAAATAACCTAATAGATATAGATATATTATGAGTGAATGGACGCTAGTTTGTGGAAAAGGAGACCGAACGGGAGGAGACCGAAATAGGGACCGAACAGGAGGAGACCGAATGGGAGGAGACCGAATGGGAGGAGACCGAATGGGAGGAGACCGAATGGGAGGAGACCGAATGGGAGGAGACCGAAATAGGGACCGATCTGGAGGAGACCGATATAATAGTAATAATAATCGTAATAATAATCGTAATAATAATCGTAATAATAATCGTAATAATAATCAAAATGGTAGTTTCTGGTCACATGACAGACCACAAAATGATTCAAAGTATGAAAGTCGGTCATCGGGTCCTAATAACGATGACCGCTCACGTGGTCGCACCAGGGTCCATTTCGCCGAATTGGAACATCCGCGTGCCGTGCCTGTATCGGTTCCCGAGCCTATTCCTGAGTTACCTGTTGATAATAGGTATGCGAATGTGTGTCGTGGGATTGAGCAACCGTCTAAAGACGCGTCAAAAGTTGGTAAGAGTGAGTGGGATGATGTTATTAATTTGTCAGATAGTAATAACTGGTTTGGTGCTAGATGGGTTGGTCCCACAAAAGTGCGTTCCCGAAAAATAATTGGTTCGTATGGTGGTGATTGGCGAAATGCGTCTGGTGGTGGTAGTGTAGTTATTCCCAATATGTTACATGAGTATAGTCGTGATGGGGTGAATTGGTATGGTTCATTTCTCGAGACGTTTTCAGCTGATGAGATTATTCTTATGGAGAAGCAGGAAGATATTGAGCGTAACAACGAGTTCTTGATTGAGTTGGAGCGTTCGTATTTACGGAGTGAGTATATATCGAATCAGCACTACCTTGCGACTGGTGAGGAGGATGCGTTTGCGTGGGCGCAGCGGCATGCTCGTGAATATGATGAGTATGCTGCTACGATGGAGGTTGGATGTGATGAGGACGAATATGTTGGATATTGTGATCAAGAGTATGATTGATTTGACAACAATTGACAAAAAAATGAGTGGATATAATAAAATGTAAAAAAATGAGTGGATAAGCAATCAAATTTGTTTGTTTGAGTTAAATTGTGAATAAACAAGTATTGAGTTATTATAATTAGCATAATGGGTGATGATTGTGACTATGACGCCGAGTTGGAAGATATGATGGATACGACATGGATAGAAAATATCCGTGATATGGAGGCTGTATACAATAAATATTATGTGTTACCGATGCGTCATATAAATATATTTTTTTTGTTGGTTTGTGGTGGTAATGTTGTTGGATTTGATTCCATTTGCGTTAATATGGGAACCCCTAACGTTGTTGGATGGGAAGAGATGGTCCCGTCTATAAGTGAGTACATGTCGCGTGGATATGTGTTGAGTAAGCGTATTAAATATGGTGTTACTTTGACACCAGAAGAGGTGTTGTGTGGGCGAAATTTGCCACAGTCTGGTTCAGTCTGGGAGGATGTTGGAACGAGTTCTGATGTCCATTTCGGTGATACGATTGGGTTTATGCATGATATGTCATGTATTGTTTGTATAATGAATAGGTTCATTTCGAATAAACGTAGTAAGAAGAATTGTAGTGGGACTCGAAAGAATGGTAAGAACATGTTGTAATGAAGATTTATTTTAAATGTCGTAAAATATGTCATCATCAATACTATTTGACGATATGGTTTCGGATGATCCATCGTTTCCGGTTTTGATTGCGTTTAGTTTGACAGCTTCTTCGATCTCATCGTCAACTGTGGAATCATGTTTTGCCTGGATTGAGAACCCTAACTCTGCCTCTGGACCGAGTTCTTTTTTCTCAAATCCGCGCATGTCTTTGAATGCGCTGAAGTCGACTGATGTTTCGTTATCAAGGCGCTTAGCATCTGTTTCGCTATATACCTCCAATAGGTCGCAGTTTTTCATTTTTCCTTCTCTAACGGATTCGAAAGTGCGTTCGCCGGCGAGTATAACGGTTCCTGGTGCGAGTAAGTTGTCGCGCTTCCCCCGTCCTCTAAATTTGTTACGGATGTGGATTAGTATGTTGGTCCCATATGTGTTGATTGCGTGTGCCATACCGTTGCCGAGACATTTGCTTACGCACGCGTAAATCTCTGCTGGTTCATTTGGGTCAGCTTTTCGTAGATAATTGCTTCGGGGAGCGTTTACGAATTTGCGTCCCATGCGTTTTTGGTTTTTACCTCCCTTTTCATTTTTGACCATGTTGTTATATGTGCTAATGATAGAAAATATTTATGTGTTTCAATTTTAGTACGCTGTAGTTGGTTTCATTTTTTATTTTATAAATAATAGCTGATAATATTATTTGTGTGTGTGTTTGTATGTAATGCGATAACTGTAATCATATAAAATAGTTTAAACGGAACAAGGGTTGTTATATTTAATGTTTGATATATTTTTTTTTATATTTTCTTATGACGTTTGGTTTTATTTGTCTCATATAATTTTACACAATAAACAATTTTACACAATAATTCATAAAGAACACCATAATACTGATTATAAAGTCATTAATTTTAAAGATACTTATGTTGGAAATTTTATTGAAGGACCATTTCAAGGAATTGGTGTTTTATTTCCTTTATTTTTTATAAAGTTTAATTTGTATTCATTTTTGCAATCATTATTATTAATAAATGTAAGAGGTATGTTAAGACATGATAGTCGTTTTATATGGCTTATTGGAAATCATCATATACTGCATCATAAATACCCACAATTTAATTTTGGTGAATATTGGTTAGATAACTTATTTGGAACAAGTTATCCTAATAAAAACGAATATGCGTTTGGTCTGGTTTACATATAACATTCGGTATTTCATTTCGCATGTTGGTTCATATCGAGTCGAGTCGAGTGCTCATTTGCTGTATATGGAGGGGTTGTTCGTCAAATTCCATATCATATTTTGTGTAAAATTCCTGTTCGTTCTTGGCGTCGTTAAATATGACGTTATTGTCATGGGTAATGGATCCGCCACAGAATTTTATGCGATGGATCCATATGGGTGAATCTATACATAAGTTGAGCCATCTGTCGCGTACGTCTTCAAATGATGGTGGTGGTTTGAGTGCGAATATGTATGTATGTGGGTGGTGTGGGAATAGACGGTTTGTTCGAAGGATTTTCCATGGGATAGTTTCTGTTATAATAAGTGGTTTAGTGAATGTTGTTGGTATGGCAAGGTCTGTGTCATTTACATCGGGTCCCACGAGTGAATGGCGGTGCGATTCGGTTGTTAAGTTTGGTTCACATAGGGGTGGTATATGGAATAATGGTTTATAGGATGGTGGTTCATGAGGAAGTTTGCGTAGGATGATGGTGAGTGCGTGTAGTTTGGCGATGATGATATGTGAGTTTTTGTAAACGTAAATGGATGGTTTTGCGTGAGGTTCGCCAAGATAGTCGGTGCACGCTTCGATAACAGCGTTGATAAAATCGATGTTATTGGAATGTGTGATGAGTGCGATTGCTTTATCGGGATTTTTTCGTTGTATGTGTCGCAGTACCTGGTGAGCGAGTGGGTTATATGTAGATACCCATGTGGGTGTTTTTCCGCGTAGTACGGATACAGGTTTGTGTTTCCCATCACTTTCCTGGTTTCCGTTTGTATATGTGTGGTGTGCGTAGTGATTTAAAACCACGGTTGTTCGAGCGCATGTGAAAATTTTAGATACAATATGATGAATCTCTTTATATTCATTTCCGCATTTAGACGAGTTGTTGGACCACATAACGGATAGTTCGATGATGTATTTAGCTATATGTGGATAGTCGATTGCACATGTGGCATAGTATGCAGTCCATAGTGCGTCAAATGCTTCGACCTCGAATCCCGACATGAGTAGTTCGTTGCACCAGAATAGTGGTTCTAGGATGGTTGTAGCTGTTGCGAATGATAGTATAAGAGATGCGTGGACGTGTGTTGTGTCGTATAGTAGTCGTGTCAACGGCATTTATTTCTATTTCTATTTCTATTCCAATTCCTATTCCAATTCCAATTCCAATTCCAATTCCAATATTGTATTTATATGGTATGTTATATAAACCTGTGTTGGATATATTAATGCGTCAATTTTGAATATTGGCAAACAAAAAAATCTCTGGAATATATATAATGGCTAACGCATGGATAGCACACATTAAGGCAACGAGAAAGCAATACCCCAACCTGATGCAGACTGGTGGTCTTAAGGCAGTAATCCTTAAGGCAAAGGAGACGTACAAGAAGCAGTCGGGTGGTTCCGGTTGCCCGATGGGTGGAGCTATGGATAGCATAGTGGATAATGCTGAAAATGTCGCTGGTATGCCCGCACGTGCGATTGGTGGTGATGGTGTAGGTGTCGCTGCTAAGCTAACCGATGCCCATATGATGGATGGTGGAAAGAGGAAGAAGGGCAAGAAGGCTGGATCTAGAAAGAGCAAGAAGGCTGGTTCTAGAAAGAGCAAGAAGAATAAGAGCAAGAAGAATAAGAGCAAGAAGAATAAGAGCAAGAAGAGCCGTAAGTAAGTAATATGATTGTCTTTATGATTATATTCTATAACAACCCTATAGCTATAATATAATATAATAATTCGTAAAATAACAAGTTGGTAACCAAATTATAAACAACTTGTTATTTTATTTATATGCGACTTGGATGATGTCGAATAAGTTGGTTCTTTTCACCGATTCCACGTAGAATATGGTATGTAACGTGTTATATATGTCATGTATGGCGAATATTTTATCATGTGTTAAAAATTTCATTACGGGGGCTATAAATACGGAGTGAACTATATCGTTTGATGGGTCAAAAAAGTCAGCTATCGTTTTTATGTATAGTGCGACGACCGAGTACTTGGCTGAGCTGGATATGTTTTCGGAAGTGTATTTGATTGCGTTTGTCCTTGACAGATGGAGGTAGTATTTATTGAGGTATGTGTGTGTATTTTCGATGATGACTTTAGATACAGACGCGGGAAATATGGTTTTGCTGTGGGATTTGAATAGTGACATAATTGTGTCCATTGTGGTCGGTGATATGGTGTGTATGTTGTTATCGTGAATATATTTGAGGACGAATATTTCGGGTGACATGACTCCAGAGTATGGGATGTGTGGTAGATGGGTTGTGATGTCGGATTCAAAATGGGGGTTGTCTGTGAGGCACCACGTGAGGTTGGTGACACATGGTATTTTATTCCATCGGTGAATGCTGGCGTTGGTTTGGTCAAATATGATGGGGAATATACGCGACTCGTTTAAAATACGGATTGCGTTTATATAGAATAGGAATGCGTCGAGGATGTGGAACATGATGTTTTTTGAGGTCATACGTCCTGCATCAGCATCAGCATCCTTATTGGGGGCTATAAAATCGGTTATTAAGAGGATGGTAGATGGGTTGTATGTTTCCTGTGTGACGATTGCGTTTGTATTGGTATTGGTTATATGTGTGCTTTCTATGATATTGAAAAATAGTTTGTGGTTGTCCACACGTTTCTGTATTGCTTGTGATGTATCTGATCTATATTGGATTTCGGTAGTTGGTACAGAGCACGTAGTGAATGGGGATAATGCTAAACCCAGTCCACGTGGGATGATGTCGTGGTTAGGTAATGGGATATGTGTGTGTTGTTGGCGATTAATTTTTTCCACATGTGGTTGCATGTGACGATGAATATGTATATTAATATAATATAATACCGTTTTATAAAGTTGATTACGTAATATATTTATTACGTAATATGTAATCAAATATATCGATATGATTTTTTATTTTTTATTTTTTATTTTTTATTTTTTATTGGTATTGAGTTTAAGCGGTGTGGTTACCACCAATCATTCTGTAATCGATATAGTATGACTGGGTGAAAGATACAGCAGAACCGCGGACATTAAGTTGTCCGGTGGCGCTTGATACAGACATCTTGACACGAATTTTGTCGTCTGCCTCGAGGGGCGCTTCGGTGGCGACGGTGGTGCTGTTAAGAGTTCCGTTGAGAATTGCCACTTGGACAGAGTTAAGTTTGGCTATTGTGATTACTCCAGTTCCCACGGTTATAACAAGGTCGTCGCCCTTTACGTATCCAGATCCGATATGTGTTCCGGTGGATGAGCCGTCTGTGGGGTCGTTAGCAATAACGATTGTGTGAATAGTGGATGCGTCTGTCATTACGACGGTGACCTTTGCACCAGTTCCATTCGCTGCGACCGAAGATGTTGTGCACGCAAGGGTTGTACCGGCAGCCAAATCACCCGCTGTGGTAATAGCAGCACCATAACCGAGGGTGAATCTTTTTCTCACGGGGTCGGATGAAGCCATCATGTTCTCAATAAGTTCCTTTGATGCGGCAGCTTGTGCGGCGGCCTGAGTCGCACCTGTACTTGCGGTGATGGAAGCGTTGGCGCTGGCTATCGCAGCAGCCTCGGCGGTGTCCCATGCGTCTTTGACGGTTTCCTGGTTGCTAAACAGATCGGCGGCACCGCGGTGTCCGAATACATGGGCGGATAGGGTATCGACGTAATCTCTCTGAACAGCAAGGCGGTCTTCCTTGATTGCGGAAAGTGCTGTTGTGTTTGGTAAAGTTGCGCTGTACAAAGTGCCGGTAGTTGCGGCGGCGTTGATAGATGGGAATGCGATTGTTAATGATGTGTCTGATAGACCGGTGATGTCTGTCAGTGTAGAATTGTCGAGGGGTTCTCCCGAGTTTTCGGAGGATGTTGCGAATAAAAAGTACTTTGCTACATCGGCGGTGTTCCATGATGTACCACTTAAAGCACTTGCGGCCTCGTGTCCGCAAATGTCAATTATGTAAGGGTAAGAAACATCATCTTGTGTTGTTTCAGTACCAGCAAACAAACCTGCTGTGCCAATAGTGGCGGAACCGGTATATCCAGAGATGTAAAATGTCACGCCGCTGTCGGTGGGGGCGGCATACGAAACAAGGGTGTTGGATGCGTCAGCCATATTATATAGTATATAAGGAAAATAATTAAAGTAATCTACATATGAAATTATATAAATTTTCGTCTCACTATTATAATTATCAATAACCAAATATCAAATCAATATCAACATAATACTTTGACTAAAGATAATATAAACATCAATAAATATGATAAATATGATAACCGTATATATATTATGCTGTGGTATGATTACCACCCACCATTTGGTAGTCGATAAAATAAGATTGAGTGAACGATACTTCAGACCCTCTCGCGTTTAATTGTCCGGTTGCGGAATCGATGGAAAGTTTAACGCGTATTTTGTCACCAGACTCAAGTGGGGCTTCTGTGTATACGGTGGTAGAGTCCATAGTTCCGTTGAGGATAGCTACCTGAATAGAGTTTATTTTGGATACGGTTACAGTCCCTCCTGTACCCTGTGGATTTGTGAAAGTGTAATTGTTTCCCTTTGCGTATCCCTGACCGGTGGCGACACCTGGATATTCATATGAACTATCGGTGGGGTCATTATATATGGCGATGGTGTGGATATTTTTGTCGGCGTCAGTTTTAATCGTTAGGCGTGCGGCACGAGTAACTGTGGTTGAGTTGGACGTTATTGGAACATTTGAGTATGTTGTGTTGGCATCCCAGTGTCCGGTTCCAGATGAAATGGTTGCGCCGTATCCAAGTGTGAAACGTGTTCTAACGGCGTTACTTGGGGAAGCCATCATGTTTTCGATGAGTTCTTTTGAAGCACTATGTAGTTTAAGTTGTGCGATGGTAGCGGCGAGTGCTTGTTCGGATTCGCTTATACCCTCACCGCTGTGTGCTGATAGTCGTCGGTCGATGGAACGGTTTGCGACACCGGAAGCTGCTGTCTCTGCTAGGTCCCATGCGTTTTTGACAGCTTCCTGGTTGCTGAAAAGGTCGGCAGCACCGCGGTGTCCGAATACGTGAGCGGATAGGGTGTCTATATAGTCCCCTTGGACGTCGAGTCGGTTTGACCTGATGACTGAGAGTGGTCCTCCACCGACGTTGTAACACAAGCCGAAAGTTGCTGCCTGGGTGATTGATGGGAATGCGATTTCTATATCGGCGCTATCGGCACCGTGGATCTCCACTTGATGTGAGTTGTCGGGTGAATCGTTGGAAGTGGAAGTTCTAAATCGAAAATATGATGCGACGGTAGCGGTGTCCCATGCGGGTCTTCCTCCGTTAGAACTATTATCGTAGTGACCACTTATGGTGATGATTTTTGGATATGATATATTTGGTTGGGATGTTTCAAGACCTGCGAAAACGCCTGCGTTGGTGATGATTGCTGTTCCGGTTAGAGTTCCTATATAAAAAGTAACATTATCATCGTCGGGTGCGGGATACATCACAAGGGAAGAAGAATTGGTTGTTACTGGCATATGTAATGTGATGTGATTTAATTTAATATATTATACGTAGAACAAAAGTATACTATATTATTTATTTGTTTATTTATTTATTTGTTTATTTATTTGTTTATTTATTTATTTATTTATTTGGTTGGTGCGCTGCGCACTATGTAATGTGATGTGATGTTTTTATGCGTATTCAACAACTTTAAATACGTCAACATGACCGACGTCCGTATGAGTCGAATTGTCGAAGTTAGGTGAGCTCACCGCGAGTTGTGTACCATCATCGCTTAGAGAAACTCTTGATCCGAATTTGTCCCCATCCGCGGCACCGTTTATTTCGGCGTCCAATATATTCCAACTATTGTTGAATACGGAGTATTCGTATAGTATTACGTGACCTCTTCCAACTCCCGTCCCACCACCATTATTATTATTTGCTCCAACCGCTATTTTTATAACGCCAGCGGTTGTTTTGACAAGTGAGATAGAATATGACGACAAATCGTTCTCGGCTTCGCCGTCTATATCTCCACCAATCTGTTCCCATAAACTGTTGCTGTCGTTGTATTCAAATACCTTTGTGACACCTCTACTATTATCGTGGCTGGATGACCCAGCAGCAAGAGTTGTTCCGTCTTTACTTAATGATACAATCGAAAATCTGTCTTCAACCGCATCACCATATAACCACTGTCCTTTTTGGGTCCATGTGCCTGTGCTTCCCGAGCCACTAAGCGTATAAACACTTACTCGTCCCCGGTTATCGCTGGTTCCCAATCCAGCGCCATCACCTCGGGTTGTTCCCACGGCAATTGTTAGTCCGTCGCCACTTAGAGATACAGACGTTCCCATCCAGGCACCGTTGTTGGGTCCCTTTATGATGTTTCCCAGTTGGTTCCAATCGCCCATGCTCGAATCCCATTCGTAAACGAATACCGCACCATTATTACTTGCGGGTCCATCATACTGTTTTGATCCAGCGGCGACGATAAGTCCGTTGCTACTTATGGAAACAGATTCACCGAATTTGTCCCCATCGACCGTTCCCCATAGTGTGGAACCCTTTTGAATATATGATGTATATGCTCCGTTGCTATCAATAATGGCTTCCCACACCATAAGACTACCGTGGTTTGACCCAGACAGACCCGATTTTTCATGAAGGTTGGAACCTATTGCAAAATATTGTCCGTTCTCGTTCATAGACAGTTTCGACCCCGTTTTAAGGTTGGTTTGAATCCCTTGTGTATATTTAATTAAGCTCCATTCTGTAGTATTGACGGTCGCGCGAGTATATGCATACCACATACCAGCTGCTGCGGGGTTAGATGTTACAAGATCTGGTGCACCAACGACCATAGCCAGTCCATCACCGCTTAACGACAATCCCGACCCGAAACCACCCCCCGAACCATCCCACTGTCCATCTACATATCCTGTTAGAGTGATTGTATGGTTAATTGGTTCAGGTTCAGGTTCCGGTTCCGGTTGTCCGTATGTGACAAATAAAAGCTTATTGTCGGCAACTGTGAGATACTTGGATGTGGTGTTGAATATGGAACCGTCTGTGCTGTCAATACCAGCGGTTATCTTTGATTGGTTTGTCTGGATTACTACCTCAATAGGTTGTGGGTCGGCTGAAATTTCGAATACACGAGCATTTCCTACTGACCCCCCGTTGACGTTCTGATCATATGGTGCTCCTAAAGCTAATCTTGTTCCATCAGACGATAATGATACTGAATATCCTGCGCGGTCCCAACTGTTTTTCCCGTCTATGTCATCGGTCATTTTGACCCACGATGCGTTTGTGTAGTGATATACACGAGCGTGACCAGATGCCATAGCACTTCCATCATTTCCGTGAGCACCGATTGCGAGAATTGTTCCGTCCGCACTTAAAGATACAGACTGTCCCGAGAAATCACCACCGACTTCTCCGTCAATATCCTGACCCAATTGTACCCATGACGATGACGACCCGTTGTATTGATAAACGCGAACGTGACCCGAATTGCCACCATTTACTCCGGTATTATTAATCGCACCGATGGCGACGATTGTTCCGTCAGCACTTAAAGATACAGACTGTCCGGATTTGTTACTACTGGCTTCTCCATCAATATCATTTCCTAAACGGTTCCATCCAACGGGTCCAAATGTAGAACTATTTTGGTCGGCTACGGCGACTGTCTTAGTTTCATCGTATTGATAGATGCGGACGTGACCTGAGTCGTAACCATTTCCGTCATTTCTACGTGCGCCAATTGCAACGATTGTTGTTGTTCCGTTGGATGACAACGAGACGGTTGAAGATTCGTCACCACCAGCTTCACCGTTAATATCCTCTCCTAACCTGACCCATGACGACGACACGTTGTAGTATTGATACACACGGACGTGACCTGAATTGCTACCTTTTCCGTCATTATTCTTTGCGCCAATTGCGACAATTGTTCCGTCCGCACTTAAAGATACAGACAATCCAGACCTGTCACTAGCGGCTTCTCCATCAATATCATTTCCTAAACGGTTCCAGCCAATAGGTCCAAATGTAGAACTACTTTGGTCGGTTACGGCGACTGTCTTAGTTACATCGTATTGATATATGCGGACGTGACCTGAGTCGTTACCATTTGCGTCACTATAATCAGCACCGATGGCGACGATTGTTCCGTCATCACTTAAAGATACCGACAATCCAGACCTGTCACCAGCGGCTTCCCCGTAAATATCTGCTCCCAATTGTACCCATGTTATATTACCGCTATTGTTTTGATATTGAAAAATACGAACCTGACCTACTACAGAACTATTACCATCATTACCATCATTACCATAAGCACCAATTGCTACAATAGTTCCGTCCGCACTTAAAGATACGGAGTATCCAGCTAGGTCACCTGCGTTTTCCCCGATAATATCATCACCCAATTGGGTATATGGGTAAAAATATGGATTCTTGAAGACTATGTTGGTTCCATCATAGCCGATATCCATAGATAGGTCTGTTTCAAGTTGTTTCACTATATCGTGAACGAAGTAGTCGCCAGA
>Ga0209632_10002698_pt1 | contig 16866 bp, 20 predicted proteins | sample COG_10_FD_184754 | JGI IMG/M metagenome (GOLD analysis project Ga0209632, IMG submission 184754) | Pelagic Microbial community sample from North Sea - COGITO 998_met_10 (SPAdes) (version 2) | ecosystem: Environmental > Aquatic > Marine > Neritic zone/Coastal water | place: Helgoland, sampling... | reverse complement strand
TAATAAAGCAGGGCTAGGTGGTGGCTCAATGAATGCCGCTAACGTTTTGAGATATTTTGTAAAAAAAAATATTATTAAAACTACACGTGAAGAAATTATAAAAATTTCTAAATTAGTTGGCTCGGATGTACTCTTGGGTCTTAACCCTAATAGTTCTATTTTAACTTCTAATAATCAAATAAAACGTTTCACTAATTGTAAAAAAATACATACTTTAATTGTAAAACCTAATTTTGGTTGTTCTACAAAAGAAATTTATTCAAAAGTGAAAAAATTTAACAAACCAAATTTTAATCGACCTAATAAAAAAATGTTCAATTTCGATTACTTAAAAAAAATGAATAATTCATTGGAGCCAATTGTTCTTTCAAAATACTCTAAATTAAGAACAATTAAATTGTATTTGGAAAATTTATCAAAACCAGTTTTTGTAAGAATGACAGGATCTGGATCTGCATTAGTTGCATATTATAAATCGAAAGAAAGATGTGAAAATGCGAAAAAACAGTTTAATAAAAAATATAAAAATTACTGGTGTATAGCTTCAAAAACTATATAAACTTGTTTTTTTGTGATATACGAAATTAATATTGGCCCATGGTGAAGTGGTATCACATCTGTTTTTGGTACAGAGATCCGAGGTTCGAATCCTTGTGGGCCAGCCAAATATGATTAACTTTTTAGATAAAATTTTTTTCCGTTCTAATAATTTAGATTATGTAAGTAATAGCATTAAAGATCTTACTAAAAATACACCTGCCAATAAAATTTTTGAGGCAATTAATAATTATTCATCAGAAAGTGAAGTTAGATATGTGGGGGGGTGTATTCGAAAATTAATCAACAAGGAAAAAGTGGATGATATTGATTTATCAACTAACTTAGAGCCAAAGCATGTTTGTGATGCACTCAAAAAAAATAATATAAATTATTATGAAAGTGGTATTGAACATGGAACGATTACAGCTTTAATAGATGAATACAAATTTGAAATAACATCTTTAAGGGAAGATGTCTCTACAGATGGGCGACATGCTAAAGTTAAATTTTCTAAAAATTGGAAAGAAGATGCTTCAAGAAGAGATTTTACAATTAATTCAATTTACTCAGACAAAGATGGAAATTTGTTTGACCCATATGAAGGTAAAAAAGATTTAGAAAATGGTTTTGTTAATTTTATTGGAGACGCAGATAAAAGAATTAAAGAAGATTATCTAAGAATATTAAGATATTTGAGATTTTTTCTAAACTACTCAAAAAAGCCGCACAGTTTGGAGGTTATCAGAAAACTAAGGATGAATATTGGTGGAGTTTCAAAGCTATCAAAAGAAAGATTGTTAGATGAATTAAAAAAAATAATCAAATTAGATATATTGGAAAAGTTATCCAAGGATAAATTAAGTTTAGATTTAATTTTAATGATTTTTCCAGAATTAAAAAATATAAAGATTTTTTCTAAATTAAACTCAAATAAGAAAGATATCTTAAAAAAGATAGATTTTATTTTCTTATTATCCACAATGATTATTGATGGTACTGATAATGCAGATTATTTTTTATACAAATTCAATATTTCAAAAAAAGATAAGAAGAGAATTAAAATTATTGATAATTTTTATAAAGAAAAAATAAGCTCAAAAACATTTACAAAAAACAATATAAATAAAGTTTTCTACTATAATGGAAAACAAGCTGTATTTGATATTTTGAATTTAAGAATAATCAAATCTATAAAAAAAGATGAAACTCTAATTGAATTAGCTAGGGATTATGAGAAAAGGGCAATTCCTACGATGCCAGTAGTTGCTGATGTATTAATGATAAAATATAAAATTCCTGAAGGTAAGAGGCTAGGGGAAAAGCTTAAAATGATAGAAGAAGAGTGGGTTAAAAATAATTTTAAAATTTCTGATCAGCAAGTTGATAATATTATTAAGAACTAGATGTATTTAACATCTTTAATTTCAAAGTTTTTTTTTCCAGCGGGAGTGTTAATTTCAACCAAATCATTTTTATTTTTCCCAATTAAACCTTTTCCAATTGGTGATTTAAAATAAATTAATTTCTGTTTTAGGTCAGCCTCGTCTTTTCCAACAATTTTATAATTAATTTTTTCATTGGTATCTAAATTTTCTAAAAATACTGTTGAACCAAATATTACTTTGCCGTCGTTGTTTAATTTTGTGACATCAATCACATTGGCTCTAGCAATGATATCATTTATTTCAGTTACTCGACCTTCGTTATGAGATTGCTCTTCTTTTGCTGCATGATATTCGGCATTCTCTTTTAAGTCTCCATGAGACCTTGCTTCAGCTATTGCTGCAACAATTTTAGGTCTCTTTTTTTCTTTTAAAAAAACCAATTCTTCTTTTAAATTATTTAACCCATTTATTGTAATTGGTTCTTTATCCATTTTATTTCCATTTTGCCAATGGTGGTAATGACATTAATATTCCATCGACATTCCCACCTGTTTGTAGCCCAAATTTAGTTCCTCTGTCGTATAATAAATTAAATTCTGCATATCTACCTCTTTTAATGTATTGCATTTCTTTATCTAGAGTAGTCCATTTTTTTTTCATTTTTTTTGTAATAATCCTATTAAAAATTAATTGGAATGTAACTCCAACATCTCTAACAAATTTGAAATTTTTTTCAAAATTATTTTTCTTATAATCAAAAAAAATTCCACCTATGCCTCTAGGCTCTTTTCTATGAGGTAAATAAAAATATTCATCACACCATTTTTTATATTTTTTATAATAATTTTTATTATGACGGTTACACATACTTCTTAATATTTTGTGAAATTCTTTCTTTTCAGATCTGTCAATCTTCGAAGGTGTTATATCCATTCCACCACCAAACCAATCATGTGTGGTACAAATATATCTCGTATTAAAGTGCATAGCAGGGATCAGGGGGTTTTTCATATGCATAACAACAGAAATGCCGGATGCCCAAAAACTTGGATCTTTTTTTGCACCAGGTATTTTTGTTTGAAACTGTTTTGGGAACTTTCCATAAACTTTTGAAAAATTAACACCAACTTTTTCAAAAATATTTCCATTTTGTAATATTCTGTATTCACCTCCACCCTCATCTTTTTTACTATTTCTTTTCCAAGTTGTTGATTTAAATTTAGCCTTACTTTTTTCAAGTTTGTGTATATCATCGCAAAAAGCATCCTGGAGAGTCTTAAACCAATTACTTGCTAAATCTTTTTTAATTTTAAAATTCATATTAAATTAACTTACTTTGTTTTAAACTTTCAGCCAAAATAATTGCTACTGATGATGCAATATTAAGTGAACGTTTATCATTTTTCATAGGTATTTTTAATCGATTCTTAATTAATTTATGAATATGATCAGGTACTCCAGCACTTTCTCTTCCAAATAAAATTGTATCATTTTTGTCAAATTTAAATTCTGTGTAAGATATAGATGCTTTAGTTGTCATCAATATAATTCTTTGATTCTCTTTAGACTTAAAAAACTGATCTGAGCTTTGGTAGAATTTAATTTCTTTTTCATCCATATAGTCCATTACAACCCTCTTAAATCTCTTGTCATTTAATAAAAAACCACATGGCTCTATAATCTCTAATTTTGCACCCAGGCATGCGCAGGTTCTAATTATTGCTGCAGTATTTTGAGGAATATCTGGTTCAAATAATGCAATTTTAGGCCTTTCGCCCACAAGATTATGTGTCATTCTTTCAGTAGAAAAAATACTATTTTATTATATGTATTCATATATTAAATAACTAAATCAATTTATAAAATTTAACAAACTAACAGATGTCAGAAAAAAAAACCAATAGAAGAGATTTCTTATTTACAGCAACATATGCTGTGGGAGCAGTAGGCGTGGGCGCTACAGTTTGGCCTATGATAGATCAAATGAATCCTGATGCTTCAGTAAAAGCTTTAGCAAGCACTGAAGTTGATGTAAGCTCTGTGACTCCTGGAAAAACAATCACAGTTCTGTGGAGAGGCAAGCCAGTTTTTATTAGAAGAAGAACTCTAAATGATATTGCAGAAGCTAGAGCAGTAAAGATGGACGAACTAAAACACCCTGAAAAAGATGAAGATAGAGCTAAAGATCCAGAGTGGCTAGTCATGCTTGGGGTCTGTACTCACTTAGGTTGTGTACCATTAAATGATAAAGGAGATTATGATGGTTGGTTTTGTCCTTGCCATGGATCACATTATGATACATCTGGAAGAATTAGAAAAGGTCCAGCCCCTTTAAATATGGAAATTCCAAAATATGAATTTGTTAATGCTAACACAATTAAAATTGGTTAATTTAAATGAGTGATCAAGAATATATACCGAAGTCTAAATTTGGAAAGTGGTTTAATGATAGATTGCCATTACTTTCATTAGCAAGTCATCTTACAGATTATCCTACTCCAAAAAACCTAAATTATTGGTGGACTTTTGGTGGAATACTAACTTTTTGTCTAATAACTCAAATCGTAACAGGGCTTACACTTGCGATGCATTATATTGCTCATGCAGATATGGCATTTGAAAGTGTTGAACATATTATGAGAGACGTAAATTACGGCTGGCTAATTAGATATATACATGCAAATGGTGCATCAATGTTTTTTTTAGCAGTCTATATTCATATTTTTAGATCTCTGTTTTATGGGTCTTATAAATCTCCAAGAGAAATTATATGGATAATTGGTATTATTATTTATCTACTCATGATGGCAGCTGCTTTTATGGGCTATGTTCTTCCGTGGGGACAAATGAGTTTTTGGGGAGCTACAGTTATTACAAATCTATTTAGTGCGATTCCTTTAGTAGGAGAGGGAATTGTAACTTGGTTATGGGGAGGTTACTCAGTTGATAATCCAACTTTAACAAGATTTTTTACATTACATTATTTAATACCTTTTTTAATTTTAGGACTTGTGGTTCTTCATATATGGGCGCTTCACGTTCCGGGAAATAACAATCCTATTGGAATAGATATTAAAAAACCATCAAAAGATACAGTGCCATTTCATCCATATATTGTAATTAAAGATGGGTTTGCATTACTGATGTTTATGATTGTCTTTGCATTTTTTGTTTTTTATACGCCAAATATTTTAGGTCATGCGGATAATTATATTGAAGCAAATCCAATGGTTACCCCAGCACATATTGTTCCTGAGTGGTATCTGTTGCCATTTTATGCAATTTTAAGATCTGTACCTGATAAATTATTAGGAGTAGTTGCAATGTTATCAGCTATTTTAATTCTAGCCGCATTACCTTGGCTAGATACTTCAAAAATTAGATCTGCTGTTTTTAGACCTCTTTACAAACAGTTTTATTGGATATTAGTAGTTGATGTTCTGATTCTTGGTTACGTGGGCGCAATGCCTGCTGAAGGCCTATATTTATTAATTGCTAGAGTAGCTACTGCCTATTATTTTTTACACTTTTTAGTAATATTGCCAGTCTTGGGCTTTAAAGAAAAAACCATTCCAGTTCCTTTAAGTATTACAGAACCTATTCTTGGAGGTTCTCCAAATCAAGCTATGGTAAAAAATAAAGAAAGTTTTGATAAATAGGGTGAAGAATTTTATAAAATTATTATCAATTATAAGCATAGTTTTTTTTACAACTGTACAATTAAATTCAGCTGAAAAAGTTGATTATTTAAAAACTGACTGGAGCTTTAAGGGCCTTTTTGGAAAATTTGATAGAGCTTCACTTCAAAGAGGTTATCAAGTCTATACTGAGGTTTGTTCTTCTTGTCATTCCATGAAGTATCTTAGTTACAGAAATTTAGGAGAAGAGGGTGGTCCTGAATTTTCAGAAGAAGCAGTGAAGGCAATAGCAGCATCTTTTGAGGTAAAAGATGGCCCTAATGCTGAAGGCGAGATGTTTATAAGACTGGGAAAACCATCGGATAAATTTGTGATGCCTTATGATAATGTTAAAGCTGCAGAGGCAGCAAATGGTGGTGCATATCCACCTGACATGTCTGTATTAGTTAAAGCCAGAGGCGGTGGAGTAGATTATATTTATTCTTTGTTGCAAGGTTATGAAGATGCACCAAGTGGAACGACTTTAGATGAAGGTGTTCATTACAATAAGTATATGTATGGAAATAGAATCAAGATGTCAGCACCACTCTCAGAAGGTATAGTTGAATATGGAGACGGAACTGAAGCAACTGTTGAACAGATGTCAAAAGATGTAACAACATTTTTAATGTGGGCTGCAGAGCCACATCTAGAATCTCGCCATCGAATGGGCTTTAAAGCAATTTTATATTTGATTATTCTTACGATCCTAGTTTATTTTAGTATGAAAAGAATTTGGTCACGTGTTGAAACGAAAGTTTAGTACGTCCCCATCTTTTACAATATAATCTTTTCCTTCTAGTCTCATTTTACCATTTGTTTTAGAACTTACCCAGCCATCATTAGCAACAAAATCATCATATGAGATTGTTTCAGCTCTAATAAATCCCTTTTCAAAATCTGAATGAATTTCACTAGCAGCCTTTGGAGCTGTACAGTTTTTTTGAATTGTCCAAGCTCTTGTTTCCTCTGGTCCAGAAGTAAAGTAAGTATCTAATTCAAGAATCTTATAGCCCTTTTGAATTAACATATTTAATCCAGTTTCTTTTAAACCAATCATTTCCATATAATTTTTTTTTTCACTTATATCTAATTCGTTTATTTGATTTTCTATATCAGCGGAAACAATTAAAGTATTATCTTGCCCAAATTTATCAATAAATGTTGTCGTATAATTGTTACCATTCTGAACACTCTGTTCGTCCACATTACAAACAAATATTTTAGGCTTTATAGATAATAGGCCACTTTGATTTAGTTGTTTTGTATCAAATTCTGATTTTAAAATAGCAATATCCTTATCATTATCAATATAATCTAAGGCAGTTTCAAGGATTTTAATCTGTTCTTCATCTATATTTTTTTTATTACTTTTTTCTAATCTTTTTTGAATAGACTCTAGATCTGCAAGCATCATTTCAGTTTCAATAATTTCAAGGTCTCTTACAGGGTCTACCGTCAGGTTTACATTTTGAATATCATCTGAATCAAAACATCTAACCATATGTATTATTGCATCCACTTCCCTAATATGTGATAGAAATTTATTTCCTAAACCCTCACCTTTGGATGCTCCTTTTACTAAGCCTGCAATATCAACAAATGAGATGGATGTATTAATAATTTTTTTAGATTTAGATATTTTCGCTAAATTTTCTAATCTTTGATCAGGGACTGGCACAACACCAACATTTGGATCAATAGTACAAAATGGAAAGTTTGCTGCCTGTGCTTTGCTTGAATTAGTTAAAGCATTAAATAATGTAGATTTACCAACATTAGGCAATCCCACAATTCCACACTTAAAACTCATTATTTATTATTTACAGTGCTAGAAAATAAATCTAATTTTTTTTCAACAAGAACAGACATTGAATCTGTTATATCTTTTGATATTTTTTCGATTACAAGCAACTCATCGTCATCAAAATTCTGTAAAACATAATCTGCAACATCAATATTACCTTTAGGTTTTCCAATTCCAATTCTTACTCTTGAATAATCTTTACCAATAAATTTATCAATAGAAGCTATTCCATTGTGACCTGCGCTTGACCCGCTAAATTTAGCTTTTATTTTCCCAAACTCCACATCTAAATCATCATGAAAAACAGTTACATCCTCTGCATCGATTTTAAAATATTCAATCAACTCTCTTATACAAATTCCTGAGTTATTCATAAATGTTAATGGCTTGATAGCATAAACTTTTTCATTTCCAATATTTCCAGTTGTTAAAAGACCTTTAAATTTTGGTTTTTGTTTTGAAAGACTAAATTTTTTATTAATAGAATCTATAATTTTAAATCCTACATTGTGCCGATTGTTTTCACTATCGGGCGTTGGATTGCCTAATCCTACAAATAAAAGCATAAATTAATAGAATTAAATTTTCAATTTTGATTGATTATTTCTTTTCTTCAGCAGGTTTTTTTTCAGAAGAATTTTTGTCATCACCATCTTTTTTATCACCTTCTGTTGCTGATTTATCTCCATCTGCTGCTCCAGCACCCGCTGTCCCTTCAGCACTTTCTGCTCCTTCAGCCTCAACTGGTTTTTCTGGTTCCTTCATAACTGTTGGTGCTGCTAGAGTAGCTATCACAAAGTCTCTTCCTTGAATAGTTGGGACCACATCAGTATCTAATTTAATAGATGAAATTTTAAAACTTTCTCCAATATCAACCTCATCAAGATCTATTGTTAAGCTCTTAGGTATTTTTTCACTTGGACATTTTAGTTCAACTTTTCTTCTTACTATGTTTAAAACTCCACCTCTTTTGAGCCCTGGAGATTTTTCATGGTTTACAAAATTAACTGGAACTTCAATTTTAATTTTAACACCCGGAAGTACTCTTAAAAAATCTACGTGCGTTGGTTCATCGGTTAAAATATGATACTTAACCTCTCGAGGTAAAACATTCTGAGGTTTACCATCAATACTCAAGGCAATGATGCTTGATAAAAAATTTTCTTTTTCAATTAAAGTTTTAAGTAGTTTTTTTGAGATAGAGATTTTTTGATTTTCATCTTTTCCACCATAGATAATTGCTGGAACATCACCATTATCTCTAATAGCATTTAATTGCCCTCCAGTGGAATTGTTTCGAATGTTAGCTTCTAGTGAATTCATAAAACAGAGTTTTTTAACCCATGTTTACAAATAATCAAGGTAATTATTTGAATAAATCAGACACAGATGTTGAGTTAGAAATTCTTTTTATTGCCTCCCCCATAAGGCCTGAAATGGGTAAAACTTCTATATTTTTAACATTTTTAGTTTTTTCACCGTTATCAATTGTATCTGTAATTACTAAATTTTTAATAACTGAATTTTTTATTTTTTCAACTGCTTCTCCACTCAAAACACCATGTGTGATATAAACAAAAACTTCTTTGGCACCTCTTTCTTTTAAGGCTTTGGCTGCATTAACAATGGTTCCTCCTGAATCAATTATGTCATCTACAATAATGCAAGTTTTATCTTTTACATCTCCAATAACATTCATAACTTGTGATTGACCTGGTTTAGGTCTTCTTTTGTCTACAATAGCAAGACCAACGTTAAGAAGTTTTCCAAGGGCCCTAGCTCTTTCAGTTCCACCCACGTCAGGGGCAACACAAATAATTTTTTTACTTTTAATTTTCTTTTTTGCATGTCTTGCGAATATCGGTGTGGCAAAAAGATTGTCTACAGGAATGTCAAAAAAACCTTGAATCTGGCCCGCATGTAAATCAACAGTTACAACCCTATCAGCGCCAGCTTTTGTAATTAAATTTGAAACTAGTTTAGCTGATATGGAAGTTCTAGGAACAACTTTTCTATCCTGTCTAGCGTATCCAAAATACGGAATGACGGCAGTTATATTTTTTGCAGAAGATCTTTTAAGGGCATCTATGCATAATAATAGTTCCATTAAATTATCATTTGCAGGGGATGAAATTGATTGAATAATAAAAATACTATTACCTCTTATATTCTCATTTATTTCAACATAAATTTCACCGTCCGAAAATTTTTTTATACTTGAGTTAACAAGTTTAGATCTTAAATATTTTGCAATATTTTTACTGAGAACTTTGTTGCTATTTCCAGTTAATAATTTCATTGAAAAGTTTAATTAATCATAATTATTGAAATATTTCTACCATAATCATCATGTTTTAATCTCAAAGATCGTCTTGCACTGAAAAAATTATTTTTTTTATCAAAAGTATCGACATTTAACATGTCGATATTTGCAATTTTGTTTAATTTAAGTTGAGATTTAACATAATCAGGCAAATTAAAATAAATTATATTTTTTCTTTTCTTAAAAAAAGTTTTGTTTTTTTGATTTTTTTTAACAAATCTTTTTTGGAAATCTTCTTTAACGATATAATTTTCTTGGGCTATGGATGGACCAATAGCGACAGTAATATTTTTTCTTTTACAACCTTTGGTTAGCATAAAAGTAATTACTTTATTGACTATGTCTTTGTAAGCACCTCTCCAGCCAGCGTGGATTGCAGCTATTATATTTTTCTTATCATCATGTATTAATAAGGGAACGCAATCAGCGGTTAAAACGGCTATTGGAATTTTTTCTTGATCAGTTATTATCGCATCTGCTTTTATTTTTTTTTTTTTAAATTTGAATTTTTTATCTATAAAAACAAATTTATTACTATGAGTTTGATGAAGTAAAAAAATATTTTTAGATTTTTTATTAATCTTATTTTTGGCAATTTTTAAATTGCTTTTAACGTAATTCTTTTTGTCATATGAACCAGGCCCACAATTTAAACTTTTATAAATACCTTTTGACGTGCCGCCACTTTTGTTAAAAAAACCATGGCTAATATTTTTGTGTTTCAATAGTTTTTTTGAAGTAATCAGAATTAAAATCCTAATTTGAATTTGTTTTTTTGATTTGTTATTAACATAACTTTAAATAAATCACCCATTTGCTTTTCATCTATAAGTCTTTTAAGTCTGTAGTAAATGTCTGCTTTTTTCAAAAAATTTTCATTTTTTGATATTATTTCAGCTCTTTGTTTTATTCCCAATTTAATCAAAAACTCTTTTTGAGTTGTTAGGTTATTTTTTAAACCACCTATTTGTTTTATGATATTTTTAAACAGGTTAAAATTTATATTATGGGTTATATCTGAATTTCCAATACCTTCCAAAATATTGGAAAATTTATGATTTGATATTGTTTGTAAAGTATTTTTCATTTTCTTTTCAGAATATCCGTAATCAATTAATAACAAACCACCTGTATTTTTTTTTATTAATTTAGCAATATTTTTTAAATATCTTAAGCCAACCTCGGAGTATTCAATAAAATTTTGATTTTTAGATATCCCATAATTAATTTTTTTTTCAAATTTTTTCATATTAAATTTTTTTTCAAAAAAAAAAGCTTCATTTTGTTTTTTAAATTTTATAAACTTTTCAAACCAAATTTTCTTTTCTTTCCTAAATTGTTTTATTGCAATTGAATCAAAGAATTCATTAGCAATAAATATGCAGGGATCTTTTTTAACCTTATTAATTTCAGAAAGCCAAAGTATTTTATTTTTACTTAAAATTTTTTTTTGAATTTTAATTAGGTTAGGACTTTTTTCGTGAATAATAAAATTACAAGATTTAAAAAAAACTGGAAAATTTTGAAGACTTTCTATAATTACTTTCAACATCTCTCCATTTCCTGCACCAAGTTCTACTAAATTAAATTTTTTTGGAGATCCTAGGCTTTGCCAAAAACTCAAAATCCAAATTGCAATCATTTCTGAAAAAAGTCTAGAAATATTTGGAGCTGTTATAAAGTCACCCTCTTTGCCAAAGGGATTTTTTTTCATGTAGTATCCAAATTTTTTATTGTACAAAGATAAATTTATAAATTTATCTAAGGGTAGACTAATTTTTTTTTTTAATTTCATATTTGACAATAACTAAATAAACTCCAATTAATAAAAATATAAAACTTATTATTTGCCCCATTGTTAGATTGAAAAACAAATAACCCAACTGTTCATCTGGTACTCTAAAAAATTCAATAATTATTCTAAATGTAGAATAGAAAATTAAAAACAAAGCAGAGATAAAACCTGGAGTTTTCATAAATCCTTTTTTTCTAAAATACATTAAAATTAAAAGTAAGATTAGCCCCTCAAAAAATGCTTCATATAATTGAGATGGATGACGATATAAATTATCTACTTGTAAAAATTTTACACCCCAGGGAAGATTGGTTTCAATCCCATACAATTCTGAGTTTATAAAGTTTGCAATTCTTCCAAAAAAAATTCCTATAGGGGCAACAAATGAAACAATATCCAGATACTCAAATGGATTATTATCATTTTTTCTTGCAAACCAAATACTGGCAATAATAATTCCTATTAGACCCCCATGAAATGACATCCCGCCCTGCCAAATTTTAAAAATATCAGTTAAATTGTTTGAGTAATAATTATAGTTGTAAAAAAATACATAACCCAATCGTCCTCCAATAATTATGCCTAAAATTAGATAAGTTATGTAGTCATCAAATTTTTCATTTAATTTTGTGTCAGATAACAAATTTTTTTTGCTTATAATCCAGCCAAGTAATATTCCAGTTATATAGGCTAATGAATACCACCTTATTTCTATTGAAAAAATTTGGATTGCTACTGGGTCAAAATTATTAATAAACATTTTAAATTATAAATATAAGTTATAATTATAATAAGTTATTATATAAATATATGAAAAATTCAAAGTTTGTTATTGATAAGCTGGCTAAGTTATTTGAGCAAGGCCTTATCTCATCTAAAGATCTCGCGAATGAATTAATTACTATCTCAAAATCTAAAAGAGATGAAATAGTTTTTAGAATGAGATTAACAAGTAAAGATGAATTTGAAGTTCTCTCAAGAAGAGTAGAAAATTTGGAGAAGAAAATTGATCGCCTGCAAAGTACAAAGAAAAAAAGAACTAAACGGGTAAAAAAATCTTAACTCCTAGACCATCCATCGAAGATTTTTCTAGCTTGATATTTCCACCATGTGACCGGATAATATCTGAAGCTATAGATAAACCTAAACCCACACTTGCCTTTGTCTCCGCTCTTCCTTTATCAATTTTATAAAAAGGCTTAAATACATTCAAGTATTCTTTTTCTGGTATTCCAGGACCATTATCTTCAATTTTAATAAATAAATTACTGTTATTTTTTGTAAGCTCTATATTAATTTTATCTCCATATTTAATTCCATTGTCTATTAAGTTATTAATACATCTTTTTATTAAATTTTTTCTCCCATTTATATAAATTCTAGAAGAAAGATTTGTAGAGATGTTTTTATTATTATATTTTTTAACTATCTCATCAATCAACTCACTAAGATTAAATTCTTCATCTTTTTCCAGATAAGTTGAGCTTGTAAATTGAAGATATTCATTAAGCATTTTTTCCATTTCGTTAATATCTTCAGTTAATTTATTTGCTAATTCTTCATCTTTAATGAATGCAATTTGAAGCTTCATTCTTGTTAAAGGAGTTCTTAAATCATGACTTATCCCTGATAGCATTTCTGATCTTTGGTTAAGATGTCTTACAATTCTTTTTCGCATTTTATCAAACTCATAACCCGCCTGTCTTATTTCTGCTGCACCAGATGGTTTAAATTCCGCAATTTCTTCTCCTTTACCAAATTTTTCTGCTGCTTTTGCAAGATTTGTAATAGGTCTTGTTTGGTTTTTGAGAAATATTAATGAGATAAAAACCATTATTAGAGCAGGCACTGTAATCCATAGTCCAAATATTCGAGCAGAGGAACTTGTGACTCTATCTTTGGGAACTAAAAATTTAAAATATCCATACTCGTATTTGATTCTTAAATCTATTAACTCTTTATAACTTGTTGTATCAAACCAAAATTTTTCAGATCTAAATCTTGATTTTAATTCACGTCTTAATGCTCTATCAATTGGACTAAACCACCTTTCTTCATATTTGTAGTTGAAATTATTGTCTTCAACATAATTAATGTTTAAATCTTGATAAACAGAAAAAAGATTAGTGATTTCTTCTTTATCATAAATCTCATCATTATAAACTTGAATAAAGGTGTTTATTTCATTTACAAGTGCTCTGGTCATACCTTTATTGGTTTTAATCCACAGGCTATCAAAAAAAACAAATGTAATAACTAATTGTAAAACAATTACAGGGACTGCAACAATCAATAGGGCACGATAAAATAATCTTTTAGGTAAGATATTTTTAATAAAATTACTTAATCCATAAGACATATCCTGCTCCTCTAATTGTTTGTAGATATCTTGGATTTTTGGGATCTATTTCAATTTTTTTTCTCATTCTTGTGATAATTACATCAATAGATCTTTCTTTATTTAAATCAATCATTTTGCCAATACTCTCTCTTGAAAAAGTTTTACCAGGGTTATTTATCATTTTTTCTAAAATTATTTTTTCAGTGTTATTAATTTTAAATTCCTTACCATTTTTAAGAATTAAAAGTTTATTAAGATCAATTTTAATATCTTCAAATATTACAACTCTTTTTTGATCTATTTGTTTGGTTTTATTTATTATATTTTTTATTCTCAGAATTAATTCTTTTGGTTCAAATGGTTTTGGTAGATAATCATCTGCACCGATTTCTAATCCTTTAATTCTTTCTTGTGGCCCACCTTTTGCAGTCAGCAGAATTATAGGAGTTTCCAAAATACTCTTATTTTCATTAATAAATTCTAATCCACTTTTTCCTGGCATCATTATATCTAATATAATTAAATCAAATTTAATTAATTTAATTTTTTCTGAGGCATTTTCAGCATTTTCAGCAGTAGTAACCAGGTAATCATTTTCATTTAAATATTTTTTAACTAACGATCTGATTCCATCATCATCATCAACAACTAGTATATGTGCAATAAAATTATTCATTAATTATTTTTTTTAAAACTTTTTCAAAATTTATAACCTCTTCTGAGCTAGAATTAAGTAAAGCATTATAAATCCTTTTTTTTTGGATATGAAAAATTTCATTAAATACCTTTTTCCCTTTGTCATTTAAAAAAATGCGTTTAACTCTAGTGTCTTGTTCGTCTTTTTTAAAGAAAATCACCTCTAATTTGATTAAATCCTTCAAAACTCTGTTTAAGCTTTGTTTTGTAATTTTTAATCTTCTTAGCATTTTAGATATTGAAATTCCCTCGTACATAGATACTAAATGAAGAGCTTTCTGGTGTGCCAAACCAATCGAGTATTTATCAAGAACTTTTTTAGAGTCCAAAAATGTTTCTCGGTAACTTATGAATAGTTTTTCAATTAAATCTTTTAATTGATCATCTTTTAGATATAAATGTTCTTTCATTGCTAGTAAGTTATATTGACATATTATAGATACAAAGATATTTTTTCAGTAATAATTTTATATTTCACACATGATACCCTACGATAAAAGATCAGGCAAAATATGGTACAATGGCGAGTTGGTTGACTGGTCAGATGTTAAAGTTCATGTTTTAAGCCATGGGTTACACTATGCTAGCTGCGTGTTTGAAGGCGAGAGAGTTTATGATGGATCTATATTTAAACTAGAGGAGCATACTTCAAGATTGTTTTATTCAGCAAAAAGAATGGGTTTTGAAATACCATATAGTGAAGATGAAATTAATATTGCTTGCAATAAAGTAATTTCAACTCAAAAAGTTGAAAATGGATACGTGAGACCGGTTGCTTGGAGGGGGAGTGAGATGATGGCTATATCTGCTCAACAAACAAAAATTCATGTAGCAATAGCAACATGGGAGTGGGGTTCATATTTTGATCCGAAATTGAAAGTAGAAGGTATAAAATTGAATATTTCGAGCTGGCGAAGACCAGCGCCAAATACAATTCCTTGGGATACCAAAGCATCTGGACTTTATATGATTTGTACCCTTTCTAAACATGAGGCAGAGAAGCAAGGTTATGCAGACTCACTTATGTTAGATCATGAAGAAAATATAGCAGAAGCAACAGGAGCAAATATTTTTTTTAAAGATAAAAATGGAGAGTTACACACTCCAATTCCAGACTCATTTTTAAATGGAATTACAAGAAGAACAGTTATTGAGATTGCAAAATCTAAAAATATTAAAGTTCACGAAAGAAAAATTAATCCCGATGAATTAAAAGATTTTACAGGATGTTTCTTAACTGGTACTGCAGCAGAAGTTACCCCTGTATCAAGCATTGCTGAAAATAAATTTAAAGTCTGTGAAATGATAATTGATTTAAATGAAAGTTACCAAGCTTTAGTCAAGAAAAAAAAAGCAGCCTAGCTTTTATTGTCCTCAGAAATTGCGTGATCTATTCCTTTACGCATATATTCATAACCTGTAAAAAGTGTCAAGGCTGCAGAAAGCCATAAAAAAATAATTCCAATAGTTTGTGCATTATAGTCTTGAAAATTTATAACTTTATTTCCTGTTTCACCCGATAGCAAGAGTGCTATTGAAGTCATCTGCAAAACTGTTTTTAATTTTGCAAGATTTGATACTGGAAGTTTTATTTGTCCTTTGGCTAGAAATTCTCTAAGACCCGAAATTAAAATTTCCCTAGTAAGAATAATGATAGCTGCAATAACTTCGTAATCTTTGATCGTACCATCCATAACTAATAAAATTAGTGCAGTTGCAACTATAATCTTATCTGCTATTGGATCTAATAGCTCACCTAGTTTAGACTCTTCACCTAACATCCTAGCTAACATTCCATCTAAAAAATCTGTAAACGAAGCTACAACAAATAATATTAATGCAGTTAAATCTCCATAAAAACCAGGAAGGTAAAAAGCTAAAACAAAGAAGGGGACTATGATTATTCGCCCTATAGTCAATATATTTGGAATTTTTCTAAGCATATTTATTCGTGGAAAAAGTTATATATCTTTTTTGCCACTTTTTCTTCAACACCTTCTACAGATTTAATTTCATCAAAACTAGCTGACTCAACAGCTCTTGCTGAGCCAAAATGGTTAAGTAGGGCTCTTTTTCTCATTGAACCTATCCCTTCAATTTGATCTAGTAAAGACTTTGTTATTCCTTTAGCTCTTTTGGCCCTATGAGTAGTGATTGCAAACCGGTGTGCTTCATCCCTCAGTCTTTGCATAAAAAATAAAGTAGGATCATTTTTTTCAAATTTGAATAATTTACCCTCATAAAAAAAAGTCTCATCTCCACTATTTCTCATCTTCCCTTTAGCAATAGCAATCATAGGAAC
>Ga0209632_10002686_pt1 | contig 16891 bp, 13 predicted proteins | sample COG_10_FD_184754 | JGI IMG/M metagenome (GOLD analysis project Ga0209632, IMG submission 184754) | Pelagic Microbial community sample from North Sea - COGITO 998_met_10 (SPAdes) (version 2) | ecosystem: Environmental > Aquatic > Marine > Neritic zone/Coastal water | place: Helgoland, sampling... | reverse complement strand
TTCAATTGCTTCCAACTGCTCCGCACCTGGCACCGAGACAATCGATATGTCGCCTTCCAAGGATGCAACGTCCAGATCACTTGTAGACTTATGCGCGAATACAATTTCGTTTCCATCAGGCGACCAGTCGAAACTGCCGACAACGAGGTTGCCCTCACTTAGTTGTGATGGTTTTTGTAAAGTTTCGTTATCGGGTTTCGCAGAAACGACCTGAAGATGCCTGTAGCGAGGTTGCTGATCTACTAGAATCACGTCACGCTTTTCCTCTAGCTGTTTTTTGCGCTCCGCACTCAAGGGATCTTGCATTGTAAAAGCGATTCGGCTGCCATCTGGCGACCACTTGAAGGTCGCTACATTTTCTGGAGCATCGGTGAGCTGCCGCGCCTCACCTCCAAATAGCGACATTAGCCAGACTTGAGTCTTGGCATCCTCTGCTTCGCCACGCTTGCTAGAAAAGGCGAGATACTCACCATCGGGAGAGAAGGATGGCGATGAGGCGGAGTAATCACCGCGAGTATACCGCCGGTTGGTAGAGCCATCGGTGCCGGCCACCCAGATATGGCTCTGAAACTCAGAGTCACTGCCATCCATGAGTGGCGTACGCAGGACATAAGCAACATGAGTGCCGTCTGCAGACAGTGTCGTCGATTGTACGCGCCGGAACTCCATGGACAAATCAGGAGTCCAACCACTATCGCCAACAGGGATTGCCTCTTGCGCAACTGAAATATTTATCGTCAGCAGAATAGATGATAGAAAACTGCCACAGGCTAAAAAATAAACCCTGCTATTTCGTATTCGAGAATTTTGAATCTTAGACATAACAGTATTCCTGTTGTTTCGATTAATTATTATCCCTTCATTACCACACAATCTATCCAGTTAAACTTAATCCAAAACAGTCCTTTTTATTAAGCACTCGCATCCACGATCATAAACGTCGCGTTCGTCTTCGCGACAAGCTTCTCATCGCTGTAAACGCAGATCTCCGTCCGAAACAGACGCTTGCCCGCATGGATCACTTCGGCATACGCCTCTATCGTCTTTCCAAGCGGCGGCCGAATGAAGGAAATGCTGAGATCGATCGTCGCCGAGGATTTACCCTCAGGACGAACGGATCGAACCGCGACTCCTGCAGCGGTATCGGTCAGCGAGGTCAGAACACCACCGTGAACTCTGCCGCCGGTGTTCATGTGGTGAGCCTTTAACTCTAGATGACAGACGCTCTTGCCCGCTGCCGCTTCTACTATCTTTATGCCAAGGAAATCCCCATAGGGACTCATCGGCAAGTTTACTTCACTCATTTTTGCATCCTGCTTAAAAAAGGTATGGCTGTTACGGGCCCTGTGGCGCCTCGGCCATGGCTTGTATCAGGTCGATCAATTCAGCCACATCCCTGAGGTCTGCGATTTCTGCAGGAGAATGACTGTATCTGCCAGGCCATGATAATCCCGCATTTGGCGCACCATAGATAGTGAACGTCGTGCCGTCGGTACTACCCTGTGTGAGTCCGATCTGCGCATCAATACCAGCGGCTTCGGCGATGCTGCGATTACGATCAAATTCATAAGGGGTAGCCATGCTCGCGTTTTCAATCGAGCGTAACACCGGCCCCGTGCCAAGAGGCACAAAAGCGAAATGGGGTGATTCTAAAGGTGTGTCTGAAGAGACAAAGGTGTCGATACTGTAAGCTCGCCTAGTTCTACTGCCTAGTCGCTGGGCCATCGCTGCCGCTCCGCGTAGCCCACCCTCTTCTCGAACGGTCCATGTAAAGACGACTTTGTTTTGCAGCGCATCAGGATCTATCTGCCGCAGAGCAAACAACAAAGACGTTGTGCCTACGCGATCGTCTAAGGATCTCGACGAGTAACGAAAGGCGCCCATTCTGTGCCCTTGCTTATAGCCGGTTACACCCATCCCCTGCCGAACGCCAGCAGCTTCTAATTGTTCTCTAGTCATACCGAACCAGGCCGTCACTGCAGCGGGCCGTTTCTGCTGGGGCTTGCTGCGAGTGTTGAAAACACCACGCAATGAGGGAGCCTGAGATTGCGACTCGATGTTGATAAAAGGGTCGAGTTGCAACACAGCCGGCTGACCTTCCCAAGCCGTCTCGACCACACCTCCCAAACGGCTCAGATTGACCATGCCATTTCTATCAATACTTTCGACCTGGTAACCCACCTCATCCATATGCGCTAAGAACACGGTGGCCTGACCGGCAGGACCAACCTCAACCCACATATTGCCCATCTCATCCGTCTGCGCTGTTTCCTTGGCCCATTGGGGCATTGCATTATAGATGGCGTTTCTGATCGGACCTTCGTGGCCGGGCACCGCTGATTTTTCAGCCACCTGATCGAGTAATGCCTCGATCTCCTGTAAACGATCGATGTTATCGTGGCGGCCCCAGCGAGAGGCTTCATTATTGAGCACAGCAGCCTGTTCAGGTGCGGCAAGCCAGGCAGGTCTTTGTGCATCTGGGTTGATAGCCTCCACAAGAGCTTCTAATACTTGATTAGCGCTGGCGAGACTCATTCGTTCCATGAGCGCATCGGCGTCTGTCACAGCGGGCGTGATGAGTCGTATCGCAGCTTTGTCGTTGCCGGTCAACACGACATCGGCTCGTGTTCCAAGACCGTCTACAATTCGGTTATCAAAGTCAGTCGATCCAACTCCAAGCACGATAATTTCGTCAGCGTTAGCATCGCTGCTGACTCCCGCGGCTAGGCCAATCCAGCCGAATACCTGCTGCACACTAATTAGGTATTTCGTACTACCCTCGGAGCCGTTGATGCCTGCTTCAGCGGCGGCAAGCGTAGCTGCACAGCCCACTCTAGCGCCCGTTCTAGGGCCTGCCACTTCGTTCGTATAAGACCATGCGGGAAGATGACGCAGAACAGGATCTAACAGAGCGATTCCCATGTCGGCTACCTCTAGGGCTGATTCGGCACCTACGTCCAACCACAGATCGTTGTGGCTAATGATTGCAGTCTCACTACGATGCTGAGCAGCGAAATGTCCATTCGCTACTGCTGTCACGCCCACCACCGGGCCGCTGCGCGTGAGGATACGCAGCTGCTGGCCTTCGTGAGCCTGATCCCAAAGTGGGTGATTTGAACCGCTTCCGATCCTATGCAGGCGAAGATAGCCCACCTCGGTAATCTGACTCACCGCATAGCTATAAGAATCCAGAGCACAGGCTACCAAGCGTCGTGGCTCGCCGCGGCCTACCACCTTCGCCAAATTGCCATAAGAGTCGCGATCCCAGCCTGCGTATTCACTGTGAATCTGCTCGATTGCTAAGTGCTCATGGCCGGTAGGCGCATCGATCGCTATCCAGCTTGAAAGTGCTGCCAGCTCGGATTCCTGAGCGAGCAGGCCGGCACTAAATAAAAACGCAAACAGTGATGCTGAGACTACTGCAATACTTCTACTACACCGCATTTCAATTCCTCACTGTGGTAAGCGATAGGCAATGATGTACCCGCCCTCTGGATCTTCTTCGTCAGCGGGAAGCGCTCTAAAGCCCGAGCCGCTGGTTGAATTAAAAACCGGAACGGTAATTACTACGGTCTGCTCTCCTGCTGGAGACAGGTAACTCATGGGAGTCGCGTGCGCCGTGAAAGGCAGATCCGCACTCCACAGTTCCTTTCCGTCGCTTATGTTTGTAGCACGAATTGTATTGTCGAAGGTGCCGGCACTGAAAATCAGCCCACCGGCCGTGGTTATGGTGCCTGCGCTTTGCGGGGTACCTACGGTAATTGGCAGTCGCGTCTTTATGCCGAACGGACCGCTCTCCTTTGCTGTGCCTATAGGTCGCTCCCAAAGCAATTGCTTCGTCTCGAGATCGATAGCTGCAAGAACACCAAAGGGCGGCTGGTTACAGGGGATTCCTAAAGGTGACATGAAACGAACTGTTCTGTGGGAATACGGCGTGCCAAGTTGGTTGCCCTGCTGACCTTCCGGCAATTCGTCTCTGGGAATCAGCGTCAGTTGATTCCCCAAGACCAATGGATTGACCACCATGATGTTGTTCACTTGATCTATGCTGACCGAGCCCCAGTTGTGACCACCCGCGTTGCCTGGGAATTGAAAGATCGTATCGGCACCAGGTACCGTAAAGTGTCCCTCGTAGCGCATCTTCTTAAACTCGATGCGACACCAGAGTTGATCGAGCGGGGTTACGCCCCACATCTTTGCCTCGGTAAAGTCTGGGCGAAAGTTCGGAAGATCTACAGCAAACGGCTGGGTTGCCGCAACATAGTCTTCAGGCACACCCCCTTGCTGAGGCACGGACAGCTCCTGAATATCGAATATCGGCTCGCCTGTCACCCTATTCAGCACGAAGACTTCCGCACGCTTAGTTGGCACGAGAACCGCTGGTACTTTCTCACCATCCGCACCGGGCAGATCTATCAAGACCGGCTGCGACGGCACATCGTAGTCCCATAAATCATGATGGGTTGTCTGGTATGACCAGCGCACCGATCCCGTCTCGCCATCGATAGCTACTATGGAACTCGCGTACTGCTCACTCGACTCCATGCGCTGCCCACCGAAATAGTCCGGCGTCTCATTGCCTGTAGGCGCGTAGATCAAACCTAACTCTTCATCGACGCTGAAAAGACTCCAAACATTGGGTGTGCCTCGCGTATATACCTCTCCCCTTAAAGGCTGCGTATTCACTCCCGGCCTACCCATGTCCCAAGCCCAAGCGAATTCTCCAGAGAGAGCATCGAATGCGCGAACAACACCCGATGGCTCGCCCACACTTTGGTTATCGAAAACCCAACCCCCGACGACAGCATTGCCGCGCACGATGCCAGGAGGGGAGGTTTGGAAATTAAAAATTCGCGGATCGTTACCCATACTAGTTGTTAGGTCTACTTCTCCCTGCTCGCCAAACTGAGAACATCGTTCCCCGGTTAGCGCATCGATTGCAATCAATCGCGCATCCGTGGTTGCCGTTAGTATTCTCTGCTGGCATTCGCCCTGGTAGTCCTCAGGTGCCTCGAAGTAGGAAACCCCACGACAACCTGTTGTGAAGTATCGCAGCAATTCTAGGTGCTCCGGATCAATCAGTGGGTCGAACTGCCAGCGCAACTCCCCGCTATTGGCATCCAAAGCGATGACTCTATTACCTGCAGCACAGACATAAAGCAGTTCACCTATCTGCAGAGGCGTTGCCTTAAAAGAACCACCCGCATTGGTTCGATAGGTCCAGGCCACCTCAAGACTGCCGACATTGTCCCTATTTATCTGATCGACCGGCGAGTACCTACTACCACCCAGAGTGTTTCCATAACTGGGCCAATCAGTTGCTGTATTTACAGTATTGACTCCTGAACGCTCAGTCAGTGGGTTAACTTCATAGCCTGCACCGTCTATGGACACATACGCCGTTAGTGCTGCAGCAATCGCGGCTGCATAGAGTGGGTATTTAGCGGCGAAGAGCCGCGGCGGATTGCCTTGATGCAGGGAGCGACGCAGCCAGGGAGTTAGAAACCCTAATCCTAGTACGGCGAAGGGCAGTATTCTAGGCAGCAAGGCCCAGTGATTGGTGCCGGCCTCATTCAGTGACCACAGCACAGTGAAAATCATAAACGCGCCATACATCTTCGGCGCAGCCGGATCTTTCTTCCATAATCTTCCGGCACAGGACGCCAGTAAGAACCCAGCAAACAAATAGTAGAATGAGCCGCCCAAAATCACCAGCTGCAGGCCTCCCAATATCATGGGAACGGCGAAGAAAAGGAGGATAATAGGAAAAATACGCAGAGCTATACTGATCGAATCGACATTCATAGTGGTCGCCTTTTATTATTTTTTCAGCTACTGATCCCTCACTAGCCAAGAGCCACGCAGCATTAACAAAAGACTATACCCCAAAAAGTTGGCGCGCAGCTATGTTAGGCGAAGCACACGGTTCCCTAAGTACCCTGTGACCTTCCTTTCTCCTGCAATCTCTGTCCTTCCTTAAAGAGCAGCTTTTCCTGCCGACCCTGCTCTATCGCCGATTCCATTGGGGCGCCTATGTGAGCTTCACCACGCTGCTTAGCGAGTTGCATCTGGCGCTCACGCTCCGCGTAGCGCTTTATCTGTTCCTTACTGTGCTTGTCGTAACAGTGGTGGCAACTCACTCCCTTTTGGTAGAACTCCTTGCTCTTATCTTCCTCAAGGATCGGCCTGCGACAGGCATGGCATTGATCATAGTTACCCTTCTCCAACTTGTGGTTGACCGTCACGCGGTTATCGAAAACAAAACACTCTCCCTGCCACTTGGTATCGGTCTCAGGCTGCTCTTCCAAATATTTCAATATCCCGCCCTTTAGGTGAAACACATCTTCGAAGCCATGTTGTTTGAGGTAGGCCGTGGATTTCTCGCAGCGTATCCCGCCGGTGCAGAACATCGCGACTTTCTTGTGCACTTTAGGGTCGAGGTTGTTCCTCACGTATTCGGGAAATTCTCGGAAGGAATCCGTCTTCGGATTTATGGCGTTCTCGAAAGTGCCGATCTCAACCTCGTACTGATTACGCGTATCGAGAAGGAAAACTTCAGGATCTGCTAGTAGAGCATTCCAGTCCTTGGCATCCACGTAAGTGCCCACTATATGAGTCGGGTCTATAGCCTCAACACCCATGGTGACTATCTCTTTCTTCAGCTTAACCTTGGTCCGATAGAATGGATTCTCATCAACATAGGATTCTTTAGCCTGTATACCGGCGAATTTATGATCTTTCGCCAACCAGGCAAGTACGGCATTGATGCCGATCCTATTTCCAGCGATAGTGCCATTTATTCCTTCGGCAGCGAGCAGCAAGGTGCCCCGTACCTCATGAGCAAGCATTATCTCAAGCAGCGGCTCGCGGAAGGACTCATAGTCTGGAAATTTCGCAAAGCGATAGAGAGTGGCGACAACTACGCTTTCGGCGACATTATTCATAATAATCCTTATAGCTGACTGGAACGTAAATCCAGCGCATTAGAGTGATAGCGATTATATTGAAAATAGGCTCCCTTGTACAAAATAGCTTTTGCAAGGCGAGCAGTGTTAAAAGCTGTCAATCCGTCACAACGGGGAGTTTCGAAGGCGCTCCCCACTCTGTCCACGAGCCATCGTAGACAGAGTGATTGCGGTGACCTGCAAGGTAGGCCGCAAAGGTTAGGATGCAGGCGGTGAGGCCCGAGCCGCAGCTAGTAATTAGCCGTTCATCGTCTGTGATGAATTCATTGAAAATCTCGATAAGCTCGGCCACGGGCTTCATCGATCCCTCGTTCAAGAGCTTGGGAAAGGGTAAGTTCCGCGCGTTGGGCATATGGCCACCGCGAATACCCGCTCTAGGCTCCGGGGCTGTGCCATAGAATCTGCCGCTGGAACGCGCATCGAGAATCGTGCAACTTGAATCATCTATCGAGGAAAGCACGACGCTGAAATCGCAGAATGAATCTTCGTCGTAGTTTGCCTCAAAATTCCCCGGTGTGGAGTTAAGCTGCAAACTATCGGTAGTAGCAAAGCCGGCAGCAATCCATGCGCGTAAGCCGCCGTTCAGAACTGCAACCTGATCATGCCCCATAGCGCGAAGCATCCACCAAGCACGGGGACTGGAATACAGCCCGACGTCGTCATAGATCACGATGACGCTATCATTATTTATACCGAGTTTGCGCACCTCCTCCTGGAATAAATCTGCACCTGGCATCATGTGTGGCAGGGAAGAGTCCTGTAGGCATATCTTCGTGTCATAATCAAAATGACGCGCGCCGGAAATAGCTTGAAAGCTTTCTTCGCTATTGAGAGATTCATAGCCCGGCACCACCGGAGGAACAGATGCATCGAGAACAATCAATTCTGTAGCGCGGAGGTTATCGTGCAACCAATTGACGTCAACCAGTGGAGATGGAATTCGTAACATTAGTTAACCTGTGAAATCTTCAGTTAAGGATCGCGTGTCTACAACTGTTCTGAAAACTGTCGCAGCTTGGCTTTTAGTTTTTCAGTGTTTTCCGGGCCAATTCGAATCAACTGCTTTTGCATTTCTTCCCTATTTTCGATGCTGGCATCTGCATAAAGAAACATAACTGAAGGCTTAACCAGTTGATAAGGGCCCTCGGTATTTGGCGAACGAAGCACGGCGTTAATCGCCGAGCGCAGGGTATCATCGAAGTTAACATTTCTAGATCCGATTTCAGCATAGGCCTGCTGGAATAAGGGTTGAAGAGTTCGATAGAGAGTCATCGCTTGGTCAGTATCGACTGCCACAAAGGTATCGATGAGTTGATTAAAACGATCGTGGGCATTCGCTTCCATCACGAAGAGATTCTCATCGATGTTGCGAACCGACATCTCCTGCTCTATCCGTTGGTAAGGCAGACTAGTCTGAGGAAATTCACCTCGGCTAATATTATCAACGAACACAACGATACTCCGGATGAGCTGCTCATCAGCGAGTACTCGAATCAGCGCGGCGCCATTTTGCAAAGCGCGTAATCCTTCAAAAACAAAATCATCACTGTCATTCAAACTGGGTAATTCGACGAGCTCCGTGGGCTGATCGTCTAAAATCGGTGCCGCAATCTCCACCTCTACCGGGGCATCAATGATTACCGGCGTAGCAGCGACAGCTGGCGGCTCTTCCCGCGGCTGCAAACGCGTCTGCGGCAAAGTCGGCGTGATCACTGGGGCAGGCTCGGCAACGGACTGCACAGCAGTCGCTGGCACTATTACTGTTGTGGTGCCTGTGGGCGCCTCAAAAGTGGCCGCCAAGTACACCAAATACAATAGCGTAAACACGGCAATAGCCGCGACTACCCAAATGCCAAATTTTGACATGAAAACACTCCGTATGTGTGTGGTACCGCAAATTAGTTCAAGCCAAGGATGCACTCTCGCGCATTCTGTCACAGCACCCGACCGGCTACAACACAGCGGATAACCACATCAGTCTATAGCCACTAATTGCCCTAATTCAAACACAGTTGCCCAACAGGCACTTGCGCTTCAACTTAGCAGGTGGGCAAGAAAAAACCCGAATTCCTTGCGGAATTCGGGTTTCGTTTTTCTCATTCACGAAGTTTTTAATCGTGAACTTATACCTTAGGAAAACCCAGCTCTTCCATCGTGCGAGTTAAGTCCTTGCCTGCCGTTGCGGGCTTAGTTTCTTTATCTATCTTTAAGATAGTGCCGTCAGCACCAATATAGTAGGTCCAACGATTCGCGAAACCAGCCGCCATCAATACACCGTATTCACTAGTCATCTCCTTGTCAGGATCTGCAAGAATTGGAAAACCAGCCGCGTGCTCTTCAGCAAAAGCTGTATTGTCTTCCAGCGTATCTACACTGGCCATAAAGTAAGCAACGTCAAAACTTTCAATTTCTCTAGCACTGTCACGCAGCGCTTTGCATTGCATAGTTCATCCGCCGGTAAAGGCTTTAGGAAAAAAGGCAATCACTACAGGCTTCTCGCCCAGGAATTGGGACATGCTGTAGCTCTGGCCATCCGATGCCTGCAGTGTGAAATCAGGTGCTTTATCACCCACTTCCAATGCGGCAGCAAATTGACTTCCCAGCGCGACAGCCGCAAAAAGCGCAGCCAGCGTAAGCCGAGTTAGTCGATTAACAAATTGAGACATAATCTCCTCCGGTTGTTTAATACAGCCTCGAGCACGGAAGCGCCACGAGACAACCCCATTGAACACGTTGTATCGCATGTTTTCCAGTAAAACTGGATTTAAACTCGCTTTAAATACGACAACTGGAGGTGACTAGATCTAAATGGCTTTAGAAATAGTGTATCCACCTGAGCTAGGGGATATTTAGAATAACCGACGCGACCGCGACTGCCTGAGTAGTTGGGAGGCCTGGGTCTGCATCTCGGCAATCTGAGCCTCTAGCTCGGCACGCTCCACTCGGCCAAGATCAGAGCTCTGGTCATAAATCTGCCTCAGCCTATCGATAGATTCCTGCACCTCTCTGGTGCGTCTATTCATGGCGAGTTGCTTCGCATCCACTTGCGATTGACGGTAGCGTGGATTCTCTACTTGAACGTTGACGCATTCTCTGACGACTTGCCCTGAAGGGCTTCGCACATTGCGACAGCGCTGTTGATTGAGGTAGCGACTAACTGTTCCTTCAAAGGCAGTATAGGGAGTGCTGGCTATCGCTCTTGCCAGGACCAGATCGGTCTCCGACTTGCCCTGGATAATCCCGATCAAATTCTTCGGCCTGGTATTTTCTTGAACCGCAAGATTTTCCAAAAGCCTCTCATAAAAATCGCTGAGATCTTCGGCATTACGCGAGTAAGAACGGTAACCAAGATCGAGTAAGTTCTGCCTTAACAGACGCAACTTCCATGAACCATAATTCTCTGCCGCCTCGAGATAGGCAAGATCACCTGGCGCATACAGACGACTGCTAATATGGTAGCGAAGCTCATGCAGATTGTCGGTCTCTTCCCAATTACGCAGCTGGCTGTTGCTCTCAATCAGACAAACAATGATGGGCAATTGTTCATCACTATAGAGCCCGGTATTGATCCGACTAATCTGCAGTGCATCGGTATAGACTTTGATTGCCGATTCGTAATCCTCGATTTCGACATACAGTGCCGCCAGATCGCCATAAGCCTCTTGCAGTTGAACTGAGTAGATTCCTTGATTGCCCTGCATTTCGTCAATTGCCTGTTGGCGCAGATTTAACTCTCTTGCGAGCTCTGCTTCGTGCGCTCTTTCTTGCTCATTGCGCAAATCCACCTCGGCTAAATCTATCGCCTCTTGGGTGTCGAAGGTATCGAATTCTTCATCACCAATCTGTTCCTGAGCTTCTGCTAGGGCGCTAAACGCGACAACTAAATAAACCGCGAATGCCGCACAAGGCAAAATTCTCCAAGGTTTATTGATTAAGGATTTTGCCGTGTTGTTGCTTATTCTTTTCATAGTGTTGCCTATCTTACTAACTCTCCGCATTTATAACGCGGTTCAGCTGAATCAATACTGAACCGAAAAGCACCCTGGCACTCGATCATTATAATACACGTATATACAATCTAAGTTATTGTTTTTAATTATTATTATCACTCTACTTAGCGCCTTGACCGTAGCCGTTTTCGAGCCAGCGCAGCACAAATATTACGCCAATTGATACTCTTTAGTATTCAAAATAATATCGAACAATAGCAAGAGAGTCTCTGCCCTACTCACCGTTCACAATGCCGCGGCGTTTGACTGGTTCGAACAGCAGGCAGTCGAATAGACTCCATCTTCCGGCCCGGTGTAACGAATTCTGAAGCAGCGCAGTCTGTCGATGAGATTCATGTCTTGAAATTCCCGGATCATGAAGTGTTCGATCGCTGCGCAGATGACGACAAACTGCTCGCGTTAGCGCCGCTCAAAGAGAAAGCAATTAGTGAGTCCACCGTGTAGGTGTCTGTCACCGAGGTGGATTATGCTGAGTTGGAATAGCCCTAGCAGCAGTTAATTGCTGCACTTGCAGCGTCACATCCCAGCCCTGCCCAAGCGCATTCCTGCACTTTCACCCGAGAAGACCCGAAATCTTCTCAACTGCTCGTCACACGGCAATGTTACATGACAAAATGCAGAAGCTGCGCTACTCTCAGGGGGCGAGTATTAGTAATCTATTTCCGAAAAAAATGATCTCATCTAAACGGCCTAACAGAATAGACTAGCAAACATCGCTTTCCCAATAAGAGGATCTAATAATGATAAGAATGCGCCAATTATGGAATACTTCAGCGAGCTTACTTCTAGCATCTTTAGCAACCCTAGCCAGCGCCCAACAAGATACCGTCGAATGGACTACTCTGGGCAATGACTTTGCTCATACGCGTTTCTCACCCTCTCAAGAAATCACCGCCGAGAATTTCAGTAATTTAGAAGTCGCCTGGCAATGGGACGGTTCCAGCTTCCAAGCTCAAAGCGGTCGCTCCACACCGAGTTACATCAACGGTCGAATGTACACGGTAGCGGGCGCACGTCGTCACGTCGTTGCAATTGATCCTAAGACCGGTGAAACAATCTGGTCCTACAGAGAACCGGATACCGAGCGTTATCAGTATTCGATGCGTGCCGACTACGGCAAGGGCGTGGGCTTCGGTCAGGTCGATGGCAAGGACATCATCTACATCATCTCTCCGGGATTCTTCCTCACTGCACTCGATGCCGAAACCGGCGCTCCACTGGAAGGCTTCGGCAATCCTGTGCCTATAGATGGCTTCCCTGACACAGGCGTAGTCGATCTGCTTGCAGATCTAGGCCATCCTTACGATCCCTATAAAGGCATTCCTTTGGAGCGGGGCTACATCACCTCCTCTTCCCCACCAATAGTCGTGAATGACGTTGTTATCGTGGGCAATTCAGCCGAACAGGGCTACAACCAATCCAGAATCGAGAACGTTCCTGGCGATATGCTGGGCTACGATGCGGCTACCGGCGAGTTCCTTTGGAAGTTCAACGTGCTTCCTCAGCCAGGTGAATATGGACACGAGACCTGGGAGAACGATGCCTGGCAATACACCGGGGACATCTCATCATGGGCACCAATTTCAGCGGATCCCGAATTAGGCCTGATCTACATACCCACTAACGGCGTGACTATTGATTACTACGGCGGGCACCATCCCGGAGACAATCTCTACGGCACAAGCTTGATCGCCTTGAATGCAAGAACCGGCGAGCGAGCTTGGCACTTCCAGATCGTGCATCACGATATCTGGAATTTCGATCTACCGACAGCACCTATTCTGTTAGACGTGAACACCGAGCAAGGCCCTACCAAAATCGTGGCGCAGCCTACCAAACAGGGTTTGGTTTACACCTTCAACAGAGAAACTGGCGAACCGATCTGGCCTATTGAAGAAGTACCATTCCCTTCCTCGATCGTACCGGGAGAACAACTCGCTGCGACACAACCGATTCCGACAAAGCCAGCACCATTCGATATGCAGGGGCTAAGCCTCGATACATTGGTGGATTTTACCCCAGAGATTCGTGCGCAGGCGGTAGCGGCGGTGGCAGACTATCAGCTAGGGCCGTTGTTTAACCCGCCTCTACATAGAGACAATCCACTGGGTAAAATCTCTTCGATGATCTGTCCTTCCGGTGCGGTAAATATTACGCATCCCTCTGTGGCCGATCCAACAACAGGCATCTTGTATGTCACGTCACGCTCGAGCTGTTCTGCTCGACCGCTTGTCTCTGGCGAAGAAGCCGACACCTACTACGATGCACCAACGGGCACGACACTGTCGCAATATGCGGCGGGTCGCGGCGGGCCAAGCCCGAGACATCCCTTAGGTATTCCTCTTTGGAAGCCACCCTATAGCCGCATCACGGCAATAGACATGAACACGGGCGAGCATCTTTGGATGATTCCAACTGGCGAGACGCCTGCGCGGATTGCTAACCTGCCCCAGCTACAAGGTATTGATATTGGCAATACAGGGACGGGCAATGCCGTGCCTATGGTAGCTACAGCGAATCTGCTGCTATATTCCGATGTGGATGGCGCTGGCACACCGCAGCTGTTTGCCATCGACAAGGCAACAGGCGAAGAAGTAGGCAGAGTAGAAGTGCCCGCAGCAAGTCGCTACGGCATGAGTTCTTGGACACACGACGGCCATCAATACGTTATCCTGCAGACTGGAAGTACACTAACCGCCATGGCAATGCCCGGCGCAGCGGTGGACAGTTCAGGCGCACATTAATGAGTTAAATCTATTTGGTTAAACTTAGTAAATCAGACAATCAACAATCAAGGAGTAGGACTATGAACAAGAAACTAATCTTAGCTTGTGCTATCGCAATTTCGGCAGCTGCTACGTTTAGCACGATCAACTCACAAGAAAATGAAATGAGCTTCTTCATTACTAGCGTGGGATCTGGCGATGGCGCAAATCTCGGCGGTTTAGCTGGAGCAGATGCGCATTGTGCAACTCTGGCCTCAGCAGCAGGGTCACGCGGCAAGACATGGGTTGCCTACTTAAGCGCGCATGAGACGGCAAACTCTCCGCGCGTTAACGCACGCGAGCGAATTGGCTTCGGCCCTTGGTACAACGCCGCAAACGTTGAAGTGGCTAGCACGCTGAATAACCTGCATAGCGACTACATGCAGCTCGGCAAGGCCAACTCTCTTACTGAGAATGGCGACACTGTAAACGGTCGAGGTGATACCCCAAATCAGCATGACATCCTTACCGGTTCATCGCTTAGCGGACGCCTGATCGACGATGGCTCAAACCATACCTGCAACAACTGGACAAGCAACGGCGAAGGTTCTGCACAGGTTGGTCACTTCGACAGAACCGGTGGCGGAGCGAACCCAACCTCCTGGAACAACGCACACGGCTCCAGAGGTTGTGGTCAAGCCGATCTAGTTGCAACAGGTGGCGCTGGCTACTTCTACTGCTTTGCTAACGACTAGTCTTCAGCAACTTAGTGATATCTCCAAATGGTGTTGTCGTAAAAGACAACACCATTTGTTTTTTACAGACAGGATAAATACCCAATGAAACTTTATGGCATGGGCCAATCACGCTCTTTTCGCGCTCTGTGGGCTCTGGAAGAAAGTGGGCTTGATTACGAGTATATAAACACTACCCTGCGCACTGATAGCAGCGAGAGTGATAGCGCAAAGCATCCCAGCTATCTAGAGCTGAACGTGCAGGGAAAAGTACCCACTCTCGTAGACGGCAATCTCGTATTGACCGAAAGCTTTGCGATAGTGAACTACATCGCGCGAAATGCACCTGATTCTGACTTGTTGCCCAAGGCAAGCACGCCCGCCTATGCAAAACTAGACGAGCTGACCTATTTCATCTTGGCCGAACTGGAACAACCACTTTGGTCCAAAGGCAAGCACATGTTTGCGCTGCCAGAAGAAGTTAGAATTCCGGCGATGTTCGATACTGCGAAATTCGAATTCGACAAGGCGGTGAGAGCGCTAGATCATTTATTGCCTGAGATAGACAGTGAGTACACAATCGGTAGCAGCTTTTGCATCGCAGACCTTCTTCTCGCTCATACGTTTAATTGGGCGATCCGTTTCGAGTTCGACGTGCCTGACAAATATATTGCACTGCGTAACCGGCACTATCTAAGGCCCGCTGCCCAACGAGCGATGGCAGTCGTTGAATAGACATGCATTCGACTGACCACTCGAACCTGGTAAGAGCGTGTCGAGCAATTCTGTGTTGCGCGGCAGTGTTGCTGACCCAACTTGCCGCGGCGCAGAATAGCAAGAATGCTGCTATCACTGCCGACACACTTGAGTACTACTTAGTGACGGCATTTCAAGCGCCGACGGTTAAAGATCGTATTGCGTTAAATCACATTGGCATCGAGGTTCACCCTGTAGATGACGGCTTTCTGGTAACCGCGTCATTGGAGGGCTATCCAGCACATCAAGCCGGCATAGAACGCGGAGACAGAATTCTACGTGTCGATGAAAAGCCTTTTCACCCCGTCTTTTCCTTCAATGCCAAAGGCAGAGAGCCCGGTGAGTTTAGTCCTGCTGTCGCCGTCTTTCTGCTGGAATTTGAAAGGCGAGGCGAGGTTAAATCAGTCGAGATCAAACCTGTTTTTGAAAATCTTTACGACAGTTACCGTTCTGCCACTTTGGATAGTGTTCAAGAATTTTCCGTGGGGAACAAAACAATTGGCTACATACGAATCTGGGGGCTTTCACGCAGCACATCGGATCTATTCACCCTAGAACGCACAATGCGAATGTTCAGGGACAGCGATGGCATGATAATCGATCTGCGAAACTCTTACGGCTTCCTAAGTTCTAAACATTTGGATTTGTTCGTTCGTAATGGTCGTGGAAATTTTGAGGTATCGGATGCTTCGAATCGACATGCAGCAATTGCACAAAATTTCCCTGCAACTGCAACGCGAACATTTACGCGACCTATCGTCGTTTTAGTCAACTCAAAGACTCGCGGTGGAGCAGAATTGTTTGCGCATGGACTGGCAAAGCCAGAAAGGACAACAACGCTCGGCGAGAGTACCGCCGGGAAGATTGGAAGCTACTCGCACAACGGAAACATTATTCGCTATTCGCCAGCAGATCAGGTTTTAATCGATGGCCAGCTCTTCGAAGCGCAAGGAGTGGTACCGAATGACTCCATTGCTTTCCCCTCCAGCCAAAGCAGCCGCAGTGACCCGCAGTTCGAAACTGCCGTAGACGTTCTGTTAGGAGTAATCTAGCCCCGTCAAGTCAAATCCTGTGGCCCTGCTCCCTCACCGCGAGCTTCCCAAGCCAAGTCATGGTGATCGAAGCCGTTCTCGATCGTTGGCTTGACGATTCTGAAGAAAGGAGAAAGATCAAAATCTCTCGGTGTGAAGTGAGTGAAATGCGGCCTGTATAGGAGCGGCACCTCACCACTGTGCCCGCCTTCTCCTTTACGTCGCGGAAGGATTGGATAGTCTATCGATTGAAAAGACTCCGCTATCAGCGTCGAGCAAATTGCCTTGGTTGGCTCACCACTACCTAGACTTAGCAAGGAACGACGGTAGCGATTCGGAACTGCTGGTTTTTGAATAACGTAGCGAATCAGATCGGCAACATTTTTTAGATCATACTGATGACCAATTCTCTGACTAGCGAATTCTGCCAGCTGTGCTGCTTCTTCTTTACTCAAGTTGACTGGTCTGCAGATCCGCAGATTAGAATTGGCATAGTGATCCAAGTTGGTTAAATGGACACCTTTCTTCAGGTTTGCTTCCAAAAGGTTGAGATGGGAGCTATCTGCCCCTTTCTCACCGACAAAGAGGCAAGCATGCGACCAAGTGGATTGCGTGAGGTATTTGATTGCCGTACTGATACGCGTATTCCCGTCCACCAATACGATGTCACCCTTCTCCAGAGTCATCGCA
>Ga0209632_10002683_pt1 | contig 16905 bp, 13 predicted proteins | sample COG_10_FD_184754 | JGI IMG/M metagenome (GOLD analysis project Ga0209632, IMG submission 184754) | Pelagic Microbial community sample from North Sea - COGITO 998_met_10 (SPAdes) (version 2) | ecosystem: Environmental > Aquatic > Marine > Neritic zone/Coastal water | place: Helgoland, sampling... | reverse complement strand
GCTAACCCTCGATGAGCCTAAGAAGCTGAACGCGATGGATACGGCCATGCTCGACGACATGCTCGAGGCGATCTGCTCGCTCAACAAAAATCCGGAAATCCGCGTCGGTATCCTCGCCGCAAACGGTAAGAGCTTCTGCGCCGGCGCCGACCTCCGCTCCGAACTCGGCGAAGGCCGCACGACCGCAGATCATCTTCAGCAGGACCATCGCCCGGTGCTCATGGCGATCGCCAATGCCCCAATGCCCTGGATCAGCGCCGTCCAAGGCGCCGCCGCCGGCATCGGCAGCGCGTATGCCATGAACTGCGACCTCACGATCATGGCAGAAGACGCCTACATCTATCAGGCCTTCGCCGCGATCGGCCTCGTGCCCGACGGCGGTGCGACGTGGCATCTCGTAAACACGATCGGCCGCAAGCGGGCCTACGAAATCATCGCTACCGGCGAGAAACTCTCTGCCGAGCGCTGCCTCGAATGGGGCCTCTGCAATCGTGTCGTCGCGTCGGAACGGCTTATGGACGAGGCACGCGAATGGGCCAAGACCCTCGCCGGCCGAGCCCCCCTCGCCCTCCGCTATGCCAAAGACGCCGTCCGAACCGCGGCGACGAGCGATCTTGGTGGCACGATCGATCGGGAAACCGAGCTGCAGATGCTCTGCACCGAGAGCGAAGACGCGCTGGAAGGGATCAAGGCCTTCATCCACCGCCGAGATCCGGTCTTCAAGGGGCGATAGTCGGGCAGCTCTTTAGCGAACGTGTTCCCAAATAGATAAACCACTGTTTTTAATGGCTTATTATAGCCTTTCGACTTTCCGGGCCACGCTGGCTCTGGCGATCTATTCGAGCCCCAGCCCCTTCAAAAACGAGCCGAAGACAGATCGGCCGTAGGCTCAGCAAGGATCCTGAGGCCTCTACTTCCTAGGGGCAGCCAACAACATCACGGACCGCTTCCTGCTTTGGACGCTCTGGATCGCAGGGGTCACTTTGCTTCCGGCGGGGTGTACCAAATGGGCGAGGTGTAAGCGCGCTCCTGGTGCAGAACCGTCATACCAGTAATCGACTTCCCGTAGCGCACAGCATCGATCGCATTCCAGCGCGGGGTCGGCACTTCGAGCACACGCAAGTAGTAGAACGCGAGCGCCTTTGGATCGAATTCGGGATCGCTCCAAACAACGGCGATTTCTGATTGTCCGACGACACCATCCTCTGCCACGTGCGCGTCAAAGACCTTCTCCTGCGCTTCGCCGTTTGCGTCAACCCAGCCCTTCACGACCTGCGCACGCTGAAGCGGCGCTGTCTCCGGATCCCGCGAAGCCAATATTAAGAAGCGCGGCATCTGTTTTTCGTCAGGGCGAGGGGAGGCTCGAAGCGGCAGATCCGCCCCCATAGGCACTCCCTTCCCGTAGCCTGCGCGCGCGGGATGACTCGACCGCGCATCGACTCCCGCAAAGCTCCAGCCGCCGAAGAAGCGAACGCCGATTCTTGGACCAGTAGTCGAATAGACCTCGCCCCGACGCATCGCATCGAAGATCGCTTCCCGACTATTCTCCTTGGCCCAGACTCCGGCATAACCCGCCGCTGCCTGTTCCCAATTCATGGTCGGATTGGCATCGTTCCCAATCGGTCGAATAAAGGGCCCTTCCGCGCGATTACTCCCGGGCGGCATATTCGCAGTCTTGCCCCAGTAGTTGTCCTCGTCCGCGGTCGCGAGGGAGGTATGCGAGTCGGTGCTCCCGATCATCGCGAAGCGAAACGGGTTCACCCCGATCTGCGCTTGCAGCAGGAGTCCGTTCTTGAGGGCTGCCCGCGCGTAACTTCCCGCGTGCATCGCAGAATTCGTCTTCTCAAGCCCAAAAATATTAGTCTCGTCCCATCGCTCGTAGTCCGCAAATTCATCATCTGGCGACAAGAATGGGTGCGTTTCGCTGTCCCCCTTGATCTGCGTCACCTCCACGACAGGCTCATAACGCGCACGCGCCGTCGCGTGCGCTGCATCGATCGGGCTCCCGTCCGAATCCTCGACGGCGAACATGCGTCCGTTACTCAGATTCGAGTTATGCGGAATCGCAAATGCTTCGCCGCCCGTCTTTGCCTCATATTCTGCAAGAAAGTCCCAAAGCCTTTCCGGCATATCACTATGTACCGAAGAGAAGGGAAGAATTTGCTTAGTCTTGTTAGGCCCGTCTCGAAAGAGGACATTGCGATGAAGATTATTGCCGCCCGGTGTAGAGCCCCATTCGTAGCCCACGATCGTCGTAAAACGACCCGGCTCGTTCATCCGTTCAGCGATATCGATCACTTCATCCCAAACGAGCCTTTGCAGGTTTTCATCCTCGGCCATGGGATCGCCGTTCAAGAGCCGGTTCAGCGCATTGATATCCTCCGGTCCGAAGATCGGGTTCTCGACCATCAACTGCTTGACCCGACGCGCCGTCTCCGAGCCGGAGACCGCCGGATGCTCCTCCCTAATCATCTTGAATATGCCCATGTACTCGGCGTGATCAGAAACAACAAGAAAGTCGAGAGGGCGAGATAACTTCGCAAACGCTCCCGCATCTGTTCGTATCTCTTCGCCCTTCGCAAAACGGTATGCGACTTCCGGCCCAAGACTAAAGTTGTTGAATAGATTCGCGTCGAGGGAGTAAGCGGAATGGACGTGGGTATCACCCCAATAGAGTTCCGGCAGTTCATCGGCCGCCAACGAGCGAGACGCCGTAGCCAGAACGGTGATAAACAAACAAATTGAGCGGAGGGGATACTGCATCGGATTCTCCTGCCGCCTGGGTGGGTAGAGGTCGCGGGCGGAATCCGGAGGCTAGGAAGTTTCCCTCCGAATGCGCAAGCGCGAGATTCTCTGGGCGATGGCCTAAACTCGACGTCCATATCGATCCACACACCAGCAGCGACATGCGAGAGGACAAGCGATGACTATCCATAATGGTGTGGGCTTCAAGACGTTACTGGCAGAGGCAAACGCAGACGTCGAGACGATCACGATCGAGACGCTGCAAAAAACGATCGACGATGACACAATCGTCGTGATCGATCTCCGCGACATCCGCGAACTACAGCGCGAAGGACAGCTCCCGGGCGCTCTTCACATGCCCCGTGGCATGCTCGAATTCTGGGTCGATCCCGATAGTCCCTACGCGCGACCGATTTTCCAGGAAGATAAACGCTTCGTCTTCTATTGCGCCTCTGCCTGGCGCTCAGCCCTAGCTTGCCAAGTCGCAGGACGCCTCGGGCTTCAAAACGCAAGCCACCTCGAAGGCGGCTTCACTGGCTGGAAAGAAGCTGGTGGCAAAGTCGTGGCGTACAAAAAGAGGCCGAAATAGGCCCACGCGCCAAACGCCGAGGAGTCGGTGCTGTTCCGCCCTCGAAGCTCTTCAGGCTCCCCCGGTCACCTCCGCCTCAAAATAGAGCCGTAAGCAAGCCGAACCGCTGCGATCCCAACCATCACGATTTTGTCGTTCACTGCGAGCCTGACCCGAATGCGGGTCTAAACGCTCGCCTAACGAATCCGGTTTCAAAACCGCTATCCAATCGATTACGCAGTCAACTACCCTGCCTAGCGCTTCCCTCGGATCAAGCGACCTGGCCGGGCACCTGTCGGCTCGCCATCACGGAAGGTGACCTCCCCGGCGCAGAGCGTGAATTTAATGCCCTTCGCTCTCTGCACGATCCGCGAAGCCCCTGTCGGGAGGTCATCTATGACTTCGGGAAGTTGAAGTTCGACCTCATCCAAGTCGATCACGTTGACATCGGCGCGCTTGCCGACTTCAATCGTTCCTCGGTCGCCCAATCCGTAGAGATCCGCGCCTTCTTTACTCATCATCTTCACGGCTTCTTCGATGCCGATCTTCGCGCCACGCGTCCGGTCACGAACCCAATGCTGCAGAACAAAGGCTGGCCAACTCGCATCACAGATCATGCTGCAATGTGCGCCGCCGTCGCCCAACCCTAAGACGCTGATCTCATCTCGCATCATAATTTCGACCGCGTCCAGATTGCCTTCTGCATAACCACTGAAGAAAACCGCCAACACCCGCGTCTTGCCATCCGTCGACTGCTCGGCGAGGTCAACCATCGTGTCGTAGATTAACTCCATCGGTTCGACGCCCGAAGCCTCTGCTCGAGCCCCAATCGAATCCGATACGTCGGGCTCGAAGACGACCCCTTCCTCCATTGCGAAAGTGCTATGCAGCGCCGGTCCGAGAATCATCATGCTCGGATTATTTTCCGTCGCGGCCGTCAGAATCGCCTCGCGGTTTGATGGATCGCGCAACGCCGCGATTCGATCCTCGTGTGGCTCGCTTGGAATCGCTTGATAGGCCTCGGTATAGGAAAATGGATTAAACGTATCGAGAGAGAGCATGAGCCCCGACCCACGACTCAACACCTGGGGAATAACCTTGGCCCCCTTCGCGAAGGCGGCACGGCATTTGGCCATGACCTCACGCCATTCGTCGGGATAAGGATGATTCTGTGGCGCCGAGAAGGTCACAGTCGCGCCTGTCGCCAAACTGATCTCCGCATAGAGATCGACTTCGCGCGGAATCGCGCCCGCTTCTTCATTGCCGGCACCTGCTGGAACGACCTGTAGAATCTCTCCGCCACCGTCCACAACAGCCTGCGCCATTCTTGTTAGTTCTTCCGCAGGGGCGAAGGTCCCGGGGACCGGGTCTCCATGAATGCTCGTATGCCCAGGAAGCCGATTCGTTGAGAAAGCGAGCGCTCCGGCCTCCACAGCTTCCTTAACGAGCGCTGCCATCCGGTCCAGATCTTCTCCGGTCGCCGGCTCTTGATCTGCGCCCCGCTTGCCCATCACATAGACCCGCAGCGCGCCGTGAGGAATCTGAGTCGCGATATCCAAGGTTCGCGGCAATTTATCTAGGGCATCCAAGTATTCGGGGAAACTCTCCCAATCCCACTTAATGCCTTCGTGCAAAGCCGTCCCGGGGATGTCTTCGACGCCTTCCATCAACTCGATCAACCAGCCACGCTCATCGGCTTTGGCCGGCGCGAAACCCACTCCGCAGTTCCCCATAACAACAGTCGTCACGCCGTGCCAAGAAGAAGGCGTCAGAATCGGATCCCACGTCACTTGGCCATCGTAGTGCGTGTGCACATCGACGAAGCCAGGGGTCAGGAGCAAACCCTTCGCATCAATCACCTCCACCCCATCCGGTGGAATCCGTCCCGGCTCCTCAATCGCGGCGATCTTTCCCGCATCAACTAAGACATCCGCTAGGCGAGCGGGAGCCCCCGTACCATCGACGAGGTTCGCGTTCTGGATCAATATATTGCTCATGGTCGAGTCACTCCGAAGCCGTTCACTAGAGTAAGTGGGCTCAGAGAACGATAGAGCCTCAAACGAAAAACGGCGAAGGCTCTTCACGAGTTCGGGTTCATTTCTGCATCTGACGTCATTTTGCTTACGTTCATTCGAAAATTGACGCAACTGCCGAGCCCAAACGGGATGAGCATCTCGTTCCTTCGTACTAAGGTTCTACTCACGATCGAACTCGGGGAACCGGTTTCGAAGGGAGATCCAGAGTTTGCCCGATACGATGCGCGCGTTCCGCATGACCCAATGGCAGTCGCCCCCCGAACTCGTCGCGACCGACGTTCCCGAACCGGGGCCCGGTGAAGTCCGAATCAAAGTTGCAGGCAATGGCCTTTGCCAAAGTGATCTGCACATGCCGGAACTCCCAGCTGCCATGGAGCAGTTCATGGGATGGCAAATGCCCTTTACCCTCGGGCACGAAATCGGCGGCTGGATCGATCGTCTCGGCCCGGGCGTCAACGGCCATGAAGAAGGCACTCCCGTCGCTCTAGTGTCTACGCGTTCTTGTGGTGCGTGCCTCGAATGCGATGCGGGCTATGACAACGCCTGTGAAATGAACCAGCGAGGCCGCGGGTACGGTATGAACGGCGGAATCGCCGATTACATCGTGATCGAAAGCACTCGCCCCCTGATTCCTCTCGGGAAGCTCGACCCCAAGCTTGCTGGCCCGCTTACGGATGCAGGCACGACTTCCTACCACGGCGTGCGACGGGTGCAGGAGAAGCTGACCAAAGGCAGAACGGCACTCGTGATTGGCGCGGGAGGACTTGGCGGGTTCGCAATTCAGTACATCAAGATTCTGACTGGCGCGCGACTCATTGTGGCGGACATCGCGCCGGACAAGCTGGCTCGTGCGAAGGAAATGGGCGCAGATGAATGTCTAGATTCTAATCGCGAGGATCTTGCTGGCGAAATCATGAAACTAACAGAGGGCCGCGGCTGCGACGCAGTTCTCGACTTTGTTGGCAACGACACAACGATCGCCACGAGCATCAACGTCCTAGCCAAGCTCGCAACCTATGCTGTGATCGGCGCGGGACAAGGCAAGCTCGAGATGCCGCTGATGGCCGCGATTGCCGGAAAGAACGCTTCGATCATTTCGTTCATAGGCGGCACCGACGCGGACACTCGCGCGGCCATCTCTCTCGGCGACCAGGGGCTCCTCCGCAACGACGTAGAGTTTTTCGACATCACGGACTCAAGCAAAGCCTTCGCACGGCTGGCGGCAGGCAAGATGGTCGGCCGCGGGATCATCGTCCCCTAACCAAGCGCGATGCCGGACTACACGTGGAAGCGGCGCGAGTTTCGGATCCTGCGACGCAAGACCCGCGCGGGCGTTATCGCGCCTGTGGCACCCGCCTGAGTTACGGCGTGTACCAAATCGGAGAGGTATAGGCGCGGTCCTGCGTAGTCATGGGAACCTGGTCATCCATTTTCACTCCGAAATATTTCGCGTCGTAGGCGGTCCAGCGCGGCTTCGGAATTTCGATCACGCGGACGTAATAGAATGCGCGCTGCGTAGGCTCGAAATTTGGATCCTGCCAATACGTCACGAGCGAGCTCGCTCCGATGGAGTTTGACCAACTCGCATTCTCTACATCGACTGTTGAACCGACCGACTTCTGCGCGCGACCCTTCCAGCCGATTCGACGTCCATCCGAAACAGCGACATCATAGATCCGCTCCCGGGTCGCTCCGCTTTCGTCGAGCCAGCCCTTCACGATCTGCACGCGGTCCAAATTCGCACCCTCCGGATCTCTCAATGCAGCGACCAAAAAGCTTGGCGCCTTCGCTTTCCCGCGATCCGCACCTACAAGGTCGCCACCCATGGGCACGCCCTTCGCATAGCCGACTCGTGCTAGGTCGGGATTGCTGGCGTCCTCATCCTCGAACTCAAAGCCCCCAAAGAATCGAACAGTCATGCGCGGGCCGGTCGTTGCATAGGTCTCTCGACGCTGCATCGCTTCGAAGATTGCCGCGCGAGTATTCTCCTTCGCCCAAACCGCGGCATAGCCAGAGGCGGCCATCTCCCATTCGTACCACTGCACCGAAGCACTCTGGGCCGCGAAGTTTTCAAGCACTCCGTCACTCGTCCCTTCAGGCACTTGGAAGTCGCTGCCCGCCGGAATCTCGGGAAAGAGTCCCGACTTCCATCGATCTGCAGAGGCCTCTGTCTTCGTCGCCTTCCCCCAGAAATTGTCTTCGCCGGCGGCACCGAGCCCCGTGTGCGCATCGGTACTCCCTATCAGTCCGAACTTGAACGGGTTGATCCCAAGCTGGCTCTCAAGCACCAGACCATTTTTGAGCGCCGGGCGCGCGTACTCCGCCTGAAAATAGGAATCCTCGTGGCCAGCGGCGCCGAGGGCGGCACGATCCCAAGTCTCGTAGTCCGCAAACTCGTCGTTAGGCGAAAGAAACGGATGAGCTTCGCTATCTCCCTTGTACTGCGTTACTTCGACGAGGGGCTCGCGCCGTGCACGTTCTTCCGCGTAGGCCTTGTCGATCGGATTTCCGTCCGAGTCTTCGAGCGCAAACATCAGCCCGCCTGAGACGTTCGAGTTATGCGGGATCGCCAGAATGCGTCCGCCGGTCTTATTCTCATATTCCCCCATAAAAGCCCATAGCGATTCAGGACGTGGGTCATCGAAGGAACTGACGGGGATGACCTGTCCCGCAAGAGAAGCATCGTCGGCGAAGATCACGTTGCGATGGAGATTTTTCCCGTTTGGCGTCGAGGTCCATTCGTATCCGATGAACGCGGTAAAGCGGCCCGGATCGTTCCATCGGTCGGCGTTCGCAATGACGCGACTCCAAGCTGTCCGTTCAACCTCTTTATCCTGAATAATGTCACGACTTTCGAGGAGCGAGATGCCGAAATCCGCGAAGACTTTCAAGTCCTCGCCCGCCGATCGCCATTCCGACCAGCGTTTTCCTGTTTCGGTATTGAGCAACACTGGATCTTTTTCGTCGAGCATATTCATCACGCCCAAATACTCGGCATGATCACTCAACAAGACAAAGTCGAGGGGCCGACGCAGCTTCACGGGCATGCCGTTATGCGCTGTGACTGTCTCGCCGCGTGAAAACCGGTAGACCTGCTCCGGGTCAATCCGGCGATTGCCCATGTTGCCCGCATCCGCCGACCAGCTCGAATGAATGTGCGTATCCCCGAAATAGACGTTCCGCGGGAGTTCGTCTTCGGCGTAAGGCGAATAGCCCTCGCCACTCGCTGCCGAAGAGACCAACAGGATCGCGAGCGACCCTAGGCACAGCAAGAGACGCGGGAAGGGGCGCAGAAAGAGACGAGGCATGCGAAGCTCCTTGAGACTAATAGGCGGGATGAGACGCGGGGATGGTACCCTCTGCAAGGGAACGGCCATCTGCGTTTTCGGCACGAATGTCAGAGGAGGAGCCCATTTTGATCATTCATGTTCATTCGGATTCAACGATTAGCCTCGACGACGCCGACACCTTTACTGCGTTTTCTGTAACTGCTCCCGGTCGAGACCAAGCGGCGATCCTCGCCGCCTTCGGCGCAGACGCGAAAGCCGGAGAAGAGGGTCACGTATGGATCCAAATCCAGCGACTCCATGCGCTCGGTGGAAAATTCGGCGGAGCAAAGTGGCGGGACGGATGCGACTCGATGATCGAATTCGCGAGAAGCAAGGGATGGGTCGACGAGCTGCGTGGTCTCTTACGGGCGCACATCGAGCCCTAGACATCTGCAGGCCGTGAGACGTAAGTGCAGGACGCGGGAGGGAAGACGCAGGAGCTCAGAAGATCTCGTGTTCCTCGGTCAGGAAGACCGCGCAGTTTGGTAGGTCGAGGAATTCAGACTCATCCACTACGAGCGCTCGGCCGGCTGCAAGCGCTGCCTCACTTCCATCTCCCCCGATCGATTCAAGGTCATCGAACCAGACCTCGGTAATGCCGTCATAGGCGGGACCCGCACGTCGCGGGGCGCGAACGCCTTCGCTGATTTCGTCGGGAAGCGAATGGCTTTGCACGTATCTCTTCATCATGGGCAGATGTTCCCGCACCTTTCGCACGAGGGGACCGTGTTCATCCAGCCAACGCGTTTGGAATTCCTCGCGCGTCATGCCTTGTTTTCGCCGACAACAGAAAACCAGCTTGATCATCGTTTGCCCTCTCGCCGCGCGGGTCGCGCGATTATTCTCCGCCTAACGGAACTAAGACTTCTTCTCGGAATCGCGCCAACTCATCGGGCAGCGAACCCTCTAGCGTGCCCTTTGGCGGCAACACAACAACGCGATCTGCCCCCAGCTCACGACAGAATTCTGCGGTCTCGCGCGACGTTTTGGCATCGCTCGTGCTCGTCAAAGTCAATTTGACGGCGTCGGAATCACGACCACATGCCGCAGCCGTTTCCGTAACGAAGGGCCATAGCGTCTCGAGCGCTTCTTTATCCGGCCCTCGCGTCGACCAATGCGGATAGAACTCGTCGCCGTAGCGACCGGCACGTTTCGCAGCCGCCTCGCTATGTCCCCCAATCATCAGAGGGACGCCTCCTTCCTGTACAGGCTTCGGATTGCTGATCACGCCCTCGAATTGAAAGTAGTCACCCTGATACGCGGAAACGCCCTCGTCCCAAAGTGCCTTCATTACTTCGATCCACTCGTTCGTGCGGCGTCCGCGATCTCCGAAATTCTGTTTCAGATCCAGAACCTCTTCTTTCACCCATCCGACGCCGACACCAAGCGTAATTCGCCCCTTCGAATATTGATCGAGGGTGGCGAGTTCTTTGGCCAGGATGATCGGGTGTCTTTGCGGAAGGATCAGCATCGAGGTCCCGAGCCGAATCCGCTCCGTCGCTCCCGCGAGCAAAGCCATCAAGATCAAAGGATCCGGCATATTTGAGTCCGGGGGCAACGGCGTCCGCCCCGTCGTCTTGTACGGGTACCGGGAATCGTAAGTCGCATGCATGACGGCATGGTCGATCGTCCAAAGCGACTCGAAGCCCAACGACTCGACCAGCTGCGCATAACGTACGACGAAGTCGGGGTCGGCGATGGGGCCCATCTGCGGCGGGGGAATCCGAATACCAAATTTCATACGTGACTCTCTATCGTAAGCTTCGTTAACTTCAGCTTCAGCCTCAGCAGACAGTCAACGACCGCTCTCAAGCAGAGCGGCCAGTCGCGGTGTAGGGGCTGTCAAAATTCCGAAAGGCGCTCGGCAGTATCCGCAATCTCCGGAAACTCGAGGGAGAGTTCTCGTTCGAGGCCTTCGTTCATCGAATGACCCTCCTGCGCGAGCCCATAGAGCGTTTTCATTGCTGAGACCGCGGCACGGGAATTACCGGCAATGGAATTTGCCCGGTCAGCAACTAACGCGTCGAGTGCGTCTTTGTCTTTCACCGAGTCGTTCGCCAACCCCATCGAGAGCGCCTCGGGCCCACGAAAGATCCGCGCCGTAAACGAAAGCTCCTTCGCTCGCCGCACACCGACGGCCTGCGCGAGAGTCTGGCTCATGCCCCAAGTCGGGCGCAGTCCAAACTTCGTATGCGTGTCGCCGAATTTGGCATCGTCGGTCGTGAAGATGAAGTCGCAGTGAAGCGCGATTTCGAGCGCGCCCGTAAAACAAGCGCCGTGTACTTTTGCAATCACCGGCACGTCAACGTTCCGCAAAGCGAGATAGGCACGGCGCGCTGGAGCATCGAAGATATCCCCGATCTTGCCTGCCTTCGGGTCGATCCCCTGCAACACGCGAAGATCAACGCCTGCGGAGAACGCGCGACCCGCCCCCTCTATGATAATCACGCCCACATCTTCGCGGCCGATGGCGGCCTCTGCGAGTTCGGCAATCCCGATCAGCATTTCGGGGCGGAAGGAGTTCAGAGCATCCGGTCGATTGAGCCGGATCGTAAGAATCCGGTCGTCGTGCTCAACCTCGAGCATGTCCGTTTCCACGTGAAGCGCTTGCGTCATACACGTTCGGTAGCAAATGCACAGAAGCGAGTCATCGTATCCCCGCCGATTCCAGCCGCCCCACCCACTCCACCGGCAGCCCCAGCCTACACGTCAGGAGTGCCTCCGATCACAGCCGGCGAGTCATCGCCCCCGGCATCCGGCGCTTCATCTTCCCATCCGAAGCGGTCAAAGAGCACATCGAGGCGCGTACGGATTTCGTCGGCCTCCAGGCCAAATTGCTCGAGGCTGTATTCATGCTTTGCGTTGTGCTTCCGCTCACGCTTGCCTTGTTGCGCCAGGACTTCTTGGTATTGCTTGGTCATGGGTAGATCGAGATCGCTGTAGAGCTTCTCTATCGTCGCCGCGGGATCCGAAGTGAGATCGCGGTAGTCGATGATCGCGGCTTTCGTATTCGGGTTCGCATCAAGCGCCTCGATTGGATGCAAATACGTATCGAAGGACTGGTCCGCGAGAATCGATAGCGTCTCCGCCTGCTGAGCATCATCCCAGCCCATCCCCTTCCAACCGCCGCGCATAAGCGACATGAGGCTCGGAATCGTCTCATAGGGGTTTCGAACGTTGACTATGATTTTGCAGTCTGGGAAAGCTTCGATGAGCGAAGCAACGCGACCAGAGTACATCGGGTTCTTACTGAGATGGATCAGCTGCGTCCCATTCAGATAGAGCTGACGCCTAACACACTCGCGATAGAAATTGTTGTATCGGCGACGTTTGCGCGGCGTCCAATCGTTCATCGCATAAAAGTCGAGGTCGCCCATATAGGGCATCTTCGTAATCCAAAACCCTGCGGCCATGGACCAATAGAGAACGATATCGTCCTCTTCGGGCTGCGTGAGCCCCATGGAATGCATGTTCCGCATGCGCCCGTAGCGCCACTCTTCCCATGCCTGGACCTGCCCAGCAAGAAGTCCACGCCAATGTTCTTCGTCCAAGCGCGCAATCCAACGGATCACCTTCTTCTGGATCAGCGACGGAAAATAGAGTTCGTAGAGAAGGAAGGAACTGAATCGGCCTCCGTCCTGGGAGAGCAAGCGATGCGTCAGTGTCGTTCCACTTCGCGCATGTCCCACCATAAAGATCGGCTCTTCGACGTTTACCTTCCGAAGGTCGGGGTAGAAGATCCCGTCCAGAAAAAAGCAGATCGCGTGAAACGTCGAGGTGATCGGCACGCCGATCAGCAATACCGCGAGATAGCGATACCGAGCCTTCGGAACCTTTTCGTTCCAGGCGAGACCGAGCATCTTGAAGTAGTTGGCGAAATCGAAAAGGAAGAACATTAAGGGTCCGAATGAGTGGGCAACCTTGGTAGTCGATCGCCCGAACGATCGCAATTTGGAGAGAGGACACGCGGCCTGTGCTCGCGGAGAGCACAAGCGCCGCGCATTCTGTCGGATTCGGGTATCCTGCCCTCGCGCCCAAGCCGGACGAAAGATGTGGGGATCATTTGACTACAGACGATGCAGCGCCTCAGGGCGGTGGAGTCGATGCGCCTGCGCGTATTTCTCCCGCGGCGAAGCTTCTTGGGGTCGGCCTACTCGCCATCCCGGGACTCTGCACGGCTCTCGTTTTGTGGGGCCCGTCGATCTTTCGAGAGACCTTCTTCGCGGGATTCGACATCCTTAAAGCGGCTCCGGCTCCTTTCTATTTCGGATTTCTGTCGATTGCCTTGCTCATCCCAATTCCCGCTAGCCTGCTCTATGTGACCGCTGGCCCTCTCTATGGGATCGGACCGTCTCTTATTGGCGTTGCTGCCGCGCTTACGGTGAACACAATCATCGTGCACACCATAGGAACGACTGCCATTCGACCCCGGCTGATTAAGATGATCCGCGCTCGCAATCTGCCAATCCCGACGATTGAAGACCCGTCGGATCAAATCGTATTTGCAACACTCCTGCGTGTCACCCCCGGCCTCCCCTTCTTCCTTCAGAGCTGGACCATCGTCCTCGCAGGAATAGAACGACTCCCCTTCCTCCTTCTCTCTGTGGGAATTCAGATGATCTACGCGGCGGGCTTCATAGTGCTGGGCCGATCGGCCTTTGAAGGCCGAATCGCCTTGGCTGTCGGCGCTGGCATATTCCTTCTCGTCGCGGCAATTGGCGCTCGCTTCGTTTATAAAAAGCTATCGGCTCAGTCCGGCGAGAGCGAGCTGGGGACCTAGTGGCCGGCCACTCGAATAAGAAGGTGATCTACGCAGCGCTCCTTGGGAATCTCCTGATCGCGATCGCGAAAGGAATCGGTGCCTCGATCACGGGCAGCTCCGCCATGTTCAGCGAGGCGATTCATTCCTTCGTAGACGTCGGCAACCAAGCGCTTCTGCTCTACGGCCTCGCTCGTGCGAAACGCCCCGCAGACGCCCGACACCCCTTTGGCTATGGCCGCGAGATCTATTTTTGGGCCTTCGTCGTAGCGATTCTAATTTTCGCAGTCGGCTCAGGTGTATCGATCTACGAAGGAATTCATAAGGTTCAGCACCCCGAGCCCGTTCGCGACGCAGGGATCAGCTACGTGATTCTGGCATTCGCCATGATCTTTGAAGGCGCCGCATGGCTTGTCGCCTATCGTGCTTTTTCGTCGACCCGAGGCAAGCGCTCTTTGCTCGCTGCGGTCCGTGCGAGTAAGGACCCCTCAATCTTCACGGTGCTTCTCGAAGATAGCGCGGCCATGTTAGGTCTATTGATCGCGATGATCGGAATTTTTCTGGGCGACACGCTAGACATGCCCATTCTCGATGGCGTCGCCTCAATCTTGATCGGCTTTATTCTGGCCGGAGCGGCGATCCTCCTCGCCCAGGAAACGAAAGCGCTCCTGATCGGCGAGAGTGCAGATCCCGAAATCATCGAAGAGATCCGACAGGTACTCGGCGCGCAATCGGCGATAGAGCGCGTAAACGAGGTGCTTTCTATGCATCAGGGCCCCGAGGATATCCTCGTAAACGTAAGCGTCGAATTCCGCGATGGCCTCGCCCTCGGCGAAGTTGAACGGCATACCTCGGCGATCGAACGTGAGATCAAATCGCGGATTCCCGGTGCGAAGCGCATCTTCATCGAAGCGCAAACGACTGCAGATCACCTGCGAGACCAGGCGATCCACGGCGATGGCTCAGCCAAGCGCGACCAGCATTAAGGGAAACGTATTGCCTCTTCCTAGCGAAATGGCTCCCGAAATCAGCCTAACACCGATTATCGACTACCAAACGTACCCGTCGATCGCGGCGGTCCGCAAGCGGAACGGCCCGCAGCGCGCGAACGTCTCATTACCGGACTAGTCCGCTTCACCCTCGAAGGTATTCGAGGCTTGTCGCGACCCGAAACGAACATTCACTAACAGAGCGGTTTTCAGCGACGTGCGATGTTCTCGATAAAGGAACAACTTATGCAGAATCTCGAAAACAAGGTGGCGGTTATAACCGGTGGCGCGAGCGGAATCGGGCGCGCACTCGCGGACCGCTTCGCCGCAGCTGGCATGAAGATCGTCCTCTCCGACATAGAAGAAGGCCCTCTCGACAACGCTGCCAAAGAGATCCGTGAGACAGGGGCCGAAGTTCTCACTCGCATCGCAAACGTGAGCGACGCAGACGCAGTTGATGATCTGGCCAAGGCGACTCTCGATACGTTTGGCGCCGCACATATCGTCTGCAACAACGCCGGTGTAGGTGGCGGAACCGGACCCATCTGGGAACTCAGCCTCAAGGACTGGGAATTCACTTTCGGTGCGAACATCTGGGGAATCATCCACGGCGTTCGCAGCTTTGCCGCCACTCTCCTGGCACAAAATGAAGGCCACTTCGTGAACACCGCTTCGATGGCTGGCCTCGTTTCCATGGCTAATATGGGGCCTTATAACGTTACGAAGCATGGCGTCGTCTCCTATTCGGAAACGATGTTTGAAGACCTTCGCAATGCGGGTTCAAACGTCGGCGTGTCTGTCCTTTGCCCTGCCTTCGTGAACACGAAGATCTGGGACTCCGATCGTAATCGCCCCGAAGAGTTCAAGAACCCGAAGAATGAAACGATGGACGCGAGGTATCAGGCCGGGAAGCAGATGCTTAAAGCTGTGATCGAGAACGCTATGCCGGCCGAAGACGTCGCCAATGCGGTTCATGACGCCATCTTAGAAAAGCAGCTCTACATCCTGACCCATAGCGCCACGAAGGACTACGTCGAACGCCGCATGAATAACATGATATCCGGCAAGAACCCCGAACCGACGACAAGCAACATTCAGTCGCTTACGGGAACGGACTAGTGCCGAGCCCGCAGAGAACCATTCGGATCGTCGCCAGTGGACTGGCCTTCCACGAAGGTACCGGGTGGCACGAAGGGGCTTTCTACTACTCAGGCACCCACCACTATCACTTACTACGAATAGAAGCTTCTGAAGTCGAGGCCCCGTGCGCGGGGCTTTCGTAGACGGGCGAGCATTCCTTGAGCTCCAACGAACCTCAAGTCGGCCCGCTAACCCGCATCTGTTATGGCATTGGCTCGGTCGCCTATGGCATCAAAGATAATGGCTTCGGCTATTTCCTGCTCTTCTACTACAGCCAGGTTCTTGGCCTACCAAGCGCGCAAGCAAGCCTCGCGATCTTCGTTGCTTTGCTGCTCGACGCCGCCTCGGATCCGATTGTCGGCATCATGTCGGACCGATTGCATTCGAGGTGGGGACGCCGTCATCCTCTGATGTACGCGGCGGCCATCCCAATTGCCGCTTCCTTCTATTTCCTATGGAACCCGCCAGAGCTCTCGCCGGACCAGCTCTTCCTCTACCTGATCGTTTGGGCCGCTCTCGTCCGAACGTGTCTCACTTTTTTCGAAGTACCTAGTACGGCCCTCGCTCCCGAACTAACAGATCTCTACGACGAACGGACGACTCTCGCGAGCATCCGCTATTTCTTTGGCTGGGCGGGCGGTATCATGATCGCCGCTATCGCCTACGGATTCCTCTTCGTCGACACCCCCGAATTAGATGGCCGTCTGATACCCGGCGGCTATGAGCTCTACGGGCTCATCGGCGCCGGCATCATGTTCATCGCCATTCTGATCTCGGCCGGCGGCACTCATCACCGCATCCCAACGCTCAAGCAGCCTCCTGCTAAGCGGAAAATGAGTTTCATGGAACTCATCCGAGAGACCCGAGAGTCCTTAAGCAACCGATCGTTTATGGCGATCTTCACCTTCGGCATTTTCAGCGCCACAGGATCGGGATTCGCCGGCGCTCTCAGCATCTACCTCTACACCTATCTTTGGCAGCTGTCGTCGAGGGCGACGGCACCCCTCATTCTCTCAGGCATCCTCTCCGCAGCGATCGCAACCTACGCAGCACCAGCACTCTCTAGGTGGCTAGGGAAGAAGCATGCTGCGATGTTTTTTGCATTCCTCGCAGGAATCTTGGTGCCCCTACCTGTCGCCCTACGACTCGTAGGGCTCATGCCTGCAAACGACAGCACTGCGCTCCTCCCGACGCTGATTGCATTCAACGTCGTCGCGATCGCTCAGGTGATCGCAGCCTCGACCCTCGTCTCGTCCATGATGGCGGACATCGTTGACGAGAGTGAACTCGAAACGGGGCGGCGATCTGAAGGTATTTTCTTCGCGGCTCGCAGCTTTAT
>Ga0209632_10002682_pt1 | contig 16911 bp, 12 predicted proteins | sample COG_10_FD_184754 | JGI IMG/M metagenome (GOLD analysis project Ga0209632, IMG submission 184754) | Pelagic Microbial community sample from North Sea - COGITO 998_met_10 (SPAdes) (version 2) | ecosystem: Environmental > Aquatic > Marine > Neritic zone/Coastal water | place: Helgoland, sampling... | reverse complement strand
GTTTTCCATCTGCAGTCTATTACCAACTGAACCCAGCAAAGAGACGATCTCGATACAACTGCCGCCTTCGATGTTCTCTAACGCCTCTAGAAGCTCCGCCTCTAATTTGTAAAGTCCGAATTCGAAGGAATCCAATAGGATTAACCTCGATGGACTAATCGCTACAATTTGACGACATAATTCCGAACCAATTGAGCCCCCCGCCCCGGTTACCATAACTGATTGACCTGTTATACAAGCACCCAGCAATTCCGAATTCGGGGGAACGGTATCGCGCCCCAGAAGATCCTCGATATCGATGTCTTTTATATCATCGACACCCATCTTCCCAGAAACCATATCGAACAAGTCGGGCACTGTTTTCACATGCACGGGGAGATGCTCCAAGCGATTTAGGATTTCCTTTCGCTCGACATGGGTTGCGGATGGAATTGCCAAAAATATCTGCCGGACCAAGAAGCCCTCAACCAGCTCATACAAGGAATTAGGGCTATATACTCGAATACCGTGCACGGTATTTCCGATCATATTATGACTGTCATCAACGAATGCTACCGGGAGGTATTGATCACCGTTCTGCAATGCGACGAGCAGTTGCATCCCAGAACTCCCTGCACCGTAGATGATTACAGGCTCCTTCGGCCTAAAATTTTGAATGAGACTTTGCAGCAAAATCTTGGCAATAAATCTCGTGCCACCGATTAGTAATAAACCAATCATCCAAAAAATTGGCAAGATGGATAAATCTGAAGAATCAGGAGTTTTCGCGAAAAAATAAGCGGCGGCAAGCAGACAACTAGCAGTTGTAACTCCTTGCAAAATCAGAAAACCACTTTGCAGACCCATATACAGGATCAGCGCCCTGTAAAGGCCAATACGAATAAAGACTAGAATGCTGACTGTGGTTGCCAAAGAAAGGTAAAAATAGAAACCTTGGTCTTGACCAAAGAAGTCCTTCCCAAGCAGCGCGAAAGAGAACGCCACGGCTGTTACTATCATTATCGCATCCACAACCATCAGTAAAATCTGTTTTATAGAGCGTGATAATGGAATCGTATAGAGCTTCATCTCGTTCCTTTTAATCCTTCAATAGTTCTATCGTTAAAGCTGTTATCTAGTTAATTGTTGAGTGCTTAACCGGTTAGATTGAGAAATTCTCTTTTCCCGCACCGAAACGCTTCGCGAGTAACAATAACGGCAACAAGCCTATTACCGTTATGACCAGGCCCATTTTGGGATACTGTAGGGACAGCCAAGCTAGCGGTCCCAGCCAAAAAAGGTTTATCAATACAACGGTTAGCGTCACTTTTGCGTGACTCTTGTAGCGCCTCGCTGCATTTTGATAGGCGTGAGAGGCATGCCCTTCGTGCCAGCGCTGCTTGCTCATGACCCGCATAAACAAGGTCAGGGTAGCGTCTACGATAAATACGCCTAATAACAAGAGCCAGGTCCAGATAGTCATACTGCCATGGAACAGCGACAACAGCGCCATCACCCCTAAGGTAAATCCAATAAAATTGCTACCCACATCGCCCATAAAAATCTTGGCTGGCGCCCAGTTCCAAAGTAGAAACCCTCCTGCGGCAGCAGCAAAGCTCGCAGATAGCAGCGTTAAAACAGCATCACTGTTGATAACAATTACTAATGACACTAGGTTTACAGCAATCAATTGCGTCGCTGCGATACCATCTATCCCGTCCATGAAATTATAAAGATTTAGCAGCCAAACTAATGCAAATACTGCCATTACATTCAGCACTATCGACTCTGGTAAGCTGAAGAGTCCAAAATCTATTGCAGGGACATCGCCTAGGCAATACACAACATAGATTGAGACTAGGAACTGCGCTGGAATGCGCCAACGCACATCCAACTGCTTAATATCATCCACGATGCCGATAAACGCGATCACTAACCCAGCCATTAAGGCGGCAAATTCATTTGCAGGAATTCGGTCAGTAAAATAACTGTAGGTAACAACTAACAGAATCAAGGTAACTATCGAAACCCCTCCTGCGACTGGCACGGGCCTCGAATGAGCACTTCTGGAGACAGGGACAGCTATGAGTTGAATTCGCAGCGCTATCCAGCGAAACAGGCCCGTTAGGATTGCAGAACCGAGAAACAGAAGAATGCATAGTAGCAATAACGGCATTAAATTCAAGCCTGTCAGCAATCAGTATGGAACCCGATTATAACAAGCTTCTAGAAATATTCAGTAATAAAATCAGGCACTTTCAAAACATAATGAAAGTGCCTTATAGTCCATAACAACGAGTAAATAACAGCTACTTATTAACTACTATTATACGCTGCCTATTCTTCTCTACGGTTGCTACACCGATGCCTTTTACATCGGCCAGCTCTTCTACTGAATGAAAGCTGCCAAACATTTCACGGTAGGCGACAATTTCCTGCGCCTTAGTCAAACCCACGCCATCCAAGGCTGCGGCTATTGCCGCTGCATCGGCGCTATTAATATCCAACATTTGAATTTGTTGTGTGCTATCGGGCCGGGCTTCAACCGCTAGGCCAACTGTTGAGAATGCCAACAGGACAGCGACCATCGCTAGTCTAGGAATGGCTAGTCTATTCATAGTAATTTCCTCATCGCTAAAATTAACAAACAAAAGTTAAGTGAAAACAGCCTTGACTGTTTCCTATAGCTTAGTAAAGAAATTAGCTAACGCTAGCTATGACAGAATTAAATTCCAATAGAGCCTCAAGGGGTGAATCAGCTTCAGTAATGGGTCGGCCAACAACGAGATAGTTACTTCCGCTGCGCATCGCTTCTGCAGGACCGAGAACACGCTTCTGATCACCTGTAGCATCGCTTGCGCGACGTATCCCGGGCGTAACTAGGCAGAATTCCTCAGGCAATTGCGCCCTCAGTAGGCGCGTCTCTGCAGCAGAACAGACAACACCGTCTAAACCAGAATCGCGGGTAAGGAATGCCAACTTACTCACCTGTTCTTCTGGGCTACAGTCGATACCTACCTGTTTCAGGTCAATCTGCGCCAAGCTAGTCAATACGGTAACCGCTATTAGCTTTGGTCGCTGACTTCCAAATTCGAGCAAAGCCTCTCGCGCCGCTTCCATCATAGCCCGACCGCCAAAAGCATGAACATTCAGCATCCAGACCCCCATGTTTCCGGCCACGTTCACAGCCTTAGCCACGGTATTCGGGATATCGTGGAACTTTAAATCGAGAAATACTTCGAAACCGCGGTCCTGTATTTGTTTAAGCAATTCGGGGCCACAGGCCGTATACAATTCCTTGCCAATCTTAAGGCGGCAAAGCTTGGGATCTAAGCCATCAATTAGATTGAGGGCAGCCTTGGCCGAATTAAAGTCTAAAGCCACTATTATTCTTTTTTTCACAGGTACTCCGCTACTACTCACTGTTTTTAACATTGTAGTTTGAAACTACTGCTTAGAAGCACTACTTACTTGCCGATTCGACAACTCACCAATAGGCTGACAATTGTCCCATTGTTTACAACTGGGGCACATCCAAAAGAGATTCTTGGTCTCAAAGCCGCAGTGATGACAGCAGTACTCCAAGCTTCCCTTAGCCTGTTGTTTCACGCGATTTAACAATGATTCTAGGCTACTAGCAACGTTCTCATCCACTGCCTGTAATTGCAATCCTAAGAGTTCAAGCAAGGCTTTCTGCGATGGCGAGTGCTCAAGATGCTCTCTGAGCAGAGCAATCGCCTCGACGCTATCTGACGCCTTGACCAGCATCAGCGCTGCTTCGGTGCTTGAGTCTTCTAGCACCATTTCCCTGAGTAGTATTTCAAACTCAGCTCTAGATCCGAGGCGCACATGACAGAACTCCAATGGCTCAAGTAATTGGGAGATAAATACCGGCTTTGCCGCTCGAACACGCAGCAATTCTTTTATGGCCGCCTTATAATTCCCTTCACGCTGCTCGATATCCGCTAGCAGGAGCATTGCCCGAATGCTCTTGCGCTGGAATGTAAACGCGCGCTTTATTTTCGCCCGGGCTTGAGTCGATTGATTATTATGGTGATATTGTTCTGCCATTTCGCAGCAATAGTGCGCCGCTGCACCTAACAATATTGGGTCTTTTGTAAAGCGCACATTTTTTAACAATTGCGATGAGCAAGCTATGGCGTTTTCCCATTCCTTTTCTGTCTGGTAGATGGTGATCAGCTGTCGAAGCGCATCCCATTTGGCGTCCCCTCCTTCGTTCAAAACCTCTTTTAACAGACGCTCCGCTCTATCGAGCATTCCGGCTGCAATATAGTTGAGTGCTAGTTGCAAGCGAATCAAGTTAGAAAGGTCGCGCTCTAGATTCGGTCTGGCGAGCAACGCTTGGTGAACATTGATGGCCTTATCGACCTTGCCTCGCCTTCTCAGAAGAGCCCCAAGCGCCAGATGTGATTCGATTGTTTGGCTATTTATTTCCAGGGCTGTGATGAATGCATCTATTGCCTCATCGGGCTCGTCGTTAAGCAGATAATTTAGCCCTACGAAGTAATCTTGAGACGAGCCTGAGTTTGAAGCTTTGACCCGAGCAGGTTTCGACGAGCCGAGTCTAGCTAACAGCCACCCTGCTATAGTGGCTATTAGTAACTGTAAGTAGAACATCAAGCTTTCCATAGCAATCTACTAGCTACTTCTTCGTATCCTGCAGCGACGGTGAGTGAAGATTCGAGACTTTCTCTTCTGCCTCGATGAGCGCTTTCGTTAACCTACGAATCTCAACTCGCGACTTTACATTCCTAAACAGTCCTAAACCGAGGAGCAATCCCAATAAGCCGCCTGATACAAACGCACCAATTATCCACACGGACACCGGCTGTGGCTGGAACTGCCATGAGCCGACACCGATGGTCACGGGGACTGAATTATAATAGGTAAAAGTAACGCTAACTGCGAACACGAGTAACAGGAAAAAGCCAGAAAGCAATTGAGTAAGCTGGCGCATCGAAAATACCATTCAGGCTTGAAACGTTGTATTAAGTTCGAAAACGTATCGAACTCGTAGTAATGACTGAATTTCGCCTCGTACAACCAAAAACGGCATAACCTCAATGGCCATGCCGCGTGATTTACAAAAGCCGAAAGTTTCTATCTAACTGTGTGATTCTACCAGCATGCTGGTATTAACACGATCGCGCAGCTCCTTACCCGGTTTGAAGTGGGGAACGTACTTTCCGCTCAACGCTACTGGCGTTCCAGTTTTTGGGTTTCGCCCAATACGTGGAACACGGTAGTGCAATGAGAAACTACCAAAACCTCTGATTTCTATTCTTTCGCCTTCAGATAAGACCTGAGACATGTATTCAATAACTGCCTTTACCGCGAGCTCTACGTCTTTCGAAGAAAGTTGCGTTTGCTTTGCAGTGATGCGATCTATCAGTTCAGATTTAGTCATGGTTGTCCCCTGTCCTAGTACGACCGACGGTTCGTATTGCCGTTTTGCCCTCGGGTATCCTAGCCTAACACAAATATCTAGCCAGTTTGAATCAGGAAGTAACGCAAAGTACTGATAAATCTAGCATGTTCTCCTGCATCGTAATCAAACGCTGCTGATCGCGACGCAGGATAAAACAACTGTTGCTAGTTCTTATCCATCTCAGCCTTGATCAGATCGCCAATAGTACCAGGAGAAACATCAGCGACTTCGGTCTTATGGTCTTTAATCGCGCTCTTCTCATCATCGATCTCAATCGCCTTAACCGAGAGGCTAAGCATGCGATTCTTGCGATCAACACTAACGAGCTTAACTTCGATCTCAGAACCTTCTGTCAATACAGTACGCGCATCTTCCACTTTATCGCGGCTGATTTCTGAGGAGCGCAACATACCTTCAACACCCTCTTTCAACGTGATAATCGCCGATTTCGCTTCTACTGATGTAACGGTGCCCTTCACGATGCTGCCTTTCTCAAATTCGCCAGCGTAGTTCATAAAAGGATCGTCTTCTAATTGCTTCACACCCAAGGAGATACGCTCTCGCTCTGGATCGATAGACAGGATAACAGTCTCTATCTCGTCGCCTTTCTTGAATGCACGCACAGCTTCTTCGCCAGGTTCATCCCAAGATATATCTGAAAGGTGCACCAGACCATCGATGTTTCCATCTAAGCCGATGAATATTCCAAAATCGGTAATCGATTTAATGCTGCCGGATATCTTGTCGCCTTTCTTACAGTTCTCAGCAAATCCGTCCCAAGGGTTCTGGAAGCATTGCTTGATACCAAGAGAGATACGACGACGTTCTTCGTCAATATCCAAGACCATAACATCGACTTCATCCCCAAGATTAACAACCTTAGAAGGATGAATATTCTTGTTCGTCCAATCCATTTCAGACACGTGCACCAGACCTTCAACACCCTCTTCCAGCTCGGCGAAACAACCGTAGTCTGTAAGATTAGTAACAATGGCCTTAACCTGAGTCTTCTCTGGGTAACGCGCCTTTATAGCAACCCATGGATCTTCACCCAGCTGCTTAAGTCCTAGAGAAACACGATTACGGTCTCTATCGTACTTCAATACCTTAACGTCGATCTCATCACCAACATTCACGATCTCATTTGGATGCTTGATGCGCTTCCAAGACATGTCAGTAATGTGTAGCAGGCCATCAACACCGCCCAGGTCAACAAAGGCACCGTAGTCAGTAAGGTTCTTAACGATACCCTTGACGGACATACCTTCTTGTAGCTTCTCAAGAAGAGCATCTCTTTCTTCTGTGCTCACAGACTCAAGAACTGCGCGCCTAGATACCACGACGTTGTTGCGCTTACGGTCAAGCTTAATTAGTCTAAATTCAAGTAACTGTCCTTCTAGATGCAGCGTATCTCTTACTGGTCGAACATCGACCAAGGACCCTGGTAGGAAGGCTCTGATATTGTTCAAATCGACTGTGAAACCACCTTTCACCTTACCGTTGATGATACCGGTTACGATATCATTCTTCTCGTGCGCCGCCTCAAGCTCCATCCAGGATTCAGCACGCTTGGCTTTTTCACGGGATAGTTTAGTGGCACCGGTACCGTCTTCTACAGTTTCAAGCGCAACTTTAACTTCGTTGCCAACTTCTATAGAGAAGTTACCTTGCTCGTCGAGGAATTCAATGCGGGGAATAACGCCTTCGGATTTGAGGCCGGCGTGGACAGTTACCCAGTCCGAATCTATTTCTATAACGGTGCCGGTTACGATGGCACCTGGGTTCATGTCTATTTCAGTTAGGGATTGTTCGAATAGCTCTGCAAAATTTTCGCTCATTATTAATTCCAATATTTTCAGTAAGTTACAATTCACACTTAGTGTGCATAGCAACTTGCCGTGTACCAGTTTCACGGGGTGATTGCATTAAGTTCCAAGACTGCCGATTCTGGGGATGCAGTCTTAAAACGATTTTCCTACTACGTTCCTCCGCTATGCCAAGGGGTAGTGTTCCAGGACTTGCTTAACTACCTGATCGATAGTCAAATCCGTTGTATCTATTACGATGGCGTCTTCAGCAGGTTTGAGCGGAGAGATGACGCGCTCAGTGTCGCGCCGGTCCCGCTCTTTTAGGTCTCGCAAAAGGGCGGGCAGAATAGCATCAATACCCTTACCTATCAACTGCTTATATCGCCTCTGTGCCCTCGCATCCAGGCTGGCTGTTAAGAAAATTTTAAGCGTCGCATCAGGGAATACAGTAGTCCCCATATCCCTGCCGTCTGCGATCAGACCCGGGCCTATCCGAAAGGCCAGTTGACGCTGGAACAGAGCCTCTCTTGCCGCCTCAATGGCGCCAACCTTTGATGCCAGGTCACTGCCTAGATCGGTGCGAATGGCGAGACTTACATCCTCACCATCTAGCCAGACGCTGCCCTCACCGCTGATTCCAAACTGTATATCTAACTCCCTAGCAAGATTTGCCACCGCTGATGGGACCGAGAGGTCAACACCATAACGATCACAGGCTATGCCTAAAACACGATACAGCGCACCACTATCGAGCAAGGAAAAGCCCAAAGATTCGGCTACACGGGAGGCTATGGTTCCCTTTCCGGAGCCCGAGGGTCCATCTATTGTTATGACGGGAGGTTTATTCATCAAAGACACTTTAGCAATGTTCTTGCTCTCACTTAATGGCGGAAACCCGCATACCTACTCTTGTGGCAAGTTCCACGAAATTCGGAAATGAGGTGGCAACGTTCGCGCAGTTCGCTATATCGATGGACGACTCGGCGCGCAGACCTGCTACGGTAAAGGCCATGGCGATTCTATGGTCTCCAAAGCTGTCTACAGTTGCGCCTGCCATTGGTCCCCCGGTAATCTTGATGCCATCGTCGAAAGTTTCCACGGTAACTCCAAGTTTCTCCAATCCCTGCGCCATCGCATCGAGTCGATCGCTCTCTTTCACACGCAGCTCCGCAGCACCATGCAGCAGCGTATCTCCTTCGGCACAGGCGGCAGCAATAAATAGAACTGGGAATTCGTCTATAGCTAGAGGTATTTGAGCTTCGCTAATAACAATACCCTTCAGCGGCTTGTAGCGCACACGCAAGTCGGCAACCGGTTCGCCGCCAACAAGCCTCTCATTGCTACGTTCGATGTTCGCACCCATATCACGCAATATATTTAGGACACCAATCCGCGTCGGATTCACCCCGACGTGGTGCAGCGTAAGATCTGAACCTGGGGTTATTGCCGCAGCGACCACAAAGAATGCGGCAGAAGATATATCTGCCGGCACGTCGATCTCCGTTGCCTGTAAATCTGCACCGCCGACGACTGCCGAGACGCCCTCTTTTGCATCTACAGAAACATTGTAGCCGAAACCTTGCAACATCCGCTCCGTATGATCACGACAAGGCGCCGGCTCAAAAATTGTCGTATCGCCGGTCGCGTACAATCCTGCGAGCAACAGACAGGACTTTATCTGAGCGCTGGCAATCGGCATTTCGTAAGTGATGCCCTTTAATTTCGACCCGCGAATCTTTAGAGGTGGAGTGCCAGAATCACCCGTATCGATATTTGCCCCCATAGACCGAAGTGGCACAGCAACACGGTTCATCGGTCGCTGAATGAGCGACTCATCACCGGTTAACTCGCTATCGAAAGATTGCGCTGCTAAAAGGCCAGCCAATAGACGCATCGCCGTACCTGAGTTACCCATGTACAAAGTCTTACGCGGCGCCCTCAACCCGTTCTTTCCTACGCCGTATATAGTAAGCTCTCCATTTTCTGGCCCAACTATGGTTACCCCCATCTCGCGAAATGCTGCCACAGTATTTAGCGCGTCTTCGCCTTCAAGAAAACCGGTGACACGTGTTACGCCGTTTGCAATCGAAGCCAAAATAATGGAACGATGCGAAATTGATTTGTCCCCAGCGACGCGAATTGATCCTGCCACTTGCCCACCAGGTTGAACACTAAAACTGAGCTGATTGCTTATCATTTCTTCTTGCTTCTTTGGTTTAAAATGCTGACTAATAAAATTTTCGCGCGCCTGTTTCGCGGCCCCAAATGATTCTTCTAGTTTTTCATGCTCCTGTTTTTGTATTGCCTTTTTAAAAGTCAAAAGGCTCTGTATGTAGTCATCGAGTACTTTCTCGACCGCCGCCGAGTTAGCAACGAATATATCGGCCCACATTTTTGCGTCGCTGGAAGCAAGTCGACTAAAATCGGCGAACCCACCAGCGGCGTAGCGAAAAATATCCTCACTCTGTTCTTGCTTGAGGAGCACATCAACGATGGCATAGGCAAGTAAATGCGGGAGATGACTAGTCGCCGCGAGCACTTCGTCATGCCTTACACGCGTCATTCCTAGCACGTTTGCACCAAGCTCTCTCCACAATGAATTAATAGTGGCAACAGAGTCTGCCGAGTTTCCTGCGTGCGGTGTTAGAATTACGTTTCTTTGCTCAAATAGGTCATCTACCGACGCGGAATAGCCACTCTGCTCAGAACCTGCGATAGGATGGGCGGGCACAAAGTTCGCGAGAGCTTCCTCTGAAAATTGCTGGCTGGAGGTAAAAATATGCGACTTAACGCTTGCCACATCCGTTATTAGAGCGGATGGGGCGATAAACTTAAGTAGTTCTGGCAAAAGTTCACACACTGTCAGTGGTGGCACGGCAAGGATAATAATGTCTGCCTGGGGGCACAGAGTTTCCAAATCGCCACTGTGAGATACGACACCGTCGTCCACAGCTAGCTGTAATGCCTGCGCATCTGTATCACATGCAATTATTAGTCGTTTTGGATTTGCTTTCTTTAGCCCGCGCGCGATAGAGCCGCCAATCATTCCTAGGCCGACAATTAATACTACATTGTTCTTACTATCATTCATTGCTGTGGTTGATTAAATCGTTACGAACAATTGATTGGATTCTATTTGGAAAGTGGATACGAGCCTAATACCTTCACTTCCACTCCGCCCTGAACTAGAGTGGCAAACAACTTTTTGGTGGCCTCATCAAGCACATGGCCCACGAAATCGATGAAGAAAACATACTCCCAAGCTTCTTTCTTCGAAGGTCGTGTTTCTATTTTTGTGAGACTTAACTGAAAGTTCTCGAAAGGTTCTAACACGCGAAACAAAGCACCTGGCTTATTCTCTGTGTAGACCAAAATACTCGTCTTGTCCGAACCGGTAACATCAGTATCGGCCAATGCCAACACTAGGAATCGCGTGCGATTATTGGCCATATCTTGTATTCGGCGATCTAAGCTTTGCAAGTTATACAATTGACCCGCCAATTCACTCGCTATAGCAGCAGTGCCAAAGTCTGCTAGGGCACGAATAGCGGCCTCTGCGTTGCTCGGGCATTCAACCTGCTCTGCTTCTGGAAAATTCTTCGTCAGATAACCACGACACTGCGCAAGAGACTGCTTGTGCGCCACAATTTTTTTTATAGCCGACTTTGATGTGTTCTCTCGCACTAGCAAGCTATGTTCGATAGATACGATTTGCTCACCGACTATCTTGGCTGAACTGTCTACAAGACAATCTTGCGTGTTATTTATCGCGCCCTCGGTGGAGTTTTCTACCGGCACAACGCCATAGGCTACTTGCTTGCTCTCAACCGCAGCGAAGACGTCGTCAATGGACGTACAATTCACGAGCTCAGCTTCGCCGCCAAAAAACGCCAATGCCGCTAACTGCGAATAGGTTCCTTCCGGTCCTAGATAGGCAATCTTGCCAATCGAACTTATGTCGCTAGTATGACTCATAGGTCTGGAACAAATTGTTTTGTTGAAAAGGGTGTCTTTTTTAGCACGAACTGCCCACGATTTCTTGATGGGCAGGGTGACTGGTCGTTAACTAGTTCTATTCGGACTCGTTGCTATCTGCATCGACGGCAGGCGCAGAACTTACAACAGACTCTGCTTGGCCTTCAAGTACAGCTTCCAACTCATCTACTCCTTCAGGCTCATCGACCTGTTCGAGACCGACGAGATTTTCACCCTCTTTAAGTCGGATTAAGCGAACTCCTTGTGTATTCCTGCCCTGAATAGATACCTCGGTGACGCGCGTTCTAACCAGAGTGCCTTTATCTGATATCAGCATGATCTCATCAGACTCAGACACTTGCGCCGCTCCGACTACAGGCCCGTTGCGATCGCTAGTCTGGATGCCGATAACTCCCTGGCCCCCGCGACCATAGACAGGAAAATCGTCTACTAGAGTGCGTTTCCCGTAACCTTGCTCGCAAACCGTCAAAATCTGTTTGGCAGCATCAGGAATGATAAGGGCAATCATCTGATACCCGTCATTCATCTTAATGCCTCTGACTCCCCTTGCCGTTCTTCCCATCGCCCGCACATCACCTTCATTGAAGCGAATCGTCTTACCGCTACTACTAATCAACATCACATCTTTCGAGCCATCTGTTATAGCTGTACCAACGAGTTCGTCGCCCTCGTCCAATTCAATAGCCCTAAGGCCCACGCTACGTTGTCTAGAGAAATTGGTCAGTGCTGTCTTCTTAACCGTGCCATTCGATGTAGCCATAAACACGAATTCGTCTTCGGGATAGTCCTTAACTGGAAGCATGCTGGTAATACGTTCACCCTCTTCCAGAGGAAGAATATTGACGAGAGGCTTACCACGAGCAGTGCGGCTTGCCACTGGAATCATGAACACTTTTAACCAGTAGACCTTGCCCTGACTGCTAAAACAAAGCAGCGTATCGTGGGTATTCGCGATCAGCAGGTGCTCAACAATATCTTCGTCTTTAACCGATGCTGCCGCCTTGCCCGTGCCGCCGCGCTTCTGCGCGCTATAGTCAGCAAGCGGCTGAGACTTCGCGTAACCAGTTTTAGATATAGTAACGACCCGGTCTTCCTCGGAAATCAGGTCTTCCATAGTTAGATCGAGTTGCGAGCTTACAATTTCGGTGCGGCGATCATCGCCATACTCTTTCTTAACCTGCTCTAGCTCACCGTGAACCACACCTAAAAGTCGGGACTCGTTCCCCAAAATATCTAAATAGTCTGCAATCTGCTTAAGCAGCTCAGTGTAGTCAGCAATTAATTTCTCATGCTCTAAACCAGTCAGACGATGCAGTCGTAAATCCAAAATTGCCTGTGCCTGTTCCGGGCTAATGAAATACTCATCATCTTTCAATCCGTATTGTGGATCTAGGCCTTCAGGCCTACAAGCATCAGCTCCTACTTCGCCTAGCATCTCCAACACGCTGTCGGATTTCCAAGATCTAGCTAGTAGTTTTACCTTCGCCTCTGCAGAAGTCGGCGAGGCCTTAATCAGCGCGATGACAGCGTCGATATTAGCTAGCGCTACGGCAAGCCCTTCTAGGATATGTCCACGATCTCTGGCCTTGCGCAGCAAATAGCTAGTCCGCCTAGAAACCACCTCGCGGCGATGACGGATGAAGGAATCGAGCATCTCCTTCAGGTTCAGTAATCGTGGCTGGCCGTCGACCAGGGCTACCATGTTAATGCCGAACACCGACTGCATCTGTGTCTGCGCGTACAAATTGTTGAGCACGACATCACCCATCTCGCCTTTGCGCAGTTCGATAACGATTCGCAGACCATCCTTGTCAGACTCGTCACGTAACTCTGTAATACCTTCGATCTTCTTCTCTTTAACGAGCTCGGCTATCTTTTCGATGAGCTTGGACTTGTTCAACTGATAAGGAATTTCGTGGACAATGATTGTCTGCTTTCCAGATTTTTCGCTGTCAATTATTTCTGCCTTCGCACGCATGTAAATACGCCCGCGACCGGTTTTATAGGCCTGGACGATACCGGCCTTGCCGTTAATGATTGCCGCTGTCGGGAAGTCCGGGCCCTCGATATGTTCCATCAACCCATCGATATCAATGTCGGGGTTCTCCATTAACGCCATGGCTCCGGCGACAATTTCGTTTAAGTTATGCGGAGGTATATTTGTCGCCATGCCTACCGCGATTCCGGAAGAGCCATTCACCAATAGATTGGGGATCCGCGTAGGCATGACATCGGGAATATGCTCTGTGCCGTCATAGTTAGGCGAGAAGTCGACCGTTTCTTTGTCCAGATCTGCAAGCAAATCATGGGCAATTTTCTCCATACGAATTTCTGTATAACGCATCGCTGCTGCAGAATCGCCGTCTATCGACCCGAAGTTGCCTTGACCATCTACCAAGGGGTAGCGTAGCGAAAAATCTTGCGCCATACGCACGATAGTGTCGTAGACAGCGGTATCGCCATGAGGGTGATACTTACCTATAACATCGCCCACAATACGAGCCGATTTTTTGTAAGGCTTGTTGTAGTCGTTTGAAAGCACGTTCATTGCGAATAACACTCGACGATGAACAGGCTTCAATCCATCCCTAACATCAGGCAAAGCGCGACCTACAATTACGCTCATTGCATAGGCGAGGTAAGATTCCCTCATTTCACTTTCTAAGGCGACAGGCAAGACCTGTTTAGCAAACTCGGTCATAGATTAACTACATCCTAAATAATGGAATAACTAGCGATTAGTGCAGTATGCTTTCTTGCATGAAACCACGACTATTTTTTTTGTTTTTGCTTGACTTTTTAACGGCCGATTTCGAGCTTTTTTGATCGCTAATTTACAGTTTAAATTTGAAGCGAAATCCAGCCCTAAAAAGGTTCCGAATTGTACCACTATTCGGGGCTTTTGTGACAGCCGAAATAGCTATTAATTGTGCTAAAAAACCCTGTTTTTTCAATAATTTCCAGAAGCAACGTTGATGAATTTTGTAACGCGCTATTTGGAATTTTTCTAGGTATAATCTCAGCCCTGATTTTTTACTTAAATCACGATTTATTTGCACAGCAAACAGAGGCAATTTTGAGCGAAACAACGAGTATTCAAGCCGATCTATTAGTTTCGGCAAAATGGGTCATTCCTGTACAGCCTCAAGGCGCGGCTTTAGAAGACTATTGCGTCGCTATAAAGGGAACTAAAATTGTTGCTATCTGCAGCCAAATCGATGCTGAGAGTGCAATCAATGCAACCGAATTCTTGTGCTTACCCAATCATGCGCTAATACCGGGCCTGATAAACGCTCACGGCCATTGTGCCATGGCCTTAATGCGAGGCATTGCCGATGACGTGCCGCTTACCCAGTGGCTAGAAGAATCAATATGGCCCCTTGAGGAAAAGTACGTTTCAGAGGGTTTCGTGCATGCCGGCGCCAACCTGGCCATCGCTGAGATGATACGTTCTGGCACTACCTGCTTCGCCGATATGTACTTCTATCCAGATCAAGTAGCGAAAGCTGCTCTCGCTGCCAATATTCGAGTGCAACTAGCGAGCCCAGTTCTAGATTTTCCAACGGCGTGGGCCCAAGATGCTGATGAATACATTTCAAAGGCAACAAAACTGCACGATGATTATCGGCACAGCGAGCTGATTCACACAGCATTTGGGCCACATGCGCCCTATACGGTGTCAGACGCTCCACTTACGAAGCTATCGACACTCGCCGAGGAGATGGACTTACCAATCCATATGCACGTGCATGAGACAGCCAAGGAAGTCTCGGACGCACTATTAGCCGATGGCCGAACGCCGATCGAGCGGCTTAAACAGCTAGGCCTGCTCAGCCCCCGCCTTGTCTGTGTACACGCCACTAAACTTTGCGACGAAGACATAGCCTCCCTGACCAAGGCCGGGTCCCATATTGTGCACTGCCCTGAATCTAACTTAAAATTAGCCAGCGGCTTCTGCGAGGTCGCCAAGCTAAGCAAGGCCGGCATTAACATCGCTCTCGGAACCGATGGCTGTGCCAGCAACAACGACCTCGATATGATCTCTGAGATGCGCACCGCCGCACTGCTCGCCAAAGGTGTCGCCGAAGATGCTAGCGCATTACCTGCCCACCAGGCTCTTGAAATGGCAACGATAAACGGCGCCAAGGCTCTGGGTCTAGGTGCAATGATCGGCAGCCTCGAAGTAGGCAAGTATGCCGATATGACCGCGATCAATCTCGATTCATTGAATAGCACACCTATATACGATCCGATCTCACAGATAGTATACGCAACACAGGCGTCCCAAGTTTCACATGTTTGGTGCTCAGGACAACAGCTATTGAAGGATGGCGAATTCACCGGCTTAGATATTCAGACAATAAAGTCCGATAGCGCAAAGTGGCAAGCCAAACTTTCAACCGCTCGCGATTAATAATTAAGTAGGCAGCAAAAGAATGGAAAATGTAGACGAACTAGAAATTCGAAAATTCGAAGCCCTCGCCGCTCGCTGGTGGGACCCTGATAGCGAATTTAAACCGCTGCATCAGATTAACCCACTGCGCATGAGCTATATCAGCCGCAAGGTAAATCCAGCAGGCAAGAATGTACTAGATATAGGCTGCGGCGGCGGCATCCTAGCCGAGGCTATGGCTCACCATGGCGCCAGTGTAACTGCGATCGACATGGCTGATGCCTCGCTCTCAGTCGCCAGGCTTCACCAGCTAGAAAGCAAACTGGAGATCGACTATCAGAAGTCTTCTGCCGAGCAGTACGCCCAAGATCATAGCGAGCAGTTCGACATCGTTACCTGTCTGGAGATGCTTGAACACGTTCCTAAGCCCGCCAAGGTGATTCAAGCCTGTCATGACTTGGTGAAGCCCGGAGGAACTGTATTTTTCTCGACGATCAATCGAAACCCCAAATCGTATCTATTCGCCATCATCGGCGCCGAATATGTTTTGAATTTACTGCCTCGTGGCACCCATGACTACGCTAGGTTTATCAAACCTTCCGAACTCGCCGCATGGAGCAGGGACAGCAAACTAGACCTGCAAGATCAAATCGGTATGGCCTACAATCCATTTACCCGCAAATACAGCTTAGAGGCGAACGTCGATGTAAACTATATCGCCTGCTATACCCGAGCTAAGACACAAACATGACCCACAAGCTGAATATAAAACTAGAAACCTCCATCGAATGTGTTCTATTCGATCTCGATGGCACGCTTATCGATACGGCGCCGGATTTTACCCTCACCGTAAACAAACTCTTGGCGGAACACGGCAGGGATGCACTACCGCACGAGATCATCCATCTGAACGTTTCGAATGGCGCACGCGCGCTCGTCAAAAACGCTTTTGAAATAGATGAAACACATGACGATTTTGCTGATCTATTGCTACGCCTTCTGGACCTCTACTTTGAACAGCTAAATGCCACCGTCGCCACTGTCTATCCAGGATTAGACGACCTCCTAACACAACTGGAAGCTCAGAATATTCCTTGGGGGATCGTAACCAATAAGCCCGAGAAATATAGCGTTCGCCTACTGGAAAAATTACACCTCAATTCGCGTTGCAGCGTGCTAGTCTGTCCGGATCATGTGAGTGAAACTAAGCCACATCCTGAGCCCATCTTTCTCGCACTTGAGAAACTAGGCCAAAATAGTGAGCGATGCGTATATATTGGTGATCA
>Ga0209632_10002680_pt1 | contig 16913 bp, 15 predicted proteins | sample COG_10_FD_184754 | JGI IMG/M metagenome (GOLD analysis project Ga0209632, IMG submission 184754) | Pelagic Microbial community sample from North Sea - COGITO 998_met_10 (SPAdes) (version 2) | ecosystem: Environmental > Aquatic > Marine > Neritic zone/Coastal water | place: Helgoland, sampling... | reverse complement strand
CTAATCCTACTACTGTTAAAGTTGTTGATAAGGTTGTGTTAGCCCCAAATAAAGTATTTACGGTTGTTGCTCTTAAATTAATTTGAGATCCTATTACGGTTGAAGATACATTTGTACCTAAAGTTGTTGTACTTGTTGTATTTTGTTGTTGGGCTGCTGTAGTTTGAATACCAGTACCATTAAAAGTAGACATTGTTCTAACATCTGATATTGTAGCTGTGTATCCTGATGTTTCAAAAGCTGTATCATTACCTAAATAATTTAATGTTTGTGGTGTAATAGCTAATGAGGCTCCTTGCTTTAATGTAATAGCTGAAAAACCTAAGTCTAATACAGGTAAAACTGCTGTACCTCTTGGTAAAGTAGATAGTTGATATTTCATTATTTGATTTTCATCTGGAAATGCCTCTAATAAAGGCATATTGTCTATAGCTTGACCATAAAAAGCTGTGCCTTTTGGGTTTGTTGGATTATAGAGTGTATAATCTATTTCATCATCTGCTAATGAAAATTGTGTTATCCTAAATGAACCGTCATTTTGAGCTAACAATTCTCTACCCTTTTTTGTAAGAATAGCATCAACTGTTACTACTTGATTATTTAAATATCCCATTGTGTTTAATTATATGTGTATAAATATGTGTATTATTTGTTTTTAATCCAAATTATCTTTAACCTGTTTGGTTACTTCCGTATTCTTTTGTAATGTCTTCAAAATTTTCTGTTACAGCTTCTGTAGGATATTTAGAATAAAAAGCCCCAGCTGTTACCCCCGAAGTTTCATCTGTAACTATAATTGATTTAGAATCATTAGATTTTAATGATCTCCATATTAAAAATCCTACACTTCTTACAAAATCTGAAGGGTATGGAGATTCATTACCACCTAAAAGATAGGATTCACCAGTAGGTAGAGTATAATCTACATAAAGAGCTGTGTTATTAGAAGCATCCATATCCATTCCTAAAATTTCAAAAACACCTACTTTATTAAGTTCACTTCCACCTTGAATATCAATAAATCTTTGATCTTCAGATGAAATTCCAACGGGAAATTCAAAATCATTAATTAATGTAATAAACCACCTATTTCCCCTCATTAAACTAGGAACAATTATATCCATAAATTGAGATCTAGAAGTTCCAATATCTATTGAAGTATCCGTGTTATAATCATTTCCTAATTTTGTAATGCTTGAATTAGATTTAAAAAACATTGTATTATTAACATATGTACCATATGCACCATAAAACCACCCACCACCAACATATGAACTAGTTCCAGCATATGAAGAAACTGATGGAATTTGAATAGTTGTATCTACTACTTTAGTAAATGAAGGTAAATTTGGATTTCCTTCTGGGTTATATATAAAAGGAACTATTTCTTTTCCAGGACCATAACTATTGTTAAGAACTTGATAATAATCTCCTCTATTTTCTTCAATTGATCTAACAGCGTTAGGAGAATTACTAGCACTATATATATTAGTAGTTAAATCAAATAAATCTAATCCAGATACAGGAGTTAAGGTTTTAATTTGGTCCGCAGAACTGACTTCAAATAATAAATTAGATAATTTAAAGCTACCCCCAAATGGTATTTCAGGGTTAGTTCCTCCAGCCCAATTAAATTCAACTATAACATTATCTAAAGAAGATACTGATGGAGTTTGACCATAGTTTCCTATATTAATTGGATCTCCAAAATCTGTTCCTCTATCTAAAGGATTATATACATTAACATTACTAGACTGTACTATAGAGCGATTATATGAAGGATTAAGTATAGAACTAATTTCGTAGTTATATTGAGGTATATCTGCTTTTACAGCTGAACCACTCATTATAGCTGAAATATTTGTAGGAATAAGGCCTGATGTGTAACTTATTTTTTGGATTAGCTGGTTTGGAATTCCTTGAGTGGCATTATTTTGTAATATATCATATTCTGATTTATAAAAATCAGTTGTAAAATAAGGTTCTATTATTGTTGGTTGTGAATTTCCTGTTGGTGGAGTAGAAGAAACTTTAAATTTAGCCCCACTGCTAAAAGTAACATTATAATTTAATAAAAACCCTGCTGTTTTTGTTGTTCTAATAGAAAGTTGATCACCGGAGTTTATATTTTCTTTAGGAAGTGTAACAGTTTTATTAATAGAAGTTGAACCTGCATTAGCATTAAAAGTTTGTGATATTAATTCTCCAGCTATCATTTCATCACGATCAGTTGTATTAGGTTTTAATTTATATATTCCTACAGATACAGTGTCAAGAAAATCTCCAGAAAGGAATAAGTTTCCTGTCAAATTTAAAGTTAAATCTTTTTGAGGAAGGGTTAATATATTATATGTGTTAGTTGTATTATCAAAAAAACCAAAATTATCATTATCTGAACTAGAAATTGGTATTTGAGAAACTAATATTGGAGGTGCTGTAATAGTAGAAGTAGATATAGATCCTGTAAATATATATTCTAAAGTAGAGACATCGGTATTATCTATGTCATCTTCATGAGGAGAAGAAACATAATATAAAAAATAATCTCTAAATCGAGTTTTATTTAATATAGTGTACTCTGCAAAACTTGACCCTGAAGGTAAAATTAAAGTATTTATAGATTCTAATTGGGTATTTAAATCTTTACCTGATTTATCTATTCTTGATATTTTAATATATTTTATGCTTCCTGCCATTTTTAAAAAGTTGGATTAGGTGGTGGTAAAGGTACTGCAGTATCTGATTGGTACCAAGTTTGGATAAAACCCTCTGTTGGGAGATTATTAGAACTAATAAAATTTGTAAAACTATAATTATTTGAACTATATGCTCTAATTCCATATGTTGATCCTACAGGATTTATTTCTTTAAATTCTTGAGCTGCTTGGTTTAATTCCCCATTAGATACTATTAAGGTTGAACCACTAAATTCGCCAGTATAAAATTCACCTTGATCTGAAATTGTTCTTATTATGGAACCTGATAATCCTGAGTTAGTTTTTGAAAAACTTTGAGTAATATTATATCTATTATTAGGTCCTAACCCTTTAGTTCCTACAGGAGATGTAGATAGCCCATTAAATTTATTAAGTACCCCACCAGGACCTCCTTTAATTGATACAATTTTAGAAGATGACATCTCAGTTGTTTGAGAAGTAACATTCCATATTTTATGTGAAGTTATAGAACCTGAAATTTCAGATTCATTTAAATATGATACTTGAGGTTGAGGGTATTTATTTCTTTCTAATAAATGTTGTTTTATTACTAAACCAGATGCTAAACTAGTTCTTGTAGGTATAAAATCTTTTATCATTTTAAATAATGAATTATCAAAGAATTTTATTAGTCTAACAAAATCTACTAAATCATATTGTTTAATATATTTTTTAAAATAATCTTCACTTAAATTATTTAAATCAGGATAATTATTATCCGTAAATCTTTGAGCAGGGTTACCTATATAATCACCAATATTAAAATGACCCATTTGTCCTATAATATCATCATTAATTTGGTTTTGGGGTGAAAATGCTACTTCTAAATAATTTATATTAGGTGTATATGAAGCGCTTGCTTCTATGATTTGAGATAAATTCCTTATAGAAGATAAAGTATTTCCTTCAGGAAGTGTAGAATTTTCAGATCTTAATTTATCTGTGGTTCTATTTTTTATACCTACTGCGGGTTGGTCTAAAAAGAATATTTCAGTATTAGTAGAATAGGATGCTGTTACTGTCCCATCTGTAATTTGGATATTACTATTTTGAGGGTGGGATTTGTGTAATTCAAAAGATGAAGTAGTAGCCCAAGAACCAGTTACTTTTGGGTGTATAGAAGAAGTAGTTGTAATATCTAATTCACTACCTAAAGCTGCTCTAAATGCTAGTTGGTTAGGTGCACTATTAACCCCATTACCTTCGATAGATAAAGGATTCATAATATAATCTTTAAATACACTTTCGCTTATACGAGTGTTATAATATCTTATTTCTTGATAAGCACCATTAATAGAAGAAATTAATTTATTTCCAGTATTTGTTTGAATTATGGAAGAATGGCCAAATTTTGATTTTGTATCAATATCACCCCAACCTGTAGATGCTGGTGCTGTGGAAATAGAAGATGAAGCATAATACCCTATTGAAGTACCATCGTTTCCATTATATATTTTATTTCCCGAAAATAATTCAAACCCATTTGAACTACCACTTGTTACCATTACTGACCACCAATCACCATTGTAAAAAGGTAAATATACACTTGCTGAGTAAGATGAATTAAAAAGATCACCATCAGGATAAAACTTTAAATGAGCATATTGGTAATTTGGATCCTTAATAGAGCCATCATAAGAACCACTAGCTGAACCTGATCCTTCATATTCTAAAGATATTATTGAACCATGTGTCTCTGTTGGGCTTAAGGGTTTTATCCATAATGTAGATGAATTAGAAGGGAATGTACTTGATGTTGGTGGTGTATCTCCTACTTTAAATCTAAATTGTATTGTATTTGGTACCCTACTCCCTGAAATCAGAAAGGTGTTTCCTGCTCCCCAGGCAGAGTTTAAGAGCCAATCTGTAGATATAGAACGTTTATTATCTTCAGGATTAGACCTGTTATAAACATAATTAAAATTATTAGAATATAAATCATAGTCATTAGCGTTAACTTTATCTTTACCACCGAATTCAGATATTTTTAATATAGTATCAGGTATACCGTATGAAGTTATTAATGCTCGTAATCCAGCGGTTGTTCCTTTTGATTTAAGCAGATAGGGAATATTATGATAAATTCTTTTATATAAAGATTTATTAACATCATCTAAAGGTATAACATCATTTGATGCAGATATTAATGTATTAACATATTCAAACCCTGTTGAAACCGGGAGTGAACTTGAAATTGATGGGTCAGCAAATATAGAACCATTAGGGGTTATTCCTAAAAATGCTGTGTATAATTCTTTATTTGAAAAATTATTTTGATATAATTTTAAACCAAAATCTTTAATGGCATCAGATACTAAATCTTTGGATATACCAAAATCTAACCTATTATCCGTATTATATTTTTCAGTTATTGCTTTAGTGTATAACCAAATATTATCATAATATTGTGCAACCATATCAATAAACAATTCATAGGGTTGATTATTTGAATCCTCTCTTAAATATTCTGGGATAGCTTTTAATAATTGATCTGGGTTTGAATTATCATATGTAGATGCTGATAGTAATCTTCCCCCATAATATGGATTAGATTCTTTAGAACTACCTAACCAGTTTAAACCTATAGAACTATTAGTTTTAGCTAAAGAATAAGGTGGAAGATCAGAAGTTTTAGGCCATGAAAAAGATGAACCACTATTATAATACATAAAATATTCAAACCTATCAAAATTTTCAATAACTTTTGATATTTTCTTTTGTTGAATTTCTATGGTTTTTTGAGAATTAGTTTTATTAATTATATCAGCTATAGATGAAGAATATGACTCTATTAACTCAATTTTATAATAAAAATTTTCTAAACGTGTTTCTGCAGAACTAAAATGAATAAATTCAGAGAATTTAGTGTAGTCTACACTTATAGGTGTTGAGGTTTCTTCTAATAAGTTATTAATTTGGTTTTGAGAACTTGTAGGGGCTCCTAAAACAAGATCATTATATGAAAAAGGTTGAGATGAATTATTAACTTGATTTTTTAAAGGTAAATTAAAATTAGGACCTTGAATATTTTCAAAATCATTAAATAAAGCTGTTTCTATAGGGTATTCTACTTGAAATGCTTGGGGATTATTTAAAATTCTAGTTATAAATAATTCGGATTTTAAGTCAAAATTTAAAGGTAAAGATTCATATAATTTAATTAATATAGAAGGAGAATTAGTTTCTTCATCTGCTAATTTAATGTTATTTGCTATAATTAAATTGTTATCACCTAAATTTAAAGAAAAATCTACAAAATAATCTTGAGATTCTCTAAATTTTATAAATTCTTGTGCAGCTTGAACTATTACAAAATTATCTAATACATTGCTTAATAATCTTATTTCAGTTCTATCTGATGATATTTCAGAAATAAAAAGTAAATCTTGTTGGTTACCTATTACGGGGTTTAAAAAATTATAATAGGCTATATATTTCCCTTGATTAAATCCTTGAGTTATTATATCATTTTCAGGGTTTAATTCAAGAATAGTAACTTTATTATTAACGGAACCTGCAATTTGAGGGGTTTCTTCTTTACTTGTTTGGTTAGTTTTATAATTCTTATAATTTAAATTAGAAAATAATATAGTATTATTTAAATCATAAATAAAAAATTCAATTAAACCCCCAGCAGGTAAATCTGTTTCTAATTGGAATTTAGAAATTAACTTATCATCTTGAGGTTCATAGTTTTGTAACTCAAAGGTAGTTGGATCTATTCTAATAATATTTGCCATTCTTATAATGATTTAAGGTATTAACCCTCCAGATTGTTCAAAGTTTTGGTCTCTTCTAAAATGTATTAACACTTGTTCTGCTGTTTTACTAATAGTTGCATATATATTATCCCTTTTATCCCCTGAATTAGTATTTGATTTAGCTGATGCTCTCCATTCACTCCAAAATGTGTAGTTATAAGTAGTAACTCCAGCAGCTCCTCCTGATGGTACAAATAAAGCAGGATCCATTTTATCTAATTTTTCTAGTGTATCTCCATATTTGTCAGGATATGGTAGAGAATTATTTTGTTTCATTTTTTCTATATTCTTTTTAATTTGAAACATAGTTATAGGAACAGCATCCCATGCATCTCGTGAACCATTTGGTTTTTGCAAAGCATTAAAATAAGCTATAGCTGCTGGATTTGAGGTATCTGGTTCTTCCGGTGGTTCTGGGGTTGGTTTGGATTTAATTATATCTAATACTGGGTCTGGTGGTGGTAGTTCTATTTCTTCAACTTCTGGGAGTTCTTCAACTTCTTCTTCTTCTGTTAAGGCTGTAGCTAGATCTTGTTGAGTTATTAGTAATTCATTTCTTAAATCTGAAATTTCTTTTTGTAATGCTTCTATTAATTCATCTTTTGCTTCAAAAGCTATATACTCACCACTAGTTTTAACTAAATATTCATGAGAGTTTGTAGGACCTAATTCATTTATTTGATAAAATAAATCATTATACATTTTAAAAAACTCCTGAGTTGTAGGTTGACTATCTAATTGTGATTCAATTGATGAAATCCCTAACTGGGTAAAATCAGTATTGATAGTTTTTTTATAAGTTCTTTTATCAAAAACTTCCTTATTTAATTTTACTTTTTTTTCCATTACCCATTAACTACTTTAAAATAATAACTATCATCTAATATTATGGTAGAATTTTTTATGGTGGTTTTAACTAATATTTTATAATATCTTTCTGGTTCTAATCCATTCATATAAACATCAAAATAATTTCCTTCATTATCAGAACTTAATTGTGTATAGTTAGTGTCGTAAGATACAACAAATTCATTAGTTTCCAAATCTTTTATGGCATAATATGAAGATGTTGGTAAATAATTTGTACCTGTAAATAAAGATGCTGTAGTAAATGTTCTTTGTGGGTATTTAGGTGCAACATTAAGTCTAAACCTATTTATACTTGAAGGAAAAAATTCTCCAGGATTTTCAGCTAATGAGGATACTAAATTAGTAGTATTTACTATACTAGCTGTAGCAGATCCTGTTAATACACTTTGGTAATCCCTCCATTTAAATTCTAATTGTGGTGGGTATATAGTATTAGTATCAACACTGTAGAATTGCATTACAGGTTGTATTTGTTTATTAGTGTTCCACTCTATACCATCTTCCCATTTTACTATAAAACCATTATTATCCATTGAACCACTATACCACCTAGATACTACTTCTTTAGCGTTTACTTTTAAATCTTTGGTTGATCTAGTATCAAATGATTGCGTTACTTTAAAATATGTACTTCCTGAGTTAATTAACCAATTACCCCCACCAATACCAACATAAGTTGGGTTATAATAAGATCCTATAGTATTACCATATAAATCTTGTCCACTAGAAGACCAATTTATTGATCCTTTAAAATGAGGAGAATACCACGTAGCTCCATCTGTTGTTAATGGTTGATCTAAATATGTTCCAGTTCCATTATACCAATACTGTGCTATAGGGTATACTGCTATATCTGTAGCTTCTACTATACCTTGAGCAGTAGCTATATAAGATCTAAAATCTACATCCCATTGTGATCCTGAAATTTTATTATTTATAACATCTTTAATCTCATCTTGAACAAATTCTGTTAAAAATCTTGCTACTTGGGGATTAGAATCTACTGCTATATTTAAATTAGATATATCTGTAATAGGATCTATCCCAGTATTCATATCTGGGTAGAATGAGTATAGTGTAGTATCTTTATATGGAAAAAGTTTGTAAATTGCCATAATTAAAATGTTGATTGGTCAGGTAAAGCATTTGTTGGAAATGAATCTTTATATTCAAAAGTTGGTAAGTATTGATGTACTACTTTATTAATAATAACTCCATTTTCATCCATTAAAGGTCCTGAGGGTGTTGTTGTTTGATATTGTCCTGAGGGTATGTTGTGACTTCCAGCATTTGCCCTATTAGGACCTCCTGAATTTCCAGGACCTGGATTTTCTATATCTAGACTAGTATTATCTTTAAAAATATTTTGAGGCTGTAGTTGATCATCAATAGTCCCAAAACTACTTTCTGGGTTTGCTCTATCTGAGTATATTCCAGAACCATTTCCCCCTGGAGTACTATGATTTAAGTAAGTGTCATGTGGTGTATATTTGTGTTGATGGTTATATCCTGGAAAATTTTGTGGGCCCCCTTGAGGAGTAGTACTTTCAACATCTAAATTAGATTGTCTGTGAGAGTATTTTAAACCTATACCTTGTGGGTTTGCAGGTCCTGGGTTTCTAAGTGGTCTATTAGGCATATTGTAATTTTTATAGTGGTACTACTTGTCCTTTTATATCATTATTTGGGTATTTAACTTCAAATATACTAGGATCTAAACTTGGATATACTACTTGGTTTTGAGTAGCTCCTTCTATATCATAAGCATATTGAGAATATCCTGATTGGATTCCTACTTTATTAGATATAGTAATATTTTTAACAGTTTGAACACCTAATATTTGGTCTAATCTAACATATAAATCCCTAATTAAAATAGGTTCATTTAATTGCCATTTATCTCTATTGAAATATTCTTGAAAGGATTTAATACAATTTAAAATAACATCACTATTATTAAAATTAGGTAATACTACTATTTCAAAATCAATACCTATATTAATAATATAAGCATCTTTAATTTCTATACTATCACCTATCATTTTATTTTGGGTTAGATAAGTTCTTAGATTATTTTTTAAGGTAGAATTAGCATTTGAAAATTGTCCCTCACTATTTTGAGATAAAACAAACAAATTTAAGCTGTCTATTGTAGAAACTTGAATATCAGTTAATTGTGGTTTACTTATATATGCTTTAGTTATTATACCAAATTTAGAAGGCATACTTAATGCTCTAACCATATAATCATCTAAAGTAACTGTTCTTTGTTGGGTTGCAGCTTGCATTAATGTTTTTTGTCTTATTTCTTCCTCAGTATCTCCAGCTTGACCCCCATCGGCTGCTATTGGATTTGTTGAAGAAATTGTTTCAAATATATAATTAGCTTTATTAGAATCTAAAGTTGAATTATTAAATTTTATTGTTGATTTATTTATAGAAGTTAAATCTCCAGCTGGTATATTTGATTCAACTCCACCACCAGTTAAATATCTTATAGTTAAAGTTGTGTCAGAAGGTGATATACCATAAGTATTAGTAAATAAAAAGTTTGTAGGTGAATATGCTGTTGTAAGTTTATCTTGTTCAAATGGTAAACCTATACCTACATTATTTGGGTTTGGAGTTATTAATTCATCTGTATCTTCAGGATTACCTGCTCCAAATTGGATTTGTAAATTGTTTTCTGAAGTAAATCTTGTAGCAAAACGTCTTTGAACTTTTTTTAGTTGTAGTAAATAAGGAACTTCACCTGCATTTGCTACATTATTAGGGTCATTTGGGTTGGTGTTTTTTATACTATTATAAACCATTTCTTGACCTAAATAATCTACTTCATTCCAAAAATTATTATTAGAATCTACACAATCTAAAACTTCTATTATATTATCTCCTTCTATATTAATAGTTTGAAATTGTTGAGGAGAACCAAATGTAAAGGTTCTTGTGTTTATAGTTGCTGATATTGCTTTTCTTGATTTTTTTAGTAAATAATATGTAGGGGTAGTTCCTGCTACACTATATATAGAAATTTCAGTAGGATCTAGTGAACTAGATTTAGAAAAATCACATTGATCTTGTATTAAAAAATTGACATTAGATGAAACATTAGAAGGGATAACTGTATTAGAATTAAAATTTAAAGTATAATCCCAATCAGGATTACCATTAGATAATGCTGGGATTTGTTGGTATAGATCAACTATTACTTGGGATGCTCCTGTTGTCTTAGGTTTATATCCAAACATATAAGCTAATTCATATAAATTATTTGTTTGTTTAGCTAATGTTGTAAATGTTTCTTGTAATTGGTTATCTAAATAAAATGACATTACATCACCTACATAGGCTGCTTGTTCCATAAACATCATTCCGGGTGATGTTGGAGAAAAATCATTGTAAGTATTAGGGAAATAAGTTTGGGAAAATTCTATTAATTTATTTCTTATATCCGAAAAGTCTCTATTTACGTATTTTATATCTCTATTTACTGATGCCATTATGTAAAATCTATTTCTAAAGTATCACTTATGTTTGTATTTTTTATACTATAAGTTAATGATACTGTTATTGTATTATTATCTTCTTGTTGAAGTATTTCTAAATTTCCTATTAAAATTAAAGGAAAAACATTTATTAATTGAGATTGTATATTCTCTTCTAAAAAATCTAGATTATTTTCTGTTATTTGTTCAAAAATAAAAGCTCTTAGCCCACCTCCAAAAGTTGGGTTTAATGGAATTTCTCCGGGGTTTGTTAAGAAAAAATTGATTAAATTATTTTTAATAGAAGCTGCGGTTGTATAATTAGGTCTAAAAACACTATTAGCATTAAAAGGTAAATCTATCCCTACAGCTGTACTTTTATCAAAGTCAATTGGAAATATTTGCTGTGCTTCAAATGCCATTATTTAGTCATTAATCCCATTATTTGATCCATGTTAACTTCTCCTCCTGGTAATGCCCCGTTTGCGGATGTTGTATCTCCAGTTCCTTGAGGGTTAAATGGTCTATTGCCAAATCCTTGAGCATGTGAACTATTCATATTTAATCCTGTTTCACCTATAATATCCATGTATGCTTTTCTTTGTTCTTTTAAAGATTTTTTAGGGGTTTGTGTAACAGGTGCAGGTGTAGTTGATGTAATACTTTCTTGGATTGGTTGTGTAACTACAGCTTTAGGTGCTTTAACTGCTTCTAGTAAAACTTCCTTTAGCTCCTCTTGTATAGCCTCTCTAACGGCTTCTTTAATTATTCTTTTAAGTGCTTCGGTTTTCATGTTTGTGTTTGTTATAAATATTAAATTAATCTGCTTTTAAATTATTTTGTTTAATATAGAATACTAATTCATCAATTAAAATTTGGTCATTTGATGAAAATGAAGGTTCTCCTTTTAACATTATTACTCCTGCTTTATTTCTAGCTATTGCTTGTCTTCTTTTTAAATTGTTAACTTGAGAATTATTAACAGGTATTACATCCATTTCAAATCCATTTACATTAGTAACTACAGGTGATTGTTGTTGTGATTGTTGTTGTGTTGCTTCTAATAAATCTTTAGTTAGTTCTTCTTGAGAAAGTTGACCTTCTATAGCACATCCTTGAACTAAACTATCTAACAAAGATAAATAATTAATAATTTTTTGTAAAATATTAATTAATAAAGTAATAGCTATTAAAGTTCCAGATGAGACTAATTTTAATTTTGTTATTATGTCCTTAGTTTTATCAATTATAGGAGATATTGGTTTTGAAAAGTCTGGGATGCCTAATCCAGCAATTGGAGCAAGTTGGTATAAAGGAGTTATTGTTTTTATAAGGATATCCGCTACTGAAATAAATATGTCTACTCCTTCAACACCAACTTTTATAGTATCTAATTTATTATATATATTATTTAATTGTTTAGTTAAATCATTTTTTCTTTTTATTAGTTTATTTAATTCTTCTAAATTAGGAGGGCATGTAGCTCCCATTTCTCCAAACTTTTTTCCTATAACTTCACTTGCTTTTGATATACCAAACTCTAGTATCATTTTTAATACCATAGGAAGGACTACTGTTTTTAAAGTTGTAACTAAAGCATTTATAGCCATTTGTTTAGCTATTTCTGGGTTATCTTTAATTACTTGAATTTTCATTTTTAAAACTTCTATATCGGGAATTTGAAGTTCTTCCCTTATAGCCATATCAAGATTTTTTTTATTACTAGTTAATAAAATTATACCTATATTAGGATTTATAGAATTATCTAATTTAAATGGGGTTTTTTCTTCCCTCCCATAACCTTTTGCCTTTATAATAATTTGAAATTTTTTGCTAGGTTTATATTTTCCTTCTAAAGCAAATGTCCCATCAATTTCAGAAATAGTTTTAAAATTTCCTGTTGATGATTTTATTTTTGCTTCTGGAATTGGGTTAAATGTATCATTTTCTATTAATTTTCCAATTATATAAAAGGGAATATCTTCTTCTTTTTTTGTTTTTTCTTTTTGTTCTTTAGAAGTTGCGTTTTTTTCTTCTATTGGTAGTGGTTTTGGTGGGTTTGGTGTAATAGGGGGTGGAACACCGTCTTCAGTAGTTCCTTCTAAAGGATATTTTCTACCATCATCAGTATAAGGACCTATTTTTTCAAATGTAAATTTAATATCTTTTTCAATATCAGAAACAGAATAGGTTGAAGCATAGTCATATTTAGGATACCATGTTGGATAAAAAACACCATTTTCATCTATGGCAGGTTGTTTTTCACCTGTTAAAGTATTTTCTAAATAAGGGATAACTTGAGCTGTATACCCTCCCATAGTATAACCATTAGAATCAATTAGATTTTTAATAAAAATATCATATGTATAAACTTTAGACATTATATAGTTTTACTTACTTCTGAAAGAATTGCTGATTTACCATTTGAATCTTTTTCAAAGTCTTCTAATATGTTATTTAGTAAATCTTTAACTTGAACTGCTGTCATTGATAATGTTGGATCTGCAACAGGAGCACCTGCGGGCCAAAGTTTAGAAACTTCTAATATAGTTGTTATGTTTATTAAAGCTTTAGTAATATTAAATAAATCCTCTCTTAAAGTTTCTCCTTTTACTAAAGGTTCTTTTGCATCAGGACTTCCTAATTTTATTTGACCCGCGGCTATAATAAAATGTGTAGTATCAAAATTTAAAGAATTATTAGATGATAAATTAATAGATTCTTGCCCACTTATTAAAATATGATCTTTTTTAGCATTAAATACTAATCTGTCCGAGTTTATAATAACTTGTGAACCTATGTAATCCTTAGGGAGAGTTGGTGTTTTAATTAAAGAAGATTCATTAGTAGGGTAAGAAAAAAATGAAGAATTTTGGATTTTTAATTTTTTAATTTTTTGGGTACTAGTAAGGTATATAGAAGATAAGTCATTATTTATTTGTTCTGTAATAGGAACATACCCTGCAAGAGGATTACCATTTTCATCTAAATGCGTAGGACTTTGACCATTTCTTATAGTAATAATAGGATCTCCATTTTCACCTATATCAGACCATTCATTTAAAGGTTTATACTTTGCTGTGTTAAAAGGTCTAGTTGTACTTCCAAATCTGATACTGTTTCCCCATCTTCCTTGATATAACACATCACCAGTAAAAGGATAAAGAGGGTGAATAAATTGTCTTTCAATAAAAGTTTGTTGGGAATCTGCTCCAGGAGCATTAAAATTTAATCCAGTTCCATCTCTATCAATTCTTCTTATAGGAGAACCCTTATCTGTTATATCATAATCTTTTTGTTGAGAGGGTGGTGTTAATTTAGATGTTGGGTTTGGATAACCATTATGGTGTTGACTATTCCATATGTTTATTATATTAATATAATAATAGGATTCATTTGAGGTTGATTTTCCTATTCTTTTATTAGGTAAAGAAAATAGTAAAACTAATTCATTTATTAAAGGAAAATATGATGATTGGGCAAAAAAAGGTTTAGCAATTTGAGGAGTAGAGGATCCTATAAGTTGGGTTTCTTCAAAAAAAATAGTACCTATAGAATTAAAACTTCCATACTCTTTAAATTTAGGGTGAAAAGGATCAAGTATAATATCGTTAACCCTCCCTACAATCATTTTATTTTTAATTGAAGAAGCTAATTGACTAACATTTGGTGGAAGAATTTTTCTAGTCATTTATTCTTCTTTTTTAGGCGGTAATTGTAAATTGTTTATTTCATTTAACAATTGTTCCTTTTCTGCCTCTGAAATACCGAATCCATTTTCTTCTGTTCCTTCGTTTGCAAATATACGTTGAAATATTGTAGCTACTTTTATAAGAGCTTCATCGTTTTTAATGCCTAATTCCATGTATTCTTTAATAAGTGGTACAATCATTGTAGCATCACCTATATCACTGATTAATGGCTTTAATTCGTTGATTAATGCACTAATTTGTGTTTCTTTCTTCTTTTGATTATCGTAAATTTCTTTAAGTAAATCCGAGTATGATTTTTTACCGAATATATTTTTGTCTAAGTGGCTCATAGTTATACGTTTGGTTCATGTATAAATATGATTAATTAAGATTTTTCGAAGTCTATGTAACCCGTTTCTAAATAAAAAACATAACTACCTTTAAATAATTTATATAACCTAGTAGCTATTTTAGTTATTTTAGGGGTTTTAACCTCTAATCCATGACTAGCCATTATTTCTCTAATGTAGATATATAATGCTTTTTTATTAAATATTTCTAAATTTTCCCTTTTACGAAATAATTCTAGTATTGCATCTGCTACTTTAGCATCATTGCCCTTAGGAAAAAATGTATCAAATCTATCTTCAACATATTTTACATAAGCGTCTATAAAAATAGATAATCTGTCTTTTTCTTTTTCTTCACCCATTTGATATGAGTAATTGTCATCCTTAAATAATTCGTCTACAGGTGCTGTTTGTACACGTTTTTTATAATTTTTTGTGTTATATACTATTAACCAATTTTTTGTTATAGTACCAAAATATGAATATGCTTTAGCCCCATTATCTGGATTGAATAAATGTAATTTAGAAAGTAAAAATGTTATTACCTCATGTTGTAAATGTTCTATTTGATCTACTTCGGTATAATAAAATTTAAAAGTATGGATTATATTTTCTGTTAATTTAAAGAAAGCATAATGTATCTCATCTCTATATATGTTACTTCTTATCTCTGAATTTGGTTCGTTATTATATCTAACGATAGCATTTTCGGTATCCTTGGTAAAGTAGTTTTTACTCTTGGGTCTTCTTTTTCTAGCCACGGTAATCATTTTATTTCTTTTAACTTAAAATCATTCAAGATATCTTGAATTTGTTGGACCGATTTGAAAAATTGTCCAACTTCATCATCTGACTTAAATGTACCGGCTTGGTCTATTTCTTTTAACTTTTTATCTGAAGCTTCTATAGTTTTAGATAGTCTATCTAAGTAATTAAGGTATTCTGCTAATATGTCTTCTTGTTTTTCGTTTTTACGCAGTAAATTAAAAGTAGTAAATCCTAAGATTACTACTAATACTGATAAAACTGAGATGGAAACTATTTCTATCATAAACTGTTTAACATATTTTTTAACCCTTCACTCTTCATTGAGCCAAGTGCTTTGGTTTTTACATCCAATTTTTTAGCCTTAGGTTTATCTAAAACTTCTTCATTGAATTTTGATAACCATACGTGTTCGAATTCGATTCTTGCTGCCATTAAGTCTGCCTGATGAATTATAAATACCATAGAAGTTCGAGGTTTTTGCTCTGGCATGTAATTTTTTAAGTAAGGCTCATTTGCTTGATCATATAACCCATCATGTAATTTAATAGTCATCCACTCGTTTTCAGTAAGTTTAATATCATGATCAACAAGTAATTTAATAGATCTGTCTGGGACTGACATATAGGCTAATTTCTTATTATATTGATACATTTCACCTAAGTTCTTTTTTCTCCAATCATCTTTAGAAGGTAAATATGCCATTTCTTCACCATTACCCATTTTACCTAGATCATGATTTATAGCTGAAAATATAAGTTCTTCAATAGTGTAATTTTGTTCTGTACCAAATTCAACCCATGTTTTATTTATTGCTAAAGCACCTTCTATAACTCTATTGACATGGTCAATATAACCACCTGGAAATGCATTGTGGTAGGCTGTTTTATGGGATGCTGGCATTAATACAAGATCATCTTCAAATTTCTTATAGAATGCTAATACTTTTTCTCTTCTAGGATCTGAAATATAGGTATTAATGTAACCTATAAATTTTTCCCAATTTGATTGGATTTGTTCTGCGGATAGACTCATTATGCTTCTCTTTCTACAATATCAATAATATCTTGAACGGTTTCTGTGACTGTTCTTTGTGATTCATTAATACCATCTCTAGTTCCACCTCTATGAATTTGCATGTCAAGTTTTTTTAATTGACCCTGGAGAGTATTTAAACGGTTTTGTAATAATTTTTTATTTCTCATAACTTTATTTTAATATACTATAATATACGAATATAATCTGGGGTGTCCAAATTATTTTGAATATGGCG
>Ga0209632_10002676_pt1 | contig 16925 bp, 11 predicted proteins | sample COG_10_FD_184754 | JGI IMG/M metagenome (GOLD analysis project Ga0209632, IMG submission 184754) | Pelagic Microbial community sample from North Sea - COGITO 998_met_10 (SPAdes) (version 2) | ecosystem: Environmental > Aquatic > Marine > Neritic zone/Coastal water | place: Helgoland, sampling... | reverse complement strand
CGAAGAAAAAGCCAGATTAGAAGCCGAAGAAAAAGCCAGATTAGAAGCCGAAGAAAAAGCCAGATTAGAAGCCGAAGAAAAAGCCAGATTAGAAGCCGAAGAAAAAGCCAGATTAGAAGCCGAGGAGAAAGCTAAAAGAGACGCCGAAGAAAAAGCCAGATTAGAAGCCGAAGAAAAAGCCAGATTAGAAGCCGAGGAGAAAGCCAGATTAGAAGCCGAAGAAAAAGCCAGATTAGAAGCCGAAGAAAAAGCCAGATTAGAAGCCGAAGAAAAAGCCAGATTAGAAGCCGAAGAAAAAGCTAGATTAGAAGCCGAGGAGAAAGCTAAAAGAGACGCCGAGGAGAAAGTCATATTAGAAGCTGAGGAAAAAGACAGATTAGAAGATGGAATTGAAGTTGAAGAAAATTTATTAGAAATAATTAGTGGCCCTGTTGTAGTAAAACCAACAGTTGGGTTTACTTATTATGCATGGATTGAAGGACCTAATATTTCATCAGATGACATGGTTGCTGTTATAATTAACGGCGAATTAAGAGGAAAATCATTTGTAAAAAAAAGTTCAGGTAAATATATATTAACTTTAAATATTAATATTGAATCAAATAATGAAGTTGCTTATGACTTTTATTTATTTAAATCAAATACATCCCATATTTTAAAACTAAATAATTCTAAGAAAATTCGGGTTAATATGATGTTAGGAGGTAATAATATTAATGAAATCGATACTTTATCATTTAAACAAGAAATAGTTGAGTTAAATTCAAAGAAGTTATTATATGTTAATGAAATAGTTAATTTATTATCTGAGGATAAAATTAACTATATTCATTTAAATTAAATTATGAAAAATTAAATAAGTATTTAAATTTTCATAATATTTCCACCCATATATAATTTTAATATAAATTATTATAAGTTGATGCCTAATAATACTATATTTATTCAAGAAGGTTCATATGATAATTTGATTAATAATTTCAATAAAAATTTGGAAGATATTAAGTTATATTATAAGAGTGAACTACACCAAGTCAGTGATGTTTATAATAAAACATATGATAATATATTTGAAGAATACAAAGAATTAACAGTAAATATTAAAGAAAGTCTTATTAAAAATAAAAACGATTTAAATCATAAATTAGAAACATATAATAAAGTTTATCCGTTAATTGAAAAAGAATATACTTTTAATAAAAAGAATATAATAGATCAAAATTTAGAAAATGAACATTTAATAAAAAATATTAACAAAAATAATCAAGATAATGAAATAAAAAATAGTACCACCGAATATAATAATAAAGTTACTATAACAAAAAATGGATTTACTAAAAATCAAGATGAGTTAAATAAAAATATAGAAAAAATAAATAATGATACTAATACTATGTTACTTTTATTAGATAATAATTTTAAATTAGAAACTGAAAAATTAAGAAATATTCATACAACAAATTTAAAAAAAATAAATGAAAAATATAATAAATTATTCCAAGAACAAGAATCAATCTATTTAAAAGAGTTAGAACCTATCAGAAAAGAAGCTATTCGAGATAATATAACAATCGAATTACTAACTAAAGAAAATAATAGAATTAAAACAGAATTTTCAACAAAAATAAATGAAGAACTGGAAGGTATAAATAAGAAAGTTGAGATTGAAATACATAATATATATGATTCAAAAATTAAGTTGGTAAAGGATGAAATTGAGAAATCAAATATTAGTTATCAAGCCTCTAAAAAGGATACAGTGGGTTTAATAAATTCATTATCTGATAATACTATTACAAATGATAATATTGAACAAGACTTGATAGATGATATTAAAACACTTAATAATTTATTAGAAGAGAATAAGATAAATCAAAAGAAATTCTTAGATAATAATAAGAAAAATATAAGTGATTATCATAGTAATTTAGAACAAATTAAGTCTGATAAATTATTAGAAACTAAAGAATTAAATAATATTGTAGATTATGAAATTAATGAAGAAGTAACAAATATAATAAAAGAACTTGATTTAATTCATAATAAGAATAAACGTAAAATAGAAGAAGAGATAAATGAAGTAATTCAAGTTTATAATGATTCCTTAATAAATCTAAAAGAAGAAATTTCTAGTGTAGAAGTAGAATTAGTAAATACAAATAACATTTTAACTGATACAAATAATAAACTAAAAAAGTCAGAAGATATATTGTCAAAAATAGACAATAATTCAATTGATGAATTAATTAAACAAGAAATGAATGAAGAACATATGATATTATTAGAAAATAAAAATAATTTTATAGACAGTTATGAAATGTATGCTAAAAATAAAATATTAGAGTTTGATATAAATAGAAATAATGAAATAGAAGAATATGATAATATAAAAAATCAATTTATTTCTAAAGATGAAGAATTATCTAAAGATATTATTAAAATAGAAGAAGGCATTCTTGTTGAAACTAAAAACTTAGATAATATAGAATTAGAAAAGAATAATATATCTGATAAAATTAATAAATTAAATGAAAATTATATAGAAGACCAGAAGAACTTAAATTTAATAGTTGAAGATTTAGTCAAGGAAAGTATGAAAACCTACAATGAAGAATATGATAATAAAGTAAATGAACTTAATAATGAATATGAAAAAGATTTAGAAAATATAAATAATAGAAAGAACGAGTTATCTGGTGAAATTAACAAAATAGAGGTAGGTGACAATAACGCCTTAAGTGATAGGTTGGAATTAAAGATGGTCGAAATAAATGATACTAACAAAATATTAGAAAATAAAAAAGAAGAATTAAATGTTAATTTAAAAAATATAGAAGATAATAAAGAAGAAGAATATAGTCAACTTTTAGAAATAGAAAATATTAATAATGCTCAAACCAAACTAGAAAATTTAACAAAAATTGAAGAAATGGAATTAACAAAATCAGAATATTATTCTACTTTAAATAAAGGTGGTTTATCACAAGAAGAAACAATTACCATTTTATACAAGATAACATTACTAGAAGAAACTGTTACTAGTTTTAAAAAAATAAATGAAGATTTATCAAATAATTTTAATATAAATATGGATTCACTTGATACTAAATATGATAATTTAAAACAAGAATTAAATAACAAATATAGTAAAGATATAGAAGAATTAGAATCTATAATTAGTTTATATAATACAGAATATTCAAAACTAAAAGAAGATGTTATGTTATTAGACGAAAATAATAAAATTATAGAATCTATTAAAACAACTCTAGAAATTCTAGAAGCAGAAAAGGAAAACATTAATAATAACTTTAATACTAAATTGACTATCTTAAATCAAAATAAGGAAGTTTTAGAAAAAGCAACTTATTCAGAAGAGTATAATAAATTAAAAAATATTATGGATATAGAGAATACAAAAGTATTGAATAACCATATTGAGAATTTAAATATAAAAGATATCGAATACACTAAGACTTTTGATATATTAGAAACAATGAAGAAGGATATTGAAATTATCACAAGTAAAATAAATGCAAGTCAATTATTTTTAAACGAGTATGATAAAAATAAAAAAGAAATTATTGACAAATATAACAAATCAAAAGCAGAAGTAATGAAGTTATCTGAAGACAATCTTAAAATTAATGATATGACATATAATGAACAATATAATATATTATTAGAAACAACAAAGAATAGATTATCAAAACCAACTATATTAGAAGAAATAAAACAATATGAAAGTGAAATATTAGAAAAAACAAAAGAAATTATACAATTACATAATAAATTAGAAACATCTAATAATAAATTAAATGAATCTAATAAAGTAAATAATAATGATGTTATAAAAGAACTAAATAATAATATAATATTTTCCGATGCTATTCACAAAGAAAAAATAAACAATATAAATAAGTCAGTTGAAGATATGAAAAAAGATAAATTAAAAATTTATTTAGATAATGTTGATATTAAATATTTAGATATTGAGAAGAATATTAATCTTAAAAATGAAGAAATGTTTAATAAGATTAAAGTATTTGATAATAATGTTAAAATATACACAGATGAGTTATATAATAAAAATAATTTATTAAAAAAGGTAATTAATGTTCATAATAATGAAGAAACTAATAAAGAAGAAGAAATCAAGAAAATTATGAATGATGTCGAAACTAAATTTAATAACGACCAAACTAGATTAGAAAAGGAGTTAGAAGATATAAATAAAAAAATCAAAGTTGAAATTTCTAAAAATATAGAGTTATCCAGAGCAAAAAAAATAAAAGAATTTGAAATAGAATATGATATGATTAAAAAAGTTAGTGATATTGAAGGATCTATAAATGAAATAAATAAGACTAACAAAGAGAAAGAAGAATATTTAAATAATAGAGATTCCATTGCAAAATCAGAATTAAAGTCTAACCAAACTTTAGAAGAGGAAATATTAAATAAAGAGAATAATAAAGAAAAAGAAGAAAGAATAACACATTACAATGATAAAAAGAATGAAACACGTAAAACTCAAAATGATAAACTAAATAATACTAAAATGGAATTAGAAGAATTAGTTACCGAGTATAATGATACCATCAAAAATATAAATACAGAACATAATAATAATTTATCTAAAATAAAGAAGGAATATGAAACTGTGATAAAAACTAATCTTTCTAACTTAGAATTAGAATCTAATAGAAAGTTAGATAATGTAGAAGATAAATTCATCTTAGATACTTCAAAATATTTTGTAAATTATGATAAAGAATTAAAAGAGTTAGAGAAAAATAATAAAGATGAAGTTAATAATATTACTAATATTAAAGATAAAAAGTTAGAAAAAAGTTATCAAACATTTGAAGAGAATAAACAAAAATTAGAAACCAAGTTAGAGAAGGATTTAGAAGCTATTAAAAAAAATATGGAGATATCGTTAAAAGAAAAAAAAATTGAGTAATTTATATTTAAGATTTTATTTTATCAGGTTGTAATGCATTTTACTACTGACGTATATACCGTAATTCCTACTTTTTTCAAAGATAGTAGTGTTGATCTTGAACAATTAGTTTCTTCGATTCAATATCAGATTGATTCAGATATTAATAATATAGTTCTACTTGGTACTACAAGTGAAATATCAACCTTGAGTGAAATTGAACAAGAAAGTATTGTTAAGACTGCTTGGGAAAATTTTAATGGTCAAATAAATATTATAGTTGGTATTGGGGGTAATAATACTAAAACAACTTTAGAAAGTGCTTTTAAATTTAAAGATTATTGTGATGCTGTGATGGCAACTGTTCCTTATTATAATACTCCTTCACAAGAAGGAATTTACCAACACTTTTCTACGATTGCGCAATTATTAGGAGATAAACCAATTATGTTATACAATATACCATCTAGAACTGGTGTATCTATGAAACCAGAGATTATAGCCAACTTGTACAATAGTTTTGATAATATCAAAGCAATTAAAGAAGCAAGTGGTAGTATTTCACAATCTTTAGAAATTATGAGTCTATGTGATATTGTCATACTTTCTGGTGATGATTCATTGACATTGCCTTTAATGAGTATTGGAGCTTGTGGTGTAGTAAGTGTTGCTTCTAATTTACTTCCAAAACATATCTTGGCATTAGTTGACCTTTATAAAACGGATAACTTTAGGTTGGCAACCAAATTAAATAAAACACTATATCCTCTATTTAAAAATTTGTTCATTGACTCCAATCCTGTTCCTCTCAAATATTTAATGGTAAAGTATAATTTAGCAACTGATGATTCAGTTAGATTACCACTAGTTAGAATTCAATCAGAAGAAGTAAGAAATAAATTAAATGAATTAGTTAATATTCCAATAGCTTCATCTAATATATATAGAATCTAAAGTAATAATATGAGTAAATTTTATTTAGATTTAAAATTATTACTAACTAAGATACCAGAATTTTTTACTAATTGGTGTATCGTTTTATTTATTTTAACAATTATTTTTAAGAGTTATATTCCATATTATGTATTATTATGTTCACAGAATTTAATTTTGACTACTTCAATTGTTGGTTATTATCTATTAAATACATATGGATATAATATATTGAAGGAATATCCTATTTTTGACGCTATATATATAAATTTATCTAATTATATATTCCACCTTCTCCCATTATTTTATATATTATTAATAGAAAAACAACTATTAATATTTAGAAATTCAAATGATATTATATGGTCAGTTATCTTTTCTATTTGTTTTTTCTATGTATATTTAAAATTATATAATCCTGAAAAAACTTATTGGTTTACTGGTTATAAAAGAAACTCCTTAATTCTAATAGCATTAATATTCTATATATTATGTTTTATAATTCCAATATTATTCAAGTTATAAGTATTTAAAACTAAAATTGATTTAGAAATTAGTTTTAAACACTTTTATATGTCGAATTTGAAAAATCTACTAAAAACACAAGTAATAAAACTTGGCGGTACTTCACAAACTAAATTAGGATATGAATTATTAGTATCTGAATTATCAGTATCTGAATTATCAGTCGATAAAACAGTTATAGTCGTATCTGCTATGAAAAATATTACCAACAAATTAATTCATTTAGTGGATAATTTTAAATTATTTTCAACAATTGACAAGATAGATTGGTTTAATAAAAATATATTCGATCCAAATTTCAAGTTAGGGTTAGAACTTGGCTTGGAGAGTCTTTATTTTTTAGAAAATGAAATAAAATACATACTACTTTTAATTAATAAAGAAGAATTGGAATTACAAGAGAAGATTATTATGATATCAATCGGTGAAACTTTTACTGCTAAAATACTGAATACCTTTTTAGAAAAGAATAAAATAAATTCAACATATCTTGATGCATTAAATTTTATTGAATGTAATTCAGAGAATATTAATATTTATAATAAAGGTGAATTCAGTGTAAAAAGTACAGTGTTAATTGATAAATTTAAAAATTATAATATAATTGTAGTTCCTGGATTTAGAGGTTCCAATATGAGCGGTGATGTATCTTTAATGGGTAGAGGAGGTAGCGATACAACTGGTTCTATTATTGCTGCATCATTAAATTCTTATGTTTATCAAATATGGACAGATGTTAATGGTATTTATTCTGGTGATCCTAATAAATTAGATAACGTTAATATAATTAATTCAATCAGTTATGATGCTGCTCAAGAAATTTCAGCAATGGGTGCGAATGTACTTCATCCTTATTGTATTAAACCATGTAAAGAAAAAAATATTCCAATTGAAATAAGAAATACATTTAATTATGATGATAATAATACTATTATTGAAAATAATATTGGCAATACAGATAAACGAATATATTCAATTACCTCTCAAGAGAATGTGACTGTTTTTAAAATAGAATCATTAAACATGTGGAATAATTATGGATTTGTTTATGATATATTTTCCAAGTTTAAAGATTTTAATGTTGATGTTAATATAATAAATACATCACAATTTGATATTACAACAACTACAGATGATACAGATAGAGAAAAATTAGAAAGATTAAAAGAATCTTTACAAGAATTTTATAATGTTAATGTCGAATATAATTGTAGTTGTGTATCAATTGTTGGCGAAAATATTAAAAAATATGATAAATTAAATAATATTATGAATTCAATTTTATTATTTGATATTAAATTAACTAGTTATTCTTCTAATGATATGACTCTTTCTTTCATAGTTGATACAGAAATATCAAATAAGTTAGTTCAAGAATTACATCAAATAGTATTTCCTTATAATAACTTTAAGATTACAAATAAGGATATTTGGTGGAATAAACTATTAACCATGGAAGGACCAAAAGATTGTAAATATTTATATAATTTAGATATAGTGAGAGAAAACATTAATATACTCAAGACTATGAATAATATAGATAGAATTTATTATGCCATGAAGGCAAATAATAATGAATCAATATTAGATACTGTTTTAGAAGAAGGATTAGGAATTGAAACCGTTTCTGTTCAAGAGATATCTTTAATACTAAAAATCCTACAAGATACTAATAAAAACATCAATATATTATTTACTCCGAATTTTGCTTCAATTGATGATTATTATCAAATTATTAATAATACAAATAGTCAATTTAATATAATTACTGTAATTGATAATCTAAGTCTGATTAAAGCTTATCCTCACGTATTCAGAGGTAGAAAACTTGGAATTAGATTAGATTTAGATTATGGTTTTGGTCATTGTAATAAAGTAATAACTCAAGGACAAGACTCTAAATTTGGTGTCACACCCGATGATATTATATCTAATTTAGATTTGTTAGTTAGTAATAACATCAAGATTATTGGATTACACTCACATATGGGTAGTGGTATAACTGATTATAAACATTGGACAAATAATATGAAACTAATAGCAGATATTTACAATAAGTTACCAGATTCTATAAATAATATTGAATGGTTTAATATTGGTGGCGGATTTGGAATTGGAAATGTAATTGATTTTCAAAAGTTAAATTTGGAAATAGGGCTTCTTAAAAATAGTTTGAAAAAAGATATAAAAATTTTTATTGAACCAGGTCGATTTATTGTTGCAGAATCAGGTATTATCTGGGGTAAAGTTACACAAATAAAGGTAAAGAATAATACAAAATTTATTGGTACAAATATTGGTATGACGGACCTAATAAGACCTGCATTGTATTCTGCAATTCATCCAATCTATTTTAAAGATAATAATGAAGAAGAATTAGTAACAGTTGTAGGTCCAATTTGTGAATCAGGTGATGTCTTAATTAAGAATTTAATGGTTAGTAATAATATTCAATTAAATGATAGTTTAGTAGTAACTAATACAGGAGCATATGGTTTTGTAATGGCATCAAAGTATAACAATCGAGAATTACCTGAACAAATTATATTTAATTAGTAATTTATTATTAAGAAATATACTATAAAAATAAAATATAGGATATGATATAGTTTAATAAATGGAACTTTCTTGGTATAAATTATTTATTTTCACTCTAATACCATTTAGTGATTTTTTTTTGAGAGTCTTTTACTTGAAGGGATCAATAGACCATATATGGACATTGTTTCCTGTATTTCAACTCCCTTTATTTAGTATAGTCCCTTTAATTATGATGAAATATAAAATGATAAATAAGGGAAGACTAATATCTTCCCCGTTTGATATATTTGTATTTTTATTTTTTATTGTTAGTCATTTTATTGATATTGGAGCAAGTTGTGGTAGTATAGCTCCAGGTAATAGATTTCTTGTTGATTTCATTGGTACCTATTTTGCTATTTTATTACCATTTATAATTAGGAATTTTCATCCAAAAAGACCTACTTGTAAACAAGATAAAACAAAAAATGCAATTTTTAAAACATTTGGACAATCAGGTATAATATATTTAGCTGGACTCGTTATACTTCTTATGCTACCAAAAGTAAAACCATTCACAGACCTAGTGGGTGAGAAAAATGCTTTCTTTCTATTTTATATGTTTTCATATGTTTTATGTAATATGTTGAATGAAAACAATGTTAAAACATTTTGTGGATTTCAAGATTATTCTTTATACACGTTTATAGTAGGTATGGTTTGTCTTTTAGTAGTAGGAAAATTAAAGCATTCTTTAAAATATGCAGATATGCCTAGTTATGAAGATTTAGCAGGATAACTTATAAATTACTTTAAATTTATTAAAATTTTAATAAATTTTCCGATAATATTTTTATATAATGTATTATAATATATAAATGAGCGAAACAGTAAGCGATATATTAATACAAAATTCGGTTGTAGTTATTGTGTTTATTCTCTCACTATTATCTATATTTTTTCTAAGAGGTAAAAGTATGGGGTGGCATAATGCAATTGTTAATGGATTAATACCATTTGGTGATGTATTGACAAGAACTCAATTTTTAGACGGATCAATGAAAGACCTATGGACACTATTTCCTATTTTTCAATTACCTATTGGTGGTCTTATACCAGCATTTATAGCTAAATCTGGAAAATTAGGAAAGGGTAAACTGAAACAAACAGGTTATGATATATTTATAATATTTTCTATATTAATAAAATACCTAAGTAGTTCAATGTCAGAAAAATACATTTTTCCAAACAAATTACTCATTAGGATGTTTGGTAATTTCTCTGCTATTTATTTCCCAATTATGATTAGAGTTTTCTCATCTAGATGTGAATTATGTGAAAAATATAAATCTAGTAAATTTATGGTATTTGTCAAGAGTATTGGACAAGCCGGTATTATGCAATTAGCAATAACAATATTAACATATGGTCTACCATATCTACCATTCATTGGTCCATATTTCAAGAAACTTTATGAAATGCCAGTTGTTGGAGATACATTAGCATTTTCATTATTCTTTTTACCATTATATACATTATTAAATATGTATAACGAAAATGATCTTAAGAATTATTGTAGAAATAAAAATGATGCAATTATATTTGCTGTAGTTGGATTTATTGGAATGTTTCTTTCAGGTGGTATTTCTAAAATAATAGAATTCTCTAGTAAACAACAGGAATTAGAATAAATAAATATTTATCATTTAATTTTTATTTTTAAACAATACTTATAAAGTTTAAAAATAAATATTTATCATTTAATACTCTTGAAAATAGTTATAACATTCATTTCCAAATATATTTTTAATGTCAATTATATTTTTAATGTCAATAATATTATTATTGAATAACCTCTCTATTTTATTGTAATGTTCAGGATTATAGTAATTTAAAGTATGAAGGAAAGTATTTCCAAGTATATCTTTACTAAAAAGTAGATTATTATTGATATGTGGATTTTTAAGAAAGGTTTCTAAATATTCTGGATTAAATCTAGATATAATATGTAAACATGTATTACCAACTATATCTTTCATATTTATTAAATCAGCTTGAATGAAATCTTTTAAATAATTATAATATTTCATATTATATTGACATAATATATGAAGCCATGTATATCCAAAGAAATTTCTATGATTATATAACATATTATAATTCATTTCTGGAACAATATGTAGTAAATCAAATACTGCGTCGATAAATAGTGGATAATGAATTGCTGCTAAATGTAAAATTGTATTATTTAAAAAGTATCTTGTATATAATTCATTCTGATTAATATTAGATAGGTTATTAATTAATTTTTGAGGGTCATTTTTTAAAAGTTTTAATAAATAGTTACTCATTATTAATAGATAGAATATATTTTTTACACCTTTTAACATTTAAAACGCCGACTTAGTCATCATAAAAAATAAAAAAGGTTTGAGATATGGCAACATGAGTGGACGAAACATGGTTCATGTATACAAGAACAGAATAATATAGATGAAAACACATTTTTTTAATACAACACTTACACTCTTTTTGGAGAATACACACTTATTAGACAAGTGTAAGAATGATGATTGTATTTTGGCATGCTTTGATTTAGATTATAATCTTATAGACTGTGAATAAAATGATTCTTTCATTAGCGTAAGCGAATAATACTATGTAAAGTTTAAATAGTATTTTTACAGTTATAAAATATTGAAATATGATAATATAAATAATATAATATAATATAATAATGTCATTGCGCGATATGCAAATAAATAATAATTATCAAAAAACATTAAATACAAAAGTACACAATAAAACACAAAACTTATCTTGTAAAAATAATGATTCAACAGTAGTAAATACAAATTATAAAACAATCAAAACTAATAATTTTCGAGATAAGAAGATATCAAGAAATAAAGAAAGAGATTATGATAGGATGAAAAAATATATGAAATAAAAATATATAAAAACTTAGTGGTGAGCTATTCAAGGTTTTACGAAGTGATTTCTTGAATAGCACCAATAAAAATATTGATTTATATAATTCTTGTTCTGATATTACTAATATATAATGCTAAAAACAATACTACTATTATCACTATTAACAGTATCATTCGGATATTTTAACGAATATATACCATCAGATGAACATCCATCTTTATCTGTAATACATGAAGATATGGACTTTCCCACAAATTTCGATTGGCGAAATATTAATGGAAAATCATACGTAACTAAAATGCTTAATCAACACATTCCACAATACTGTGGTTCATGTTGGGCACATGGGTCAATGAGTGCACTTGCCGACCGAGTTAAAATTGCAAGAAATGCATCAGGTACAGATATTAATCTATCTATACAAACTATTCTAAACTGCGGTGGATTAACTGTTGGTTCATGTCATGGTGGTTCTCATCACGGTGCATATAATTTTGTAAAAAAGAATAGTGTTCCATTTGATACTTGTCAAACATATATTGCTTGTTCAAGTGAAAGTACAGAAGGATTTTGCCAAGGTGCAAGTGATATGACAACTTGTACACCTACGAATGTATGTAAGACTTGTTCGACCTTTAGTTCTAATGATGGTACATGCGAACCAATTACATTTTATCCAAATGTAACAATATCAAATACTGGATCAGTATCTGGTATTTCTAATATTATGGCAGAAATTTACAAAAATGGACCCATTGCGTGTGGTATGAATGCTGAACCTGTATTAGAATATACTGGTGGTATATTTGATAATCCACGTGAAAGAAGTATGATTAATCACGTAGTATCAATTGTTGGATGGGGTGATTTTACAGACGGTTCCGGTTATTGGATAGTAAGAAATAGTTGGGGCGAATATTTTGGTGAAATGGGATACATGCGAATTAAGATGGGTCAACTAGGATTAGAAAAAGATTGCGCGTGGGCAACACCAAATACATGGACTGAAATAAATTATCCATGTTATGAAGATGGAAGTAATTGTAAATAAACATAATTTCTTTACTATTAATTTTTTTATAAAATCAAAATGATTTAAGATGCTAATAATATTATTAATAATAATGTCTATAAATAATATAATAGAACCACAAAATAACCGAATGGTTAGTACCGGATTGATTGGCGGAGAGTTCATTCGCAGTAATGATCTTAAATGTTTTAGTAAACGTACAGATTTATTTGAACTTTGGTACACAGAAAAAGAATTGTCAATTGCTACTTTGCCAGATACAGAAATTACAATAACTCTTCCAAATGGAGATATCAAGCAAGGATTTGCATTTAAGACAACACCGATGGATATTGCAAATAGTATTTCAAAAGGACTAGCTGAATCAATTATTATTGCAAAAGTAGTTTATACTACAAAGCTTGATACAGATATTATTGTAGCATGTGATGAAGATGAGGAAAACGAACAATTGGATGATGGAGAATTATGGGACATGTGTCGCCCATTAGTTGGCGACTGTAAACTTTTATTGTTAAAGTTTGACGACCCAGAAGCAAAGAATGTATTTTGGCATTCTTCATCTCATGTCTTAGGAGCAGCAATAGAAGGTGTATTTGGTTCACATTTAACAATTGGACCTGCATTAAAAGATGGGTTTTACTATGATACCTATATGGGTAACATATCAATTATTGATGAGGATCTCAAGATGATTGAATCATATGCATCTAATATATGCAAACAAAAACATGAGTTCAAACGTTTAGTTATATCAAAAGAACAAGCACTTGAAATGTTTAGTTCTAATCCATTCAAAGTTAATCTTATAATAAATAAAGTACCCGATGGTTCATTAACAACCGTATATAAATGCGGACCGCTGATAGACTTGTGTATGGGACCACATATTATTAATACTGGGAAGATTAAAGCATTTGCAGCTACTAAAACCTCATCTACTAATTGGTTAGGACAGGTAACAAATGATCCATTACAACGTGTATATGGGATTGCATTCCCAGATACCAAGATGTTAAAAGAATGGAAATTATTCCAAGAACAAGCTAAAAAGAGAGATCATAGAGTACTCGGTACATCTCAAGAACTATTTTTCTTTCATCAATTATCACCTGGTAGTTGTTTTTGGTTACCACATGGCGCGCGTATTTATAATAAACTGATTGACTTTATTAAGACACAATATTGGTCTCGTGGATATGAAGAGGTTATCACACCAAATGTATTTAATTTAAAATTATGGGAACAATCAGGACATGCACAACATTACCGTGATAGTATGTTTATCTTTGACGTAGAAGGACAGGAATTTGGCATGAAACCAATGAATTGTCCATGTCATTGTCTACTATTTGGTAATCGAATTCGTTCGTATAAAGAACTACCCATGCGTATTGCAGACTTTGGTACATTACATCGTAACGAGTTATCTGGAGCACTCACAGGATTAACAAGAGTTCGTCGATTTCAACAAGATGATGCTCATATATTCTGTCGAGATGACCAAATTAGAGAGGAGGTATTAGGAGCACTTGATTTTATGAGATTTGTATATACTACATTTGGCATGACGTACAAATTAGAGTTATCAACAAGACCAAAAAAGGCTCTAGGTGACAAGTGTGTATGGGATAAAGCAGAAGCGGAACTATCATCTGCACTCGATGAGTTTGCAGGTCCAGGTAATTGGAAAGTTAATCCTGGTGATGGTGCTTTCTATGGACCAAAGATTGATATCAAAGTCTTTGATGCGATGAATCGTATTCATCAATGTGCAACGGTACAATTGGATTTTCAATTACCAATAAGATTTGATTTGAAATATAAAACACAAGGAGGCGAAGGAGATGATTCTTTTGCAAGACCTGTGATGATACATCGTGCAATGTTAGGTTCGGTTGAACGTATGGCTGCAGTATTAACAGAGCATTGGGCGGGTAAATGGCCTTTCTGGATATCACCTCGTCAATGTATGATAGTACCAATTGATCCAAAGTTTAATGATTATGCATGTGATGTACAACAAAGTATACATAATGCAGGGTTTTATGTAGATGTGGATGCTAGTACACATACACTTGGTAAAAAAGTAAGAGAAGCACAGCTTTCTCAATATAATTTAATATTAGTAGTTGGAGAGGAAGAAGTATTATCAAATACTGTATGTGTACGAGTTCGTGATAGGAAACAACAATATAAAATTACGGTTAGTGACGTGATTGCCAAGATGACAGTTATGTCTAATACCTATACAGAGTATTCATTTGAAATACCTATTTAATAATAAAATTGCAATATAAATATTAAAAAAATAATATTTATATTTTAAAATTTCTTACCATCCAAATACGTACTAGTATTTACACAATTGAAGATTTAACAAAACGATATAAAACAGAAATAGAAGTAATAAAAATTTGCTAGTCAAATGGATTAAAAAGTGCCATTTTTAAATCTTCAATGGTGTAAAGTTATTATCAATAAATTTATTTGCTATTTTCCTACCTAATTCATAACCTGCTAATGAATCACTACGATAATGTAGTCCAGCTATTTCTCTATTACTAGCGATTTCATCAGCTGCTTGTTCGTATATATCCTTATTTTGTTTATCAAAATGTGTTAAAATTGTGGCCAAGTACATAGTTTGTGTCGCATGCCCGGAAGGATAAGCGGGATGAGTAGGGATTTTTATCCATGGTTTTAATTCGGTATCAATAATGCCATTTTTAAATAGGTCCTTTGATAGGATGGATGGTCTGACTCGGTCATAGTATTTTTTAGTCGCTAACATTGTTAATTCTAAATCGATATTATGAGTATATTTATCTATTCTTTCTATTTGTAGATTAATTTCTTCTTTACTTAAATTAGTTTTTTCCATATATTTATTAAATGTATTAGTTAATCCATTACCATAAGCTTCATCTATAATTTGATTAAATATTCTAGGGTCTCTTTCTTTTTGTTTCTTTAATAGATCTTTAATTTCATTTATGGTGGATATATCAGTGTTGGATTTATTTTTTTCAATTAATGATACTTTAGTTTTTATTTCACTTGGACCTTGTAAAACTAATAAATTTTTTATTTTATCGTTAAATTCACTCCCTACATTGCCTTGAGTATTTGAATATTTTAAATTATTAATACTATAATCTATTGGATATCTCATTAAATATAATAAGATATTAATAATAAGATATCCAATAGATTAGAGTAAAAAGTAGAATTTGAAGAAAAAGTTACATATGTATATTTTTCATTAATTAAATATATTAATGGTTAAAATTAGAATGATGTTAATAAACTATTGGTAATATTATATAAATAGCTATTAAATAATACACATATGATTTAGTCCTTGTTTTTACTTACAGTAGTCCAGTCAGTTCTTTCCCAAATCAAAGAACATGTTTGTAATATACATCTAACACCTTGATTATATTCTTCAAACTCTTTATATTGTACTCCATCAATAATCTTTACTTTGTGTAAATTACCTCTATCGAATCCCTTATTAATTATTAAAGGTGAAATTTGATTTTTAGTATAAAAAGGATGTTGGGGTACATTAGGAACTTCTACATTAGGATCTTCTACATTAGTATCTTCTACATTAATATCTTCTACATTAGTATCTTCTTCATCATCAGATGTTGGTGTAATAAAATTTTTGATTCCTTTGAAGAATGCACTCATACTTGATTCTTCCTCTTCAACTAGTTCTTCCTCTTCAACTAGTTCTTCTCTTGTTGGAAATGAATCTTCTCTTCTTTCATATGAGTTTTCTCTTCTTGAGAATGGCTCTTCTCTTCTTAAAACTGGTTCTTCTCTTCTTAAAACTGGTTCTTCTCTTCTTGAGAATGGATCTTCTCTTCTTAAAACTGGTTCTTCTCTTCTTAAAACTGGTTCTTCTCTACTTGAGACTGGTTCTTCTCTTCTTGAGACTGGTTCTTCTCTTCTTGAGACTGGTTCTTCTCTTCTTGAGACTGGTTCTTCTCTTCTTGAGACTGGTTCTTCTCTTCTTTCATA
>Ga0209632_10002675_pt1 | contig 16931 bp, 16 predicted proteins | sample COG_10_FD_184754 | JGI IMG/M metagenome (GOLD analysis project Ga0209632, IMG submission 184754) | Pelagic Microbial community sample from North Sea - COGITO 998_met_10 (SPAdes) (version 2) | ecosystem: Environmental > Aquatic > Marine > Neritic zone/Coastal water | place: Helgoland, sampling... | reverse complement strand
GCCTTCCATGCATTGTTTTGTTGTTCTTGTGCATTACTTTGCCAAAAGGTAAAGATGATCAGAATAAAAGGAAGATAGTTGCGCATCTTTTTCATGAAAATAGTAGTAAAGTATTTAGTGATTTGACATTAATGGAATTGGATAAAATCTGATTTCCTTCTGCACCTGCATAAGCTGGGTTTACCAAAGTCATTTGGTATTCCAATAGAGAGAAATAAGCATCTTGCTGAGCCGAAACCCAAGAAGAAATAAGCAGTATGTATATTAAATATTTTTTCATGCGTTTAACGTGTTAAATACAGCCAGCCTTCATAGTCTATTGTACCATTTTGTTCAAAATCAATGAGGTAATAATAAGCTCCCTCGGGCAATTCCTTTCCATTTGAAGTTCCATTCCAATCGTTTAGATAGTTGTTTCGTTCATAAATTAATTTCCCAGATCGGGAATAAATCATCACCTTATTGGTATAAATGCAGTAAAAAATCAATCCTCAGAGGGAATTTTTAGCAAAAACACCATTAGTAAACAGAATTTAAAACATCTTGAAACTCATCGAATTTCTTTGATGAGTGCCAAGGTATCTTTGACGTTTTGTTTTAATTTTTGAAAAGAGCTGTTTTCTAAAATCTCTTTGGTTATCAATTGAGAACCCATCCCTACACAGGTTACCCCTGCATCGAACCATCCTCTTAAATTGGATTCTTCAGTTGAAACCCCTCCTGTTGGCATAATTGAAGTCCAAGGTTGTGGTCCCCTTAATGCCTTAACAAAATCTGGTCCATAAACACTCCCAGGAAATAATTTTACTATTTCACATCCCATTTCTTCAGCAGTTGCAATTTCTGTTAATGATCCACAACCGGCTGACCAAAGAATTTTTCGACGATTACAAACAACTGCAATATCCTTTCTAAAAACTGGTGTGACTACAAAGTTGGCTCCAAACAACATGTATTGTGAGGCTGCTGCTGCATCAGTTATAGAACCAACACCCAAAATCATTCCTGGAAGTTCAGCAATAGAATACTTGACCAGCTCCTTGAAGGTTTCAATTGCAAAATCACCTCGGCTGGTAAATTCCATCAAACGAGCTCCTCCTGCATAACAGGCTTTCAATACCGCTTTTGCAACATTTATGTCGTGGTGATAAAACAAGGGAACCATTCCAGATTCTTGCATTTGTTGAACAACTTGAAGTCTTGTGTATTGTGCCATAGTTTCTGTTATCTTGCGACACGCCCAGAGGCATCTCCTCTCATTAGTTTTTCGATTTCTTCGATGGTTACCAAATTGGCATCCCCATTAATCGTATGTTTTAAACATGATGCGGCTACTGCATAATCCAATGCTTTTTGATTGTCTTTTGGGTAATGAATCAATCCATAAATAAGAGCACCCATAAAAGAATCTCCACCCCCTACTCGATCAACAATATGCGTAATTTGATATTCATTGCTTTGATACAAAGTGCTTCCATCATAAAGCACACCTGCCCATGTATTATGTGAAGCAGAAATTGATCCTCTTAAAGTAGTAATGATTTTTTTTGCTCTTGGAAATTTTGTTTTCATTTGCTGACATACCGATAAAAAAGCTTCTGCTTTTACCTGCTCTCCTTGGGTGGTAATATCCAACCCCTTCGGTTTAATACCAAAATGCATTTCCGCATCCTCTTCATTCCCCAAAACAATGTCACAAAAAGAAGCCAATTCAGTCATTATTTTTTCTCGATCACCACCGTAGTTCCACAACTTCAATCTGTAATTCAGATCTGTTGAAATGATGACACCCATAGAACTGGCTACTCGAACTGCTTCTAGGCAAGCATCAGCAGCACTTTGAGAAATGGCTGGAGTTATTCCAGTCCAATGGAACCACTGGGCGTCTTTAAAAACTTCTTTCCAATCCACCATCCCGGGTTGGATTTCTGCCATTGCAGAATTCGCTCGATCGTAAACCACTTTACTGCCTCTGCTTACTGCACCTGTTTCCAAAAAATAAATTCCTAAACGATCTCCACCTTCTACAATATGTTTAGTTCCAACACCGTGTTTTCGCATTTCCATAAGAGCACATTGACCAATATCGTTTTTGGGTAGGCGAGTAACAAACTCAACTGGAATTCCATAATTGGCAAGAGATACAGCCACATTTGACTCACCTCCTCCATAAACTACATCAAAGCTGTTGGTTTGTGAAAACCTTAAAAAACCCGGAGGTGCGAGACGCAGCATTATTTCTCCAAAAGTTACTACTTTCTTCATTCTAAGTTGTTTGTTATCCTTCGTTGATGTTATCCAAATTTATGCTAATATTATTAGAATTTAGGCATAGGCAGAAGTACTTTTTGAAATCGAGCTTAACTACATTCGATTACAATCTTGCCGCGAACCTTTCGATTCATCATCTCCTCCATTGCCTTGTGTGCCTCTTCCAACTCATATTTTGCATGAATATGTGGTTTTAATTTACCCTCTGCATGCATCTTGATAAGCTCCATGGTGTTTTGCATATTATCATTAGGAAATTGCATTGCCCAAGACCCCCAAAAAACACCTACAATTTGACATCCTTTTAGTAACGCTAAGTTCAGAGGAATTTTGGGTATTTCTCCTGCGGCAAATCCAACAACCAAAAAGCGACCTTCCCATGCAATGGCCCGAAGTGCAGGTTCCGAAAATTTATCGCCTATGGGATCATAAATAACGTCTGCTCCTTTCCCATAGGTCAATTCTTTGATGCGTATTTTTAAATCCTCTTTTGTGTAATTGATGCCTTCATCTGCACCGTGGGATTTACAAAAATCAACTTTTTCATCAGTCGAAGCACAAGCAATAACTCGTGCTCCCATTTGTTTTCCCAATTCAACCGCAGCCAGTCCAACTCCACCTGATGCACCCAGAACAACCAGAGTTTCTCCCGCCTTTAGTTTGGCTCTATTTTTTAGTGCATAATAAGAAGTTCCATAAGCCATCAAAAAAGAAGCTCCAGTAGCATAATCCATTTTGGGAGGCTTGGGAAATATGTTTCTAGCAGGGGCCAAGACCTCTTCTGCAAAACCGCCCTTGGTAACAAAACCAAAAACCTCATCACCAACCTTCAAATGCTTAACTCCTTCTCCAACCCATTTGACTTTCCCGGCAATATCACTTCCGGGAGTAAATGGAAGCTCAGGTTTGAATTGATATTTCCCTTGAATAATTAAAGTATCTGGGAAATTCAAACTACAAGCTTTTACTTGAATAACGACCTCTTTTTCTTTGGGTTTAGGATCTGGAAGATCTTTTAAAACGAGGTCCGATGGAGGTCCGTATTTTTCACATACAATTGCTTTCATAAATTTAAATTTAAAAGATTACCAGCTATCAATAAATCGTGAGTTACTGGAAAATTGATTTTTGCTTTGATAACATTTAAGAGCGGTTACAATTCTTGCCCGGGTCTCAACTGGGTCAATAACCTCATCGAATTCGAGAGTTTCGGCCGCATTGATGGCTTTTCCTTTTTCATATTCATGAGCAACTAACTGATTGTACAATGTATCGCGCTCTTTTGTGTTTTTTGCTTGCTCCAGTTCTTTTTTGAAACCAAGTTTTACTGCTCCTTCTAGCCCCATAGCTCCAAACTCACCACTTTGCCACGAAAGGGTAAGAAAAGATTCATGAAAACTCCCTCCTGCCATTGCCATAGCACCTAAACCATAAGCCTTTCGCAAAACGATCGTAATCATGGGTACTTCCAATGCTGCGGCTGTAATAAACAATCGAGAAGAATGACGAATAAGTCCCAATTCTTCGTGTTCGGGTCCAACCATAAAACCTGGAGTGTCACAAAGCGATACTACAGGGATTTGAAAAGCATTACACAACTGTAAAAACCGAGCCGCTTTGTCTGCTGCATCAGAATCAATCGCTCCTCCCAAATGGCGGGTACTGTTAGCTATCAAACCCAAAGGCCTCCCTTCTATTCGAATTAACGAAGTAACCATATTTTTAGCAAAATCACTACGGAGTTCAAGTACAGAATCTTTGTCTGCAAGCACATCAATGATTTTATTGACGTCATAAGCATAACGCCTATCCGTTGGAAGAATCGAATGGAGGAGTTCTTGGGGATCAACCTTCCACTTTTTTTCTGTTCCTTGAAAATAACTCAAATATTTTTTTGTTTTTGTAACAGCTTCCTTTTCGTCATTTACAACAACATCGACAACCCCACACTTTGCTAATTTTTTTGATGGTCCAACATCTTTGGGGTGATGGCTACCCAAACCGCCTCCTTCGATCATTGCTGGACCTCCCATTCCCATAGAAGCATCTTTTGTAGCAATAATAACATCAGCACAACCCGCAATGGCAGCGTTGCCTGCAAAACAGTACCCCCCAACAACAGCAATTCGCGGAATTTTTCCACTCAAACGAGCAAAAGAAGACCAAGTAGACAAGTCTAAGCCCCCTGTACTGACCAAACTGAAGTCTACATCACCCGGGCGACCTCCTCCTCCTTCGACAAAAAATACAATGGGGCAATTTGCCTTTTCGGCTAAAGCCATTAAACGATCTGTTTTTTTATGATTGAATGCCCCTTGTGTTCCAGCCAAAACGGTGTAGTCATAGCTCAAAACATAACAGTTTGTATTCTGACTAAATCGATTGGAATTGATTTTACCAATTCCGCTAATCAACCCATCGGCAGGAGTGTTTTTTCGAAGTTCTTCGTGAGATTTACGGCCCTTTTGTCCAGCTACAATCAAAGAACCTATTTCCTGGAAACTATTTGAATCACAGAGGTCTTCAATATTTTCTCGGGCTGTTCTTTTTCCCTGTAGATGTCTCTTCTCTAACGCTTTTGTTCTGAATGCATCTGTAAGGTATTTTTGACGTTCTTGAAGTTCCTTAAGATCCTTACGGGTAGGGTTGTTGCTTTTTTTCGCCATAACACAAAGTTACATAAACCATATCACATCATTACCAGTGTATATGATGTGTTGAAAACAAGACTTTTACATGTATTTTTAATGAAAATTATCGAGCCTTTTGGAGAAATTTACCAAAAAATTAAAATCAAATTTGGACCGAATCATATCGATAACTCTGTAAAATATTCGATCTTTAGGATAAAATCAATTTTCTATAAACGCCAAGTATTTCAATCAAACTATGAGAGTTACTATAAACATTACCAACCATATTGCTGATATAAAATTGAACCGACCTGAGAAAATGAATGCCTTAGATCAGGATATGTTTAAAGCTATTATAGAAGCTGGAGAAAACATAAAACAAGACCAAACTGTAAGATGTGTGGTTTTGTCTGGTGCAGGTAAGTGTTTTTGTGCTGGGATGGATACTGAGAACTTTAATCCCCAAAACAAAGGAGAAATTTTTGATGAACCCCTTGCAAGCCGAACTCATGGCATTGGAAATATTTTCCAGCAAATAGCATGGATTTGGAGGGAGATACCCGTACCTGTAATTGCTGCTGTACACGGAGTTGCTATTGGTGGAGGACTCAATATTATGTCTGGGGCTGACGTCAAATTCATTACATCGGATACCAAACTGAGTATTATGGAATTAAAATGGGGGTTAATCCCCGATATGGCAGGTTCTCAGCTTTGGAGACATAATGTAAGAGAGGATATTATTCGTGAACTTATGTACACACACAGAATGTTTTCTGGACAAGATGCTGTCCAATATGGATTTGCTACCCACATTTCTGAGAATCCTTATGAAGATGCTATGAAACTAGCTGGCGAAATTACTTCCAAAAATCCAACTGCCATCGTCAAATCAAAGAAAATGATAAACGAAGCACCCTATTTGAGTGCTGCAGATGGATTAATGATGGAGTCCATAGAGCAATCTCAAATAATTCGATCTAAAAATCAAATTGAAGCTGTCATGGCCGCTATGCAAAAAAGAGATCCTGATTTTGATAATTTCAGAGAATAGTAATCTTACTGAATAGAACTGATGACACCTACGCCTAGTTCCATTCAGCTCCTCATATATCCGAAAAACTGAATCATAAAAAAGAACAGCTCTTGTTAATTGGAGTGAATTATTACATACTACTTTGTTTGGGTCGCTCAACTACCGTATCTTACTATTCTTAGAATTATAAAGTAATGAATAAAAAACAAAATTATAAGTGGTTTGTCTTAATTGTATTGACAATTGTGTACGTTTTCAATTTTGCAGATCGACAAATTCTTATTATTCTTCAAGAAGGAATTAAAGAAGATTTACAATTAAGCGATACCCAACTGGGATTGTTAACTGGTTTGGGGTTTGCCCTACTTTACACTACTCTTGGTATCCCCATAGCTAAGCTTGCTGACAAATACAATCGGAAAAATATTCTTGCGTTTAGTTTAGGGTTTTGGTCGCTGATGACTGTTCTATCTGGTCGTGCTCTGAATTTTTTTCAACTTTTATTGACCCGAATTGGAGTAAGTGCAGGTGAGGCTGGTGGAATGCCTCCATCACATTCAATTATTTCAGATTATTTTCCAGAAAAAGAACGAGGAACGGCTTTTTCAATATACAGTATGGGAGTACCCATTGGAATTTTGTTAGGATTTATTGTTGCTGGATCAATAGCATCTCAATATGGATGGCGAGTGGCATTTTATGCACTGGGTATTCCCGGAATTCTTTTGGCTATTCTATTGTATTTTATAGTAAAAGAGCCCATTCGAGGACAAATTGATGGGCGGGTTGAAAATATAAAAGACCCTACTTTTAAGGAAGTAATTGGGGAATTATTTTCCAAAAAATCATTCCTTTATTTATGTTTAGGTGCAGGATTCACTACTTTTTCTTCATACAGTCTTAACAACTTTATGCCTTCGTTCATTCAAAGAGTTCATGGAATTGATTTAATGACCGTAAGTATAAACCTGGGTCTTTCAATAGGAATCGGAGGATTAATAGGAGCTCTTATTGGCGGCCGTTTGGCAGATATAAAAGGAGCCAAAAACAAGAAATGGTATCTTTATGTACCGATACTTAGTTGTATTACTTCTTTCTTTCCTGCCTTGATAATCTTATTTACAGCCAGTTCAAAAATAGCCCTTGCTGCTATTTTTCCCTATGCGGTTTTCAATGCTGCTTTCACGGGTCCTGTTTATGCAGTAGGTCAAACTTTGGCGAATGTCAAAATGAGAGCATTTGCCACTGCCTTAATCCTTTTGTTTATGAATGGAATAGGTTTGGCACTCGGACCTTTATCTGCTGGAATGCTAAGTGATTTTTTAGAGCCTAGCCTTGGAAATTTAAGTTTACGTTATGCCTTGACTTTGAATTTACTTTCTTTATTTTTAGCCGTATTTTTTTATTGGAAGTCCGCAAATACTTATGAAAAAGATTTGAAACACCTTTAACAACTCATTTGTTTTCATTTTTGTTTATTTGGCTTTAAAATAAAATGACCACATTAATAGAATAACTCAAAACTCTAAACTTTAAATATGAATTTCGAATACACCGAAAAATCAGTTATGCTCCAAGAAAAATTAAAGCAATTTATGGAGGAATATATTTATCCTCATGACAACGAGCGTGCTGCTTTCGCTACACAGCCTGAAAATAGATGGCAAAATTTTCCGAAGTTAGAAACATGGAAAGATGCTGCCAAAAAAGAAGGTTTGTGGAATATGTTTTTACCAAAAAGCTATGGAGATCTCAGTGGAGGTTTAACTAATTTAGAATATGCGCCCTTAGCAGAAATTATGGGTAGGTCACGTGGGGCAGATGAAGTGTTCAATTGTTCTGCACCTGATACAGGTAATATGGAAGTTTTCGCCAAATATGGAAGCCCAGAACAAAAAAAACAATGGCTAGAACCCTTGATGAATGGAGATATTCGTTCAGCATTTTTGATGACTGAACCTGATGTTGCATCTTCCGATGCAACGAACATTGAAACTTCGATTTCAAGAGATGGAGATGATTATGTCATCAATGGACGAAAGTGGTGGTCCTCGGGTGCAATGAATCCAAATTGTAAAGTTTTTATTGTAATGGGTAAAACTGATCCAAACGCCCAAAGACATGCCCAACAAAGTATGATCATTGTCCCCAAAGACAACCCTGGGGTAGAAATTATTCGACCTTTGTCTGTTTTCGGTTCTTGGGACTCTCCAGAAGGTCATGCAGAAATTAAGTTAACCAACGTTCGTGTTCCTGCATCCAATCTTCTTTTGGGGGAAGGCAGAGGTTTTGAAATTGCTCAAGGTCGCTTAGGACCTGGACGTGTTCATCACTGTATGCGCTTGATTGGTGCCGCACAAGCTGCTTTAGATTTGATGTGCAAAAGAGTTGCTGAACGTGAAGCTTTTGGACGAAAAATTAAAGACTTTAGTAGTATCCGTCAAGACATTTCCAAGTCGGCATGCGAAATAGAACAGGCGCGTTTACTTACCTTGTCTTGCGCCGATAAAATTGATAAATTTGGTGCTAAAGGGGCACAAAACTTAATCGCAATGATCAAAATTGTGGTTCCACAAATGACTTGTGATGTAGTAGATAGAGCCATTCAAGCCCATGGTGGAATGGGAGTTTGCCAAGACAGTCCTCTTTCAGGTTTTTGGGCATATGGCAGAATCATACGTATTGCCGATGGTCCAGATGAAGTACATATGTATCAGTTGGGTAGAAACTTGGTAAAACAAGCAATGGCGAACTAAATTCGAAGTCATGCGATTCAAAAATAAAATAACGCTCATTACAGGGGCAGCCTCTGGTATTGGTAGATCAGCAGCATTGGCATTTGCCAAGGAGGGAGCAATAATTGTCGCTTCCGATAGAAACGACCAAGGAGGAAAAGAAACCGTTGAACAGATCGTTTCAAAAAAGGGTCAAGCTACTTTTATTAAAACCGATGTTTCAAAATATGAGGAAGTAAAAAAACTGATGCAACAAATCCATGAGGAGTTTGGACGACTCGACATTGCAATCAATAATGCAGGAATTAATGGGGTGATTGCTCGAACAAAAGACTATCCCGAGGATGATTGGGATAAGGTGATGAGCATCAATGCTTCAAGCGTATTTTACGGAATGAAAGCACAGATCCCCATGATGCTTGAGCAAGGTGGAGGCGTAATTGTCAATACTGCTTCTATTGCTGGACTCAAAGGTTTACCCAACAGCATTGCCTATACTGCCAGTAAGCATGCTGTAATTGGCGCTACCAGGACGGCTGCAATGGAGTACGGAAGAAATAATATTCGAATCAATGCCATTTGCCCTGTATTTACAGTTTCTCCAATGTTCGACCCAGACGCATTAGATAAAATGGCTCAGGGAATTCCAGATAAATTAAAGGCTAATGTTCCTATGAAACGATTTGCTAAAGTAGAAGAACAAGTAGGCGCTATGATGTGGCTGTGTTCGGATCAAGCAAGTTTTGTAACGGGATTGGCGCTACCTGTTGATGGTGGATTAACTGCCTAAAAGATATCATCAACTTTTCACAAACCAATTGTTAAAATGAGTAAAATTTATTTTTTCCGTCACGCACAAGCATCTTTCGGTGGAGACAATTACGACGAACTTTCAGCTAAGGGAAAATTACAATCTCTTGAATTGGGGAAATATTTAGTTTCAAAAAAACAACATTTTGACAGGATATATGTAGGCCCCCTGAAACGTCAACAACATACTTTTGAAATTGTGAAAAAAGTTTATGATGAAAATAATTTGTTTATGCCCGAACCTATTTTGGAAAATGGGTTACTAGAACACAACGGTCACAAAGCAATGGAGTTAATGTTACCAACTTTAATTAAAACAGTTCCATACGTAAAAGAATTGGTGGAGCAAATTAATACTAATCCTGAGCGGAAAAAGGCAAACGGTCTTCTTATTTTTCAATACTTCTTAAATGAGTGGGTCGAGGGTAAAATGGATGTGGTAGGAGTTTTGCCGTGGAAAAAATTCCGCCAAGAAGTGAAAAAAGGATTAAATACGATTTTGAATGATACAGGATCAGGAGAAAATATTGCTGCCTTTACATCGGGAGGAACAATTGCATCAATCACTGCGGAATCCCTAAAGATTAAAGATGAAAAACGGGTGGTTGCACTCAATTTTTCTCATCGAAATACGGCGTTTACTTCCTTTTTTTTTTCTAAAAATAAAATGAATCTGTTCGGATTTAATGAACTAGCTCACCTAGAAAAAGAGATGATCACTTTTGTATGATAAACTCACTTTTTATAAACACTTCCTTGAGATTATAAAATGCAATACTCAATGGTAGAATCAACATTTCCCTTGAATTGGCATACAAAATCAACAAAGTCTTTCCTGAAATAAAAGTTATGTGGATTTTAGATGGGCAAGGCAAAATGACTTAAATCAAGTTTTACACTCTTCATGCTTCCTCAGGATCTTTTCAATCATTGTAAAAACGAGTTGACAAAAAAATTAAAAGTAGTCGAAGATAGAAAAAGAGACCTTAATCAAACCTTGTTTAACAATCACAAAAGCAGTGCGGGAGATAAGCACGAAACGGAAAGGGCTATGGTGCAGCTCGAACAAGAAAAACTTGGTGAACAGATAAAAAGCATAGAAATACATCAGCAAATTCTTAACAGCATTCAAAAAGTTGAAAAATCTCAATCGGTTAGACTAGGATCTGTTGTTTTAACCAACAAAGCCAATTATTACATCTCCATACCTGTGGAGAGTTGTATCCTAAATTCCAAAACGTATTATTGTATTTCTGCACAAAGCCCAATTGGAAGTTCACTCTTAGGAAAAAAAGTGGGAGACAGTATTCAGTTCAACAATCAAATGATTCGCATAGAAGAACTTATTTAATTGATCTCAGTTTTTTCTTCTGAGCTTTTTACTGTGGTGTTTATTTTTGTGTCTCTCTTCTTTCAATCGCAGGGCTTCTTTAGCTTTTCGCTCTTGGAGTTTTTGTTTAGGCTTAGGAGATTTTTTTTGTGCTTTATTGAAAACCTTCGTTTTTTGACTGCGATAATGTGCTCTTAAAAAATGAAAAACATCATCCTCAGATGCAGGTAACTCCAAAAAAGCATGGGTTCGTTCCTTATTTTTAATGTCAATTCCTCTTAGAACGGAACCGTAATCATCTCGTTCAAAAACAGCAATGGGAATTTCATTGATCGTAAACTCATCTTGTTTTAAAATACGCTTGAGCGCTTTCCCATTAATTAAATTTTGATTACCCATAAAAAATCCTTCTTCATACTATTTTGGTTGATTGAAGTAATAAGTTAAAATTTTAACCAATTCTTTCTTGTAAGCATCGTATAAAACTCCAGATCTATTTTTGATCTGAATATCCATCAAATCTTCTATTTCTTCCTCAGCTGCGTAAGCATACTCATAATCTCCCTCAAAACGATCAATAATCATATCTTCCACTTGGATTGAAAAAGCAGTTTCATATCCTTTACCAAATGAATTTCGCATATAATCCCAGGTATAGCTCAGCATTTTGAATGTAAATCCTTCTCCCAAAGCATATGCCTTTTCACTAATTTCGGCAAATTTATCATCTTGGTTTTCAAGTACGGCAGTTATCAAAAATTCTTGGTCCAAATTCAATTGCTTCCCTTGTTTTTGAACTTCAAAAAGTCTAGCAATACGTTCGTGTAGTTTATTTTTTACCATAATTTAATCGAATTAAAAAAAAGGATAGAAAAAGCCAACCATAGCCCAACTACCCTTTTAATAATACCAGGGTGTGAGGCCCTGCGGTGCAAAAATAGATAATAATTCTGAACTAAGAGACTGGATTTAACATAAAGTCTAATTTCTTTTTATTCCCCTATGAGTATCAGTTGCTCTTGTCTTTTGTTGATGTATCGAAAACCTTCTTCTCCAAAAAATCCAGCTTCCTCGAGCATAATTCTGATATCTTTGTTCCATTCTTCAATAAAAACAGTTGTGTTTAATTCAATGGCATATGATGTATTGAAATGTAGTGGGTAATCACCATTTCCTGGAACCCCTTCTTGTGAATCCCACATCCCCAAAGTTGTTCCAGCAGAGTGACCATACGTTCCTAGAGGATGGGTGTAAATTTGTGGTCTTAAACCTTCTCTAAAGCCCTCTTCAAGGGATTTTTTAAGAACTTCGTTTCCAGATACTCCCTTTTTAAAATTGTCTGTAAAAATATCCTGAACCCTATTGCCTTTTGCCAATGCATCAACTAAAAAAGCTGGCGCATTTTGTTCACCAGGTTTCAAGACATAGGCAAGTTCTTGACAATCCGTATTGAGTTTTAAATAACTGATTCCAAAATCACAATGAACCAAATCTCCTGGCTGGATAATGTCAAACTTAGACTTACTATCGAAAGCATAAAGATCACTAGAACTTGCTCTTTGGACATCTACTGTGGGATGAAACCATGTTGTTAGTCCCAAACTTATTACTTTTTCACGCATCCACCACACAACATCTTCAGTTGTTGTTTTCCCTGGGGTAATTACTTTTGTAGAAAAAGCCTCTTCAATAATTTGATGGGTAATTTCCGCCAAATCTTCATAAAGCTCCATTTCTTTAGCCGTTCGAGTTTCAATCCATCCCACGGCAAGTTTTTCAGAGGAGACAACTCGATCTTGATAAGACATGGGCAATACTTTCATCAAAGCATCGTAATCTGTTTTTACTAAACCATCTGCTAAAGCAAAATCCTTTGAAATATTGATTCCTATATTCTTGGGATCTTTCGAAACAATATAATTAGCCAAGGCCTGCCACTGATTTGGTTGTTTTTCTTTATTCCAAATTGAAGGTATTAACTTTCCAAAGGGGTAACGAGTTATTGCTGCAGAGCTAATCCCATCATCATCTTTGTTTTTAGAAAAAACCAAAATTGTTTGCCTTCGAGCATTGAGCCAAGTAGGAGGCAACATGGTTTTAACAATTGGATCTTCATTATACTCTCTAGTAATCAAAACCCAAAGATCAATACCCGTGTCTTCCATCAACTTTGGAAGCAAATTATCCAATCGATCTTTTTGGATTTCATCAATAACTTTTGCTCGAGCTTTAAGCGAAAGAATTTCTTGTCCAATCCCAACATTGGAAACAAACAACAAGAGTACAAAATAAATGATTTTATTCATTTTCAAATTAATTTAGTTTTGGTGGACCTGCTGGGATTCTAGGCTCATAGGATGGATTTGTTCTGTTGTCCTTAAAATCTTTTTTGATCTGATTAACTAATTCAGGATCTTTAAACAAATCAACCATAGTCATTCCTAAGGCTTTCGAGGCATATACCATTCCCTTATGTCCTATTGACATTCCAGTACAAGCAACCACTGCCCAAGAATGCCATGGCCCTCCTTTGGATGCAACCGTTGCACTCATTCGAATAGTCGGTACCAGTTGACTTACATCTCCAACGTCTGTTGATCCTCCTTGAGCGGGCAAAGAAGGTCGCAAAGGATAAATTTTGCCGTCTAAGCCTTTCAAAGGTTTTTTAGTTTCTTTTAAAATTGTATTGGCATATTGAACTTCATCCTTGGTATAAGAAATACCACCAAGGCTTTCAATATTTTTTTGCATTACTTTGGCTCCTGTTCGATTCACTTGAATTTCATAAATTCCAGAAATCAATTGAATTTCATGACTTACGCCAGCCATAAGTGCTGCACCTTTTGCTATTTCTTTAGCGCGTTCATAAAGTACGTCTACATTGGGACGGTCGTTTTCTCTCAAGCGAGTCCAGATTTGAGCATAATCAGGAACTACATTTACTACATCACCTGCTTTTTCGATATCGTAATGAATTCGAGCAGTAGGTTTGATGTGTTCTCGGTAATAATTCAATCCCGTAGTATACAATTCCATTGCATCCACAGCGCTTCGACCGTTCCAAGGATCAGATGAAGCATGTGAGGAACTCCCATAAAACTTAACTCTAAAATCAACCAAAGCTTTACTGCTCTGGGTAATGGCTTCAATTTCATCTCCAGGATGCCAATCCATACAAACATCAAGTTGATCAAAAAGGCCTTCACGAGCCATCCATACTTTTGCAAAAATGGTTTCCTCTGCTGGAGTTCCGAAAAAAACAACGGTTCCTTGAAGGGTTCCTTTTTCTATTTGTTCTTTTATTGCTAGCGCAGCTCCAAGGCTTGCTGTTCCAAATAAATTATGGCCACAACCATGTCCAGCTCCTCCAACAACTCTGGCTTCACGTGATGGTTGTCTTTTTTGAGAAATTCCGGCATTGGCATCAAATTCTCCTAAAATTCCTATTACGGGTTTGCCCTTTCCATAAGTAGCCGTAAAAGCAGTAGCTATTCCTGCAACCCCTTTTTCAACTTCAAAGCCATTTTTCTTTGCATAATTTATCAAATATTCAGAAGATTTAAACTCTTCAAGTGAAGTCTCAGCCGCTTCCCAAATCCCATCGCTAACTTCGATCATCGACTCTTTATGATTTTCGACAGATTCTATGATTTCTTTTTTAATTTTTACTTTGCTTTGTGCCTGAGCTCCTAGTATTCCAAAAATAAAAGCACTCAAACAAAATAATCGATTGAACTGTTTCATTATAATTTAATTAAAGGTGTTTCAAGATACAATTTTTATTTGACCGAGTTTTCGTATATTCAATAACAATTTCAAAAAACCGTTATGAAATATTCAACACTTCCCCATGCAATACTCTTTTTTTTAAGCGTTCTTTTTTTCTCAATTCAAAACACAAATGCCCAATCAAGAAAATCAAAAAAACTAAAAACAACCAACTATTCTTCCAAGCTTCATGAATCGGTTCAATACCGTTCCATAGGCCCATTTAGAGGCGGACGTTCTGCAGCAGTGGTAGGAGTTGCCAGTCAACCCAAATTATTTTACTTTGGAGCAACAGGTGGTGGTGTTTGGAAAACAGTTGATGGTGGAATTACTTATGAGAACATTTCTGATGGATATTTTGGAGGGAGTATCGGTTCTGTTGCTATTGCTCCAAGTGACCCAAATGTTCTTTATGTTGGCGGTGGGGAGGTTACTGTTCGCGGAAATGTATCTTCTGGGAAGGGAATTTGGAAAAGTGTAGATGCGGGTACTACTTGGACTTATTCGGGATTACCAAATTCACGACATATTCCACGAATTGTTGTACATCCAAAAAATCCAGATATTGTTTATGCCGCTGTAATGGGAGACCTATACAAACCAAACAAAGATCGAGGAGTCTATAAAAGTATTAATGGTGGAAAAAGCTGGAAAAAAGTTTTATTCTCAAACCCTCAAGCAGGAGCTGTAGAATTGGTAATGGATCCTGCTAACCCAAGGCATTTATATGCAGCTTCCTGGCGTGTTCAAAGAACCCCTTACAGTTTAAGTAGTGGAGGAAAAGGATCTGCACTTTGGAAAAGTACCGACAGCGGTGCTAGTTGGAAAGAAATTAGTAAAAACAAAGGCTTTGCTCTAGGAACTCTGGGGATTATGGGAATAACTATTTCTCCTTTAAACTCGAACCGTATTTGGTCAATCGTCGAAAATAAAGAAAAAGGAGGGGTTTACCGTTCTGATGATGGTGGGACAACTTGGGAACACGTTAATGATAGTAGATCCCTAAGGCAAAGAGCTTGGTATTATTCCAAAATTTACGCTGACACTCAAGATGAAGATATGGTCTATGTTATGAATGTATCTTACCATAAATCAACCGACGGTGGAGCTACGTTCGAAAGTCATAACGCCCCCCATGGAGATCATCATGATCTCTGGATTGCACCAGAAGATAACCAACGAATGATTATTGCTGATGACGGGGGCGCTCAAGTTTCATATGATGGTGGTTCAACTTGGAGTACATATTTCAACCAACCGACTGCACAATTTTATCGAGTTACAACTGACAATGCCTTCCCTTACAGAATCTATGTAGCACAACAAGACAATTCTACAATACGAATTAGACACCGCAGTTCAGGAAGTTCCATAGGAGAAAAAGATTGGGAGTCTACCGCTGGTGGAGAATCCGCTCATATAGCAATTGATCCCCTGAATAATGAAATTGTTTATGGCGGAAGCTATGATGGTTTCCTTACTCGAATAAATCATGAAAAAAAATCCATTCGCGGAATCAATGTATGGCCCGATAATCCTATGGGACATGGGGCAGAAGGAATGAAATATCGCTTCCAATGGAACTTTCCTATAATTTTTAGCAAGCACAACCCTAAGCGACTTTATACTTTTTCGAACCAAGTACATCTTACCGAAAACGAAGGCCAAGAGTGGAAAATCATCAGTCCAGATCTAACCCGAAACGACCCCACAAAATTAAAATCTTCAGGAGGACCAATTACTCAAGACAATACCAGTGTTGAGTATTACTGCACTATTTTTGCTGCAAATGAATCTCCATTAAAAGAAGGTTTACTTTGGGTTGGAAGTGATGATGGACTGATCCACATTACCCAAAACGGAGGTAAAACATGGGACAACATTACACCCAAACAACTCCCAGAATGGACGATGATAAACAGTATAGAACCCTCCCCTTTTGATCCAGGAACCTGTTATGTTGCGGGTACTCGTTACAAACTAGGAGACTACTCGCCTTATCTTTACAAAACAACTGACTATGGAGTTACTTGGAAAACCATTACCAATGGAATTGCTCAAGAAGACTTTACAAGAGTTGTCCGTTCAGATCTCAGTCAAAAAGGACTACTCTATGCTGGAACCGAAAACGGAATGTATATTTCTTATGATGATGGTGCTTCCTGGAAATCTTTTCAAAAGAATTTACCCATAGTCCCAATTACAGATTTAACTGTAAAAGACAACAGCCTCATTGTTGCTACTCAAGGAAGAAGTCTTTGGATGATTGATGATTTAACAGTACTTCATCAATTAAAATCAATTTCTACTGAAGCAAAAGCAATTTTATTTGAACCTAAATACAGTTA